>JADMIO011874977.1_pt1 | contig 60246 bp, 57 predicted proteins | sample 8958161 | NCBI WGS metagenome assembly JADMIO01 (sample SAMN16585339, study PRJNA669376) | soil metagenome | isolation source: Crop rotation soil | place: USA: Cullars Rotation, Alabama | collected 2011
GGCCGCGACTTCAAGTCACGTGAATTCCAAGCTTCGGATCCCACTGTGCTGGAAAGGCTCGATCTGCCGGAGGCGCCGATGCTCTTCCTGGAGTTTCACGGGACACCGAGCGGGGTGAAGGAGCAGGCGGAGGAATTCGGCGGGATCGCCGCCGAGTTCGGCGGCGAAGGCTTTCGCCAGGAGACGCGCGAGGAGGACCGGGCGCGGCTCTGGCAGGCGCGCCACGACGCCTATTTCGCCGCGAAGGGGCTGCGGCCCGGCGCCAGCGTCTTCCCGACCGACGTTTGCGTGCCGATCTCACGGCTTGCCGATTGCGTGGTCGCGGCGCAGGCGGACGTGGAGGAACTCGGCCTGACCGCGCCGGTCGTCGGGCATGTGGGCGACGGCAATTTCCATCTGAGCGTCCTGGTCGACATGGCCGACGCGCGAGAGGTGAAAGCGGCGGAGATTCTCGTCGCGCGCCTTGCGGAGCGCGCGATCGCGATGGACGGGACGTGCACCGGCGAACACGGGATCGGACAGGGCAAGATGAAGTTTCTGGAATTGGAGCTCGCGCCCGCTCTCGATGCGATGCGCTGGATCAAGAAGGCGATCGATCCTCTGAACATCATGAACCCGGGCAAGGTCGTCCGGCTCTCGGCCTAGGACGGGAGATTGCGATCTGAGCAAGCTTTTCATCGGGCTCGGCTGTCTCATCATCGCCGTCCTTTTCACAGCCCTGCTCGGGCCGTTGTTCGTCGACTGGACGGCCCGCCGCGATTTCTTCGAGCGCCAGGCGAGCGCTTACCTCGGTCGCCCCGTCAGCATCGCCGGCAAGGCGACCTTACGGATCCTGCCGACCCCGCTCGTGAGCTTCACGGACGTGTCGGTCGGCGCCGCCGCCGCACCCGACGTGGAAATCGAGCGGTTCCTCGCCGAAATCGATTTCGCGTCGCTGCTGAAGGGCGAGGTGCGGGTGGTGCGGATGCGGCTGGAGCGGCCGCGTTTCCACTTGGATATCGCCGTGTTCGCCGGCGGCCCGCCGAAAGCCCCACAGGCGCTTCGGAAGCTCGCTCCCGACCAGGTTTCCCTGGAGCGAGTGGAAATCGCCGATGGCACTGCGCTGATCGAAGACAGCCGCAACGGACGGCGTTGGCGGTCGGAAGCCGTCGAGGGCGTCGTCGAGGCGAGCTCGCTGCTCGGGCCGGGAAAGGTGGACGCCACGTTGGTCTTCGACGATCGGCCGATTTCGCTGAAGGTGGGCTTCGGCAAGATCGGCGCCGACCGGACCGTGAAGGTGAAGACGACGGTTGCGACCCCCGAATATCCGGCGACGCTTTCGGCCGACGGCATCGTCGCCTGGCCGGCCGACGCGCCGCCGACCTATGCGGGGCTCGCAAGCGTCGCCGGCAACCAACCGAAGCGCGGCGAAGCACGGTCGCGCTGGGCGGATTTCGAAGCGAAAGGCGCGTTCAAGCTGTCGCTCGCGGCGCTGAGCATCGACGCGGCGCAGATATCCTACGGCGCGCTGGAGCGCCCGCTCGTCCTTGCGGGAAGCGGGCGGCTAGACCTTGCCGAAGCGCCGCGCTTCGAGGCGACGGTCACGGCGCGCCAGATCGACGTTGATACCGCGCTGGGCGGCGGAGCGGAGCACCCTGTCCAGGCGGACGCGGGCATCGGCAGGTTGATCGGCGCGCTGCCCGACCTGCCGCGCGCGCCCGTTCCCGGCGCGCTGCATTTGGAGGTGCAAGGCGTCGCGCTGGGCGGCAACATCATCCAGGACGTACGCGCCGACCTTGCGACGGCCGAGGATAGTTGGAAAATCAACGGTTTCGGGGCGACGCTGCCGGGCGACACGCGAGTGGCGCTCGATGGGGTGCTCCGCGCATCCCGCGGCCAAGCCTTCGAGGGGCATGGGCGCATCGCGTCGAAACGGCCCGCCGCCTTGGCGGAATGGTGGCGGGGCGAGGCCGGCCGGGCGGGCGCACTCGACCGGTTCGACCTCGCGGCCGACCTCGCGCTCGCGCCGGACGATCAGCGCCTTTCCGACCTCGTGATGAAAATTGGAAAAGGCACGGTCCGCGGAAAAATCGAGCTTCGCCGCTTCGGCGCGTCCAGCGGCCGCTTCGTCAAGGTCGACCTCGACGCCGACCGCGCGGACCTCGCGCAGGCTCGCGCGCTGACGGAGCTGCTCCTCGGAAAGAAGGCGGCGCCGGCGGATATCGATCATATGACGCTTTCGCTGCGCGCGGAGACGCTTGTCGCCGGCGGGGCCGAGGCGAAATCGGTGGCTATCGACGGAGTCTACGAAAGTGGATCCTTGGATCTGCAGCGCCTGTCGGTCGCCGACCTCGCGGGCGCCGCGATCGAGGCGAACGGCAAGCTCGAGGATGTGTCCGGGACGCCGAAGGGGAGACTGGAGGCGACCGTCAAGGCGGCCGATCTGACCGGCGCGGCGGAATTTTTCACCGGACTCCTCCCGCAGAACCCGGTAGCGGCGAAAATCCGGCAGCTGGCGCCGGGGCTTTCGCCGGCCGAGGTGGAGATCTCCCTGCAAGCAGGCGTCGATGACCCTCCGCTTTCGCTGAACCTGACCGGCAGCTTTGCCGACACGCATCTCGCGATCGCGGCGAAGGGCAGGGGAGACCTCCGATACCTGAACAGCCTGAGCGGTGAGCTCAGCGCTCACATCGATGGAGAGGACACCGCGAAAGTTCTGAGCCAGCTCGGCCTGACGCCGGTGCCGTTCAAAGCGGGACCGACGCGGCTCGATGCCGAACTAGTGGGGATGCTCGCGACCTCCGCCAAGCTCGACCTGAAAGGCGCGATCGCCGGCATCGATATCGGCTACACTGCGGAAGTCGCAGTCGAAAAGAACCGCGTCGCGGCCGTCGGCGAAGCGAAAGCCGAGACCGCCGACCTGGACCCGGCCCTGCTGATGGCCGGGGCCGCCCTCCCGGGACTAGGAGAAGGTCACGCCGCGGCCGCGGCGGGGCAATTGGAAATTTCGGGCGGCCGTGTGCGCATGGATTTGAAGGACGCCAGCTTCGACGGTCAGCCCGTCGCGGGCTCGGTCGAGGCGGGTCTTCGCGACCGGTTGCGCCTGAGCGGGCGGCTGGACCTCGACGCCTTGTCGCTGCCGGTCCTCGCGAGCCTGGCGACGGGAAGCGTGCCCGCCCCGGAGGCGCATGGCTGGAGCGCAGCCGCCTTCGCGCCGCCTCTGCCGTCCGATGTGGCGCTCGATCTGAAGCTTCGATCGAAGACGCTCGATCTCGGGCTGCCCAGTCCGGCCACGAGCGCACGGCTTGCGCTTGCGCTCTCCGGAGGCAAACTCGACCTGAACCTGGCTGAGGCGGATTTCGCGGGAGGCAAGATCAAGGGCGCGCTCTCGGCGAGCATGCGGGAGGGCGAGGCCGCCATGGCCTTGAGCGGCTCGCTCGCGGGAGCGCATCTGGACTCGCTGGTCTGGCGAAGCGGCGATCTTCCCGCCGCCTCCGGCCTCCTCGATGCTTCCGTCGAGGTCGCCGGCCACGGACGCAGCTTGGCCGGGCTCGTATCGACGCTTTCGGGCAACGGCTCGTTCGCGGTCAGCGACGGCCGGTTCAATACGCTGAACCCGGATGCGCTGCACGCGGTGATGCAAATCGCGGAGGGCGACGACGAGCCGGACGAGAACCTGGCGCGCGAGACATTCGCGAGCACCTTCGGGGCCGGCGCGCTCGGCTTCGGGAAGGCGGCGGGCTCGTTCTCGATCGCGTCGGGAATCGTGCAGGCGCCGACCGTGTCGATCTCCTCCGGCGGCGCAACCGTGCTGGCGGGCGCGCGCGTCGATTTGAACACGTTGCAGCTCAGCAGCGACTGGTCGGTCCGCACGGCGGAAAGCGGGGCGGCGCAGGAATCTCGTCCCTCCGTACGCATCGCTTTCAAGGGGCCGATCGGCAAGCCGGAGCGGCGGACCGACCTCGGGCCGCTGCTCGACGCGATGCGAAGCCGGTTCCTGCAGCGGCAGCTCGACAAATTGGAAGAGCTGGAAAAGGAGCGGGAGCGCAGGGAACAGGCGCTGCGGGCGCTCGCACCACGGGTGGCGGGCGGCGAAACTCCTCAGCCGCCGGAAACCAGCGCAGCCGGAGCCGCGGCGACCGCTCCGCCTGCGGGAACGTCGTCCGCCGAGCGGCCTTCCGAAACGCCGGCCGGCGGAGAGCCGCCGGCCCCGGATCAGACGGGTTCGACTGAGAGCGCCGCGCCGACGCAGGTGCAGAAGCTGATCCGCCGGATGGCGCCGGCGCTTCGGGATCTGATGAGCGGTGGAGCGACCGCCGTCCCACACTTCGACCCGCTGCCGGGCGCCCCCAAATAGGTTTGGCCAAATCCGGCGTGAGTCGGCCTCGGCCCGACCGCCGTCAATCGCGCTCGACGCCGCCGGAATCGTCGGTCTTCGTACGCAGTTCGTCGAGAACCGCGAGCCGGAGCGCGGAGGACAGATTGGCGGTTCGCCGCTCCGCGTCGATTTTCTGCACCAGCGCGCCCATCGACATCTCCGACCGGGCGGCCATTTTCTTCAGCTCGGACCAGAACGCGTCTTCGAGGGAGACGCTGGTCCTATGGCCCTGCAGCGTGAGCGAGCGCTTCTTCATTCGGGCCCGGTTGGATCGTCCCGGCGCGAGTGGCCTGCCAGGCGCTTCTCTTCGAGCTCCCGCGCGAGGCTGAGCCGCGCCTTCTCTTCGGCCGTCCTTCCATGCCGGACACGATTTTCGGCGGCGCGCTCCTCCGCGCCGTCACGGCGCCTGCGCTTGCGCGCGAGCCGCAGATTGACGATTTCGGCCATGCCGCGCCTACGAAAATCCGACCATCTTTTCCGGCCGCACAAGCTCGTCGAATTCCTCCGCGGTGACGAAGCCCATTCCGACCGCCTCCTCGCGCAGCGTGGTGCCGTTCTTGTGCGCCGTCTTCGCCACTATTGCAGCCTTGTCGTAGCCGATCTTCGGTGCGAGCGCGGTCACCAGCATGAGCGAGCGCTGCATCAGGTCGCGGATGCGATCCTCGTTCGCCTCGATTCCGACGACGCAATGTTCCGCGAAGGAGTTGCAGGCATCGGCAAGCAGCCGCAGCGACTGGAGCATGGCGTAGGCCATCACCGGCTTGAACACGTTCAGCTCGAAATGGCCCTGGCTGCCGGCGACGGTGATCGTCGTGTGGTTGCCCATCACCTGCGCGCAGACCATCGTCATCGCTTCCGACTGCGTCGGGTTCACTTTTCCCGGCATGATCGAGGAGCCCGGCTCGTTCTCCGGCAGGCTGATCTCGCCGAAGCCCGAGCGCGGCCCGGAGGCGAGAAACCGGATGTCGTTGGCGATCTTGAAGAGCGAGACGGCGAGCGTGTTCACCGCGCCGTGCACGTAGACATAAGCGTCGTGCGCGGCGAGCGCCTCGAATTTATTCGGCGCCGTGCGAAAGGGAAGGCCGGTGATCTCCGCAACTTTTTCGGCGAAAAGTTCGGCAAAGCCCGGCGGGCAGTTCAGCCCCGTGCCGACCGCCGTTCCGCCTTGAGCGAGCTCGAAAATGTATTCCGTGGCCTCCGTCAGCCGGCGAAGACCGTATTCGAGCTGCGTCGCGTAACCGGAAAATTCCTGACCGAGGGTCAGCGGAGTGGCGTCCTGCGTGTGCGTGCGGCCGATCTTGATGATGTGGGCGAACTGCGCGGACTTCTTGTTCAGCGCGCCTTTCAGGGTGTGAACGGCGGGCGCAAGACCGTGCACGATCATCTGCGCCGCCGCTATGTGCATTGCCGTCGGAAACGTGTCGTTCGACGATTGGCTGCGGTTCACGTGGTCGTTCGGATGCACAGGCTCCTTCGAGCCGATGCGCCCGCCGAGCATCTCGATCGCGCGACTGGAGACGACCTCGTTGGCGTTCATGTTGGTCTGCGTGCCCGAGCCGGTCTGCCAGACGACGAGCGGGAATTCGTCGTCGAGCTTGCCGTCGATCACCTCCTGCGCGGCCGCTGCGATGGCGTCGGCGAGCTCGGGCGCGAGCTGCCCGAGCTCCTTGTTCGCGAGCGCCGCCGCGCGCTTGATGATGCCGAGCGCCCGGATCAGCGGGACAGGCATGGTCTCCGTGCCGATGCGGAAATTTTCGAGGGAGCGGGCCGTTTGGGCGCCCCAATATCTGTCGGCGGGCACTTCGATGGGACCGAAGGAATCGGTCTCCGTGCGCATTTCGGTCATTCGCGTTTCCGCTTTCGGCGCGTGGCCGGCAATGCCCCTTTCCTTATTCCCATTGTCGCTTCGCGGGCGCAAGACGCATGTCGCTCGGCGGACCGTTCCGACTCACGCGCAGCTCTTGGCTGTTCCGGTAATCTTTGGCCGATTACACTGCAGACTTACCGGACGAACTGAGAGAGGTCCTCGTGACATTGCTGCTCGCACGCGCCGTCTGTCTCGTCGCGCTCCTGGGGGCGCCGGCGGCCTTTGCCCAGTCGAACCCCGTGCGCGAGATGATGCAGGCCTCGGGGATGACCGAGCAGTTCGGCGACATGGGCGACGAGTTTCGGACCGGCGTGGTCGAGACCGCGACGGAGCAGGGCGCGCCGAAGGAGATGGCCGAGGCGATGGGAGAGATCGCGGGCCGCACATTCGACGGCAAGCGCTTTCTGACGGACATCGAAGCCGAATTGACGGAGACTCTGTCGTCGGACGAAATCGCCGCAATCAAACAGTTCTACGGATCGCCGGCCGGCAAACGTCTGAAGGACGCGGAAGTCGCCGCCTCGACGACGGAGGTGCGCAACGAAATTTCGGCGCACCAGGCGGAGCTTCGCGCAAATCTCGAAAAGCAGCCCGACCGCCTGGCCGTCCTGACCCGGATGGACGACGCGATGCTCGGCACGGAGCTGACGGCCTCGGTCGTGGAAAACATGATTTCCGCCGTGATGATCGGAACGATGGAGGGGCAGGAGCAGCCGGTCGGCAAGGACGCGCTCGCCATCGTGGAGCGCCGCGCCGCGTCGATGCGCGAAATGCTTCTCCCGGAACTTCGCCGCGAAGTGCGCGCGAGCTTCGCGCGTACGTATCGCGACATCCCGCTCGAGGATCTGAAGATCTATGCGGATTTTCTGGAGACCGAACGCGCCAAGGCGGTCTACGCCGCACTCTTTGCCGCAACCGACGACATCTTCAGCGCCCGCTCGCGGGAGTTCGGACGGGCATTCGCCGAAATGATGCGCGAGAAGCGCACCTGACGCGCTCAGCTGCCCTTCTTGCGGAAGGCGTCCAGCGAGACGACCGGGGCCTTCGGCGAATCCGATGCCGGTTTCGCGACCGGCTTGCCCGCCTCCACGGAAACGGGGACCTTTTGGATTTGCGGCGGCGCCTGCTCCTTCTTGGGCGCGGGACCCTTTTCGGCAGCCGGCGAAGGGCCTTCGACGAGCGCCGGGGCGGCATTCGCGGCCTCCGGCCGCACGTCGAACTTCAGGCCGAAGCTCGCATGCGGATCGACGAAGCTGCTGACCGCGTGAAACGGGACGAGCAGCCGCTCCGGCACGCCTTTGAAGGAAAGGCCCACCTCGAAGGCCGCGTCGGTGACCGTCAAGTCCCAGTACTGATGCTGGAGCACGACCGTCATCTCCTCCGGATACTGGCCCTTCAGGCGGGAAGAGATGCGCACGCCGGGATGGCGCGTGTCGAAGGTGATGAAAAAGTGATGCTCGCCCGGGATGCCGGTCTTTGCGACCTCGGCGAGAACCTTCTTCACGAGGCCGCGCAGCGCCTCCTGCGCGAGCACGTCGTAGCGGATCAAATCGTCAGCCATGCGGCGGAACGTAATGCGCGGCGGCATGGCTTGCAAACGGGAGGAGGGGAGAAGTGGAGGCTTCTGTTGCCAGGCGCCTCCGGACCCCGCCTGAACCGTGCTAGCGGCTCAGGGCTTTAGATTCGGTGTCCCGAACCGCATCAAGCGGCAAGGGCAACCGGAGCATAGTTGTCGTTGGCAACTATTTTGGCGGTCCGATAACGGTGGAACCATGCCGGGCAAAAGCTCAGCCTTTACGCCCTCGTCGATCCTGTTTCGCCCCCATCATCAGCCGTGCGGAAGCGTGTCCGGGCACGGTTCATGGTGGAGGCGCCGGGCACTGCCCCCGGGTCCGAAAGGTTTATTACGCCTGCGTTTATCACCATAGCCGGGTCGCCCCGGCGAAACGGAATATAGGCGTTTGCCGCGGCGATGAAAAGGGCGCGCCATCGGGCCGCGCTTCCCGGCGGGGCGTCCTGTAGTAAACAAGGGCACAGGTGAGGGCAGGTCATGAGATTTGCGGTCGCAACGATTGTGCTCGGCGGGCTCGCGCTTCTTTCGCCGGCGGCGGCTGACGGCGATCCGGCCGCGGCGGTGCGGGACGTGATGTCGCTGGAGCTCTGGTATCTTGCGGAAGCCTCGCCGTCCGATGAGGACGGTCCCTTCAGCAAGGCGTCGCTGGCGCGAAATTTCACGCCTGAGTACGCCAAAGCCTACTCCGACGTGCTCGATCGGATGCAGCAAAGCGACGAACCGCTGATCGACGGCGACCCGATCCTGAATGCGCAGGACTTCTGCCCGCCGAACCAGCTTGCGGTCGGCGCGCCGGCGACGAAGGGGGACACGGCGGAGGTCACCGTCTCCTTCGATAAAGACTGGTGTTTTTCCGATAATGCGGATTCCGAAGCGGATCAGAGCGAAGGCGACAATTCGCCCGCGGAGGAGGGCGCGGCGCCTGCCGACGAACTGACCCGGGTGGTGTTCAAGCTCGTGAAGCGCGACGGGCGCTGGCTGATCGACGATTTCAATTCCGGCGGCTCGACACGCGCGCTGTTGCAGCAGCTGTTGAACGAGTGACGCCGCCGGACCGGAGCTTTCGGTCAAGCTTACCACCATCGCCGCCGGTTTCGGCGTCTTGAGCGCGGCGGCGCGGGTGGGCCTGATGTCGTTCCTCGCGGCGCTCGCCTGCTGTCAGGCGCTTGCCGCTTTGGGCGCGCCCAACGCCTGTCGGCATTCCCGCATGCGCCCGGCCGTGCTTACATAGCCCGCAAAGGGATTCGCGATTGCGACAATATCTGGACCTGATGCGCCGGGCGCTCGATGAGGGCGTCAGGAAGACGGACCGGACCGGCACCGGCACGCTCTCGATTTTCGGCGCGCAGATGCGTTTCGACCTGTCCGAGGGCTTTCCGCTCGTCACGACCAAGAAGCTGCATATCAAGTCGATCGTGCACGAGCTTTTGTGGTTCCTGAGCGGTGACACCAACGTCGCCTATCTGAATCGGCATGGCGTCACGATCTGGGACGAATGGGCCGACGAGTTCGGCGACCTCGGGCCCGTCTATGGAAAGCAATGGCGCTCCTGGCGCGCGCCGAGCGGGGAAACGATCGACCAGATCGCCTGGGTCGAGCAGGAAATCCGAGCCAATCCGGATTCGCGCCGGCTCGTCGTGACTGCCTGGAATCCGGCGGAGATCGGAGCGATGGCGCTCGCGCCTTGCCACTGCCTGTTCCAGTTCTACGTGGCGGAGGGGCGGCTCTCCTGCCAGCTTTACCAGCGCTCCGGCGACATTTTTCTCGGCGTGCCGTTCAACATCGCGTCCTACGCGCTCTTGACCATGATGATGGCGCAGGCCACCGGCCTGAAGGCAGGCGAGTTCGTGCATACGCTCGGCGACGCGCATATCTATCTCAATCACATGGCGCAGGCGCGCGAGCAGCTTCGCCGTGCGCCGCGACCGCTGCCGAGGATGCGCATCGCGGCCGACGTTCACCGCATTTTCGATTTTTCCTACGAGGACTTCGAGTTGGAGGGATACGAGCCGCACCCGCACATCAAGGCGCCGGTGGCGGTGTGAGTCTCCTCATCCGCGATGCAAGGCCGGACGACGCGCCCGCAATTCTCGCTCTGATGCGGGCGCTCGCCGAATACGAAAAGCTCCTCGCCGAGTTCGAAAATACCGCGTCGCGCCTGCGCGAGACGCTGTTCGGCGCGGCGCCGCGCGTGTTCTGCGCGATCGGCGAAATCGACGGTGAGACGGCGGGTTATTGCCTCTGGTTCTACACTTACTCGACGTTTCGCGGCCGCCTCGGCATTTGGCTTGAAGACCTCTTCGTGCTGCCGCAGCATCGCGGCGCCGGCCTCGGCAAGGCGTTCATGCGAGGCCTCGCGCGCCGCTGCGCGGAGGAAGGACTCGCGCGGCTCGAATGGTCCGTGCTCGACTGGAACACGCCGTCGATCGCGTTCTACCGCTCGCTCGAGGCGACGCCGCACGGCGGCTGGACCACATATCGCCTCGCCGGCGCGGCGCTGTCGAAGCTTGCCGCCGGGACGGAATGAGCGGCGTTCCGATTGCCCTCGTCGCGGCCGTGGCCAGGAACGGCGTCATCGGCGCCCAGGGCGGGCTGCCCTGGCGCATCAAGGCCGATCTCAGGCGCTTTCGCGCGCTCACGATGGGCAAGCCGATCGTCATGGGGCGGAGGACGTTCGATTCTATCGGACGCGTGCTCGACGGGCGCGACAACATCGTTCTTTCGCGGCGGGCCGCTTCTGCGAGCGAGGGGGCCTTCGCCGCTCGGAGCATCGAAGAGGCTTTCGGCTTGGCCGATGCGCGCGCAAGGGAACGAGGGGCGGGGGAAATCTGCGTCGTCGGCGGCGGCGAGGTCTACGCCGAAGCGATGGGGCTGGCATCGCGGCTCTACGTCACCCATGTGCAGGCCGAGCCGGCCGGAGACGCGTTTTTTCCCAAAATCGGCGCTGAGTGGCGCGAACTGGAGCACGGAGACCTGCCGTTCAGCGAGGGGGACACCGCGTCCGCCGCCTGGTCGGTTTACGAGCGCTGGCATTAGCCTCGCCTTCGCCGGCAAGCCGCCCCGAAATCCCTTGGCGTTGCAAGGCGCTTGCCCGGTCATCTATAACCCGCCGAACGTCGCGGGGGCGTCGGACAGAAGGAGGGCGGATGCCCTGGAACAACAATCCCGGGGGCGGCGGCGGCTGGAAAGGCGGCGGCGGCGGCCCTTGGGGGCAGGGGCCGCAGCAGCGTGGTCCGCAGCCGCCCGACCTCGAGGATCTTCTTCGGCGCAGCCAGGATCGGCTGCGCAACCTCCTGCCGCAGGGCGGGCGCAGCAACGCCTCGATCGTATTCCTGATCGTGGGCGCGCTTCTCGTGCTGTGGCTCTTCAAATGCGTCTACACGGTGCAGCCGGACGAACTCGGCCAGGAACTGGTGTTCGGCAAGCCGAAGGCGGAGGTCTCGACTCAAGGGCTGCATTTCTATTTCTGGCCGGTGGAAACCGTCGAGAAGGTGCCGACCCGGGTGCAGCGCGCCTTCATCGGCAGTTCATCGCAGCGGCGCACCACGACGGAGGGCAACCTGATGCTCTCCGCCGACCAGAACATCGTGCAGATCAACTTTTCGGTGCTCTATCGCGTCAGCGATCCCAAGAAATATCTGTTCGACATCGACGAGCCCGACGAGTTCTTGGTGCGGGTCGCAGAGAGCGCGATGCGCGAACTCGTGGGACGATCGAGTGCGGAGGACGTGCGCACCGAGCGCCGCGCCGCGGTCGAGGAGGGCGTGCGGGCGCTCGTGCAGACCACGCTCGATCATTACAATTCCGGCCTGACGATCGTCGGCGTCCAGCTCGAGAGCGCCGATCCGCCGGAGGAGGTCGCCGACGCGTTCGAAGAGGTGCAGCGCGCGCAGCAGGACCTCGACCGTTTCCAGCGGGAAGGCGAGCAATACGCCAACAAGCGGCTCGGCGACGCGCGCGGCCACGCGGCGCAGATCACGGAGCAGGCGATCGGCTACAAGCAGCAGGTGGTGGCCGAGGCGGAAGGCGAATCGCAGCGCTTCACCTCCGTGCTCAAGGAGTACACGCAAGCCGAGGACGTGACCCGCACGCGGCTGTTCCTGGAGACGATGGAGCGGGTGCTGGGCGACGGCAATAAGATCATCCTCGACGGCGCGTCGGCCGGGCAGGGGGTGCTTCCCTACCTTCCCCTCGACCAGCTGCAGCGTAACCGGCCAGCGGGCCAGGCCCGCGCGCCCGACCAGGGCGGCGGTCAGGCCGCGGTCAATCCGCCGAGCTTGCAGCCGACGGGGGCCAATCCATGAGGCGCCTGACCGGCCCGCTGATCGGCCTGCTCGTGCTGGCCTTCCTGTTCTACTCGTCCATATTCGTGGTCAACGAGCGCGACCAGGCGATCGTGCTGCGCTTCGGCGAAATCAAGCGGGTGATCCACGATCCCGGCATCTACTTCAAGATTCCCACGAGCTTCGTCGATACGGTGCAGATCATCGAGGATCGGCTGCTCAGCATGGACCTCGACGACATCCGGGTGCAGGTGCGAGACGGCCGGCGCTACATCGTGGACGCCTTCGTGGCGTTCCGGATCACCGATCCGCGGAAATACCGCGAGAACGTCTCCGGCAACCTCGATATCGCTCGCGACAACATGCGCTCGCGCCTCGATGCGGCGCTGCGTCGGGTCTACGGCCAAAGGAGTTTCGAGGCCGCGCTTTCCGAGCAGCGGGGCGAGATGATGGTGGAGGTGCGCGACCAGCTCCGCCCGCTCGCCACCGACGTCGGCATCGACATTGTGGACGTGCGCATCAAGCGCACGGACCTCCTGCCGGAGGTGTCGCAGCAGACGTTCGAGCGCATGAAGGCGGAGCGCCTGGCGGAGGCCGCACAGCTTCGCGCGCGCGGCACCGAACTCGCCGCCCGCATTCGCGCCGAGGCCGACCGCGAAGCGGTCGTCACCGTGGCGGAGGCCGAACGCCAGGCGGAGATTCTGCGCGGCGAGGGCGACGCGCAGCGCAGCCGCATCTTCGCCGGCGCCTATCAGCGCGATCCGGACTTTTTCGAGTTCTACCGGTCGATGCGCGCCTACGACCAGGCGCTCAAAGGAAACAACACTACGTTCGTGCTCGCGCCGGACTCCGAGTTCTTTCGCTTCTTCGGCAACGCCGCCGGCACGGGAGCGCGCCCTTCGCCGGCCCCGCGGAGCAACGGCCCCGCTTTGGGCGGCCCCACGATCGAACGGGCGCCCTCGTCGGCTTCCCCGCGGGGCAGCCCCGCGGCTCCGCCGCCCGCGGGAAAGCCGGCGTCCGGCGCGTCCCCCACGGAGACCGGGGCGACGCCCCCGCGATGAGCGAAGGGGTCGCGGCGATCGGACTCGTGCTTGCTCTGGAGGGCGCTCTTTACGCGCTCTTTCCCGACGCTATGAAACGCTTTGCGATGCACATGCTGGACATGCCGAGCGACACGCTGCGCCTCGCCGGCCTGGTCTCGGCCGCGCTCGGCGTGGGCGTCGTCTGGATGGTCAGAGGCTGAACGCAAATGTGAAGCGGGAAAGCCGTGCTTTCGCCGAGTTTTGGGCGGACAATCGCGCGAAAGCCGCCGGAGATATGCGATGAACATCGGCACGAAACTGAAGAGGGCGGCGGCGAGCGGCATTCTGCTGTTTGCCGCAAGCCTCGCGGCATCCGCCGCGACGCAGCAGCCTGCGCCGCAGAGCGACCAGGCCCAGGCCCCGGCGGCGCAGCCGGCTCCGCAGGAGACGCCGCCGCCGATCGTCCCGGCTCCGCAGGTTCCCGTGCAGAACCCCGTCGTCGAACTGCCGCCGGCGGGGCAGCCCGCCCCGACGGTCGGCATTCCGCTCACCGCCGCCGGGCAGCCGTTCTCCTTTGCGGACCTGGCCGAGCGGCTCCTCGGTTCGGTCGTCTACATCTCGACATCGCAGCGGGTGACGATTCCGCACTCGCCGCCGATGCCCGACATGCCAAAGCCGAAGAATGACGACGAGATGTTCCACGATTTCTTCGACGACGGTCCGGGCGGCGGCGAATCCGATCCGCAGATGGTGCAGTCGCTCGGCTCCGGATTCATCATCGATCCTTCCGGCCTGATCGTGACCAACAATCACGTGATCGAGGACGCCGACGAAATCGTCGCCAACTTCGCCGACGGCGGCAAGCTGAAGGCGACGATCGTGGGGGTCGACGAAAAGACCGACCTTGCGCTTCTGAAGGTCGACTCGAAGATGCCGCTGAAGGCCGCGCAGTTCGGCCGCTCCGAGAAGCTTCGCGTCGGCGAATGGGTGCTCGCGATCGGCAATCCGTTCGGCTTCGGCGGATCGGTGACCGCGGGCATCGTCTCGGCCCTCGATCGCGACATCAAATCCGGGCCGTACGACCACTACATTCAGACGGACGCCTCGATCAACCGCGGCAATTCCGGCGGTCCTCTGTTCAACATCGCCGGCGAGGTGATCGGCATCAACACGGCGATCATGTCGCCGACCGGCGGCTCGATCGGCATCGGTTTTGCGGTGCCCTCCGAAATCGCCGTGCCGGTCATCCAGCAACTGCGCGAGTTCGGCAAGGTGCGGCGCGGCTGGATCGGCGTCCGCATCCAGGAAGTGACCGCGGATTTTGCCGAGAGCCTCGGACTGAAAGGCGCGATGGGCGCGCTGATCGCCGGCATGAATTCCGGCGGGCCTGCCGAGAAGGCGGGGATCAAGGAAGGCGACGTCGTCGTCGAATTCGCCGGCCATTCGGTGGATTCGATGCGCGCGCTGCCTCGACTGGTCGCCGATACGGCGCCCGGCAAGACCGTCGATCTGGTGGTGATGCGGGACGGCAAGCGCGTGCCGCTGAAGATCGAGGTCGGGCTTTTGGGCGAGGAGAAGGTCGCGACGGCGACCCAGGCCGGCAAGCCTGAGGCGGGCGACAAGACGGACGATGAAGCCGGGATGTTCGGCCTGACCCTCGGCCGGATCACGGACGAGGCGCGGCGCACCTACGACATCGCGTCCTCCGTCGAGGGCGTGCTCGTCACCGCAGTCGCCCGCGGCAGCGAGGCGGAGGAGAAGAGCGTGAAGCCGGGCGACGTGATCCTTCAGGTCAGCCAGAAGGCGGTGGCGGACGCCGCGGCGCTCGCAGAGCGCGTGGAGGAGCTGAAGAAGGAGGGGCGGCGGACCGTCATGCTGCTCGTCTCGGGCGCGCAGAACAAGCTGCGCTTCGTCTCGCTCCGCCTGGCGGAGGCTCAGTAACGCCGAGCGGATTGGCTTCAGGGTCGCTCGACGAATTCCTCGCGCCGATAGCCCTGCAGGAAAAGGAGTCCCGTCAGGTCGCAATGGTCGATCTGGGCGTCCGCTTCGGCGCGGAGGGCTGGCTTCGCCCGGAAAGCGACGCCGAGGCCGGCAAGCCTTATCATGCCGATGTCGTTGGCGCCGTCGCCGACCGCCAGCACATCGCTCGGCGTGATGCCGAGCCGCCCCGTCAGTTCGTGCAGCGCATCCACTTTGGCGGCGCGGCCGAGGATCGGCTCCGCCAAAAGGCCGGAGAATCTGCCGGCCTCCGAGAGGAGCACGTTGGCGCGGTATTCGTCGAAGCCGAGCCGCTCTGCGATCGGTCCTGCGAATGCGGTGAAGCCGCCCGACACGAGCGCGGCATGGCCGCCATGCGCCCGCATGGCGCGTACCAGCGTCGCCGCGCCCGGCACGATCGCGATCCGCTCGGCAAGAAGGCGGTCCGCGACGGAGATGGCCAGTCCGCGCAACATGGCGACGCGCTCGCGGAGCGCGGGCTCGAAGGCGATCTCGCCGCGCATGGCGCGCCCGGTGATCGCCGCGATCTCGTCGCGCCTGCCGATCTCGGCGGCAAGCTCGTCCACGCACTCCTGCTCGATCAGGGTGGAATCCATGTCGGCAATCAGGAGCCGCTTGCGGCGAGCGCGGGAAGGAAGCACGTTTACATCGATCGGCGCGTCGGCGAGCGCCTCGCGTACGATTGCGAGAACCTTGGCGGGGTCACCGTTGAACCCGATGTCGCAGGCCTCCCGTGGCGACAGCCAGTCGGGAGGGCCGGGCGTCGCTCCTGCCCCTTGCAGCGCGTCGCGAGCACAATCCAGGTCGGCAGCCGTAACGGGAGAATTCGACGGAGCCGCGATGAGTGAGAGGACGTGGCTCACGGAACTGTTGCCCCAAGCGATGGACGCGCGCGCGGTGCTGTTAGCGGGGCCGACCGCGAGCGGCAAGTCGGCGCTTGCTCTCGATCTTGCGGAAGAAGCGCAGAGCCGCGGGCGTCACGCCGTCGTGGTCAATGCCGATTCCATGCAAGTCTACGACGCGCTGGCGGTGTTGACCGCCCGGCCCGGTCCGGCGGATCGGGCGCGTGCGCCGCATCGGCTCTACGGCCATGTCGCGGCGGAGACGCGTTACTCCGTCGGAGCATGGCTCGGCGACGCGGAGGCCGCGCTCGCGGAGGCCGGAACCAAGGGGTGGCTGCCCATCTTCGTTGGCGGCACGGGCCTCTATTTCAAGGCGCTGGCGGAGGGACTGGCGCCCACCCCGGCAATTTCCAGCGCGGTCCGGGCGCGCCTGGCCGATCGCCTTGCCGCCGCCGGCCCGGAGGCGCTGCACGCTCATCTCCGCGAGCGGGATGCGCCGTCGGCGGCCTCGATCCGTCCCGGCGATTCTCAGCGTCTCCTACGCGCGCTGGAGGTGCTGGAGGCGACCGGCAAACCCCTGTCGGCGTGGCGACAGGCGCGAACGCGTCCGCTGGTCGCGCCGGACGCGTGCGTTCGTATCGTGCTCGCGCCGGACCGATCCGAACTCTATCATCGGATCGAGATGCGCTTGGACCGGATGGTCGGCGAAGGTGCGCTCGAGGAGGTGCAGGCATTGCTGGCCCGCGACCTCGCGCCCGATCTGCCGGCGCTGAAGGCCATCGGCGTCAGGGAGCTCGCGGCATGCCTTCGAAACGAGATATCGCTCGAAGACGCTGTCGTCCGAGCCAAGACGGAGACCCGGCGTTACGCGAAGCGGCAGACGACCTGGTTCCGCCATCAGATGCGCGATTGGCGGCGGATCGCGGTCTGAAGCCGCAAGTCGGCGGCGCAAACCGGCTCAAGCCGATTTGCGCAACTCGCGCCGCGCCACGATGACCTCCTCCGGCACGCGGGCTTTCGGCGGCGCGGTGTCGAAGACGATGTGGCGTATTTCGGAGAGGGGCATCGGCTTCCCGAACAGATAGCCCTGTGCCTGCTGGCACGCCTCGCTGTTCAGGAAAGCGCGCTGCAGTTCCGTCTCCACGCCTTCCGCGAGTACCGGGATCTCGAGGCTGCGGCCGAGTCCCAGCACCGCGGTGACGATCACGGTCGCCTGCTGGCGGGAGCCGATCTTGTCGACGAAGCTCTTGTCGATCTTGAGCTTGTCGAACGGAAAAGCCTGCAGCGTGGAGAGCGATGAATATCCGGTGCCGAAATCGTCCATCGCGATGGCGACCCCGAGCGCCTTGATGCGGCGCAGCATGTCGAGCGTGCGCTGCAGATCTTCGATCAGCGCGCTCTCGGTGATCTCCAGTTCGAGCCGCTTCGCAGGCATGCCCGTCTCCAGGAGAATGCGGTGGATCACTTCCGGCAAATTCGGCAGCTTGAACTGGATCGGAGAGAGGTTGACGGCGACCTTGTAGGGCTGCGTCCAGCCGGCGGCCTCTTCGCACACCTTCCGGAGCACCCATTCGCCGAGGTGCAGGATCAGGTCCGTCTCCTCGGCGATCGGGATGAACTGCGCCGGCGAGATGTAGCCATGGACCGGGTGCTTCCAGCGCGCGAGCGCCTCGAAGCCGATGATCTCGCCGCTCGCGATCGACGCCTGCGCCTGGTAGTAGATTTCCAGCTCGTCGTTCTCCAGCGCCTGCGTCAGCTGCTGCGCCAGGATGCGCCGCTCACGCACGGACTCGTCCATGTCCGGCGTGAAGAAGCACGCCCGCGACCGGCCCTGATCCTTGGCCCGATAGAGTGCAAGATCGGCATTGGCGAGCAGCTTCCGCGTGTCGTTTCCGTCGCGCGGAAAAAGGGCGACGCCGATCGTGAGCCCGACATGGAACGGCTGGCCAGCGAGCTGGACCGGCTTGGAAAAGACGTCCAGCAGTTTGTCGGCGAGCCGCGCTGCCGAATCGGGCTGGTCGCGGCCGGTCTGCACGATGACGAACTCGTCGCCGCCGAGCCGGGCGGCGAATTCCGTGTGCGACAGAAGTGCAGTGATGCGGGCGGCGGTCGCCTTCAGGAGCTCGTCGCCGGCGGCATGCCCGTGCACGTCGTTGATCTCCTTGAAGCGATCGAGATCGATGATCATCAGGGCGAGCTCGCCGTCGCGCGCCTTCATGGCGGCGATGTCGTTGTCGAGACGGTCCTGGAACGAGGCGCGATTGGGAAGCCCGGTCAGCGTGTCGAAATGCGCGAGATAGAGGATGCGCTGCTCCGCGGCGCGGCGCTCGCGCAGGTCGCGGACCGCGAAGATGCGGCGCACGGCGCCCTCCGCATCCGTGTTGCGGACGATCACTTCGACCGGGATCGGTCCCGATTCGGAGATGAGCTGCGCCTCGAACTGCTCCTTCGAGCGATCGCCGCGATAATCGAGAATCTCCCAGATCGGGACGTTGTGCATGGCCGCCGCGCGGGCCGGTCCGATCAGGCTGCGCATGCTTTCGTTCAAGTCGAGGATTGCAGACCCGTCGGTCAGGATCAGCCCTTCCACCGAGGCGTTGGCGATGCTGCGGAGCTGCGTCTGCGCTTCCTTGCGCGCGCCACGCGCGATCATCGTAGTGGCGACACCCGTGCAGACCAGCAGGAAGGCCATGGCGGCGACGAAATAGCCGAGCACGGTCGGATCGACGGCCCTGGAGGGGATCGGAATCGTCGTGCTCGGCGCGATCGCGATCGCCGCCATTCCGATGAAATGCATGATACAGACGCCGGCGGCGAGGAGCAGCGGCGCGACCAGCTGCACGTTGCGGCCCTCGTTGCGGGCTCGCCAAAGCGCCATCATTCCGCAGAAGATGCAGAGCACGATGCCCATGCTGGTGAGCACCGGATTCCAGGCGATCATGCCGGCGACCTTGAGGCTTCCCATCGCCGTGAAGTGCACGGCGACGGCCGCGAGCGCGACGATCCCGCCGCCGAGCAGCCCGGCTTGGCCGCGCCCGTAGGCGGCGACCGCCAGGCCGAGCGTCGCCAGCATGACGCCGACGAAGAAAGCGCCCCCGGTCAGAGCCGGGTCGTAGCCGAGGCTGATCCCCGGCTGGAATGCGAGCAGCGAGACGAAGTGCATCGTCCAGATCACCGCGCCGGCGGAGAAGCCGGCGAGGAAGATCCAGCCGCCGCGTCCCTGCCCATGCATCTCGCGCGCCTGTCCGAACAGGAAGAGCGTCACGAAGCTCCCCATGGCGCAGATGGCGATGGCGAGGAGCACGAGTTTCGGGTCGTGGCTGTGGAGTATTTGCGGGCCTGACAGGAACACCTCGACGCTCCCCTAATGGACAAAATCGTTGAAAGTTTTCGCCCCAGAAGAAACACATGAGCCGTGAAGACGGGGTTAGGCAGAACGCTTAATGAGGTATGAGCATGCGTCTATTGTCGGCGCGGCCTGGTCATCGACCTTTGCAGACACGGCGTCTTGGGCAGGTCGGTTTCCCTGCACACTGGCCAGGTGCAATCCCCCGCTAGCGGCCGGGGACGAACGGGACTTTGCGCAATAGCCGATCCGCGGAACGTGCAGACCGGGCCGATTTTCGCTCTAGCGACGCGGATGAGTCGCCGGTTTTGCGCCGCCTTTCGCGAGGCGACGATGCTACAGTTGCACGCCGCGCGTCAGGGCGCCGTCGACCACGAGGTTCGCGCCGGTGATGAAGCTTGCAGCCGGACTTGCGAGGAAGACGGCGGCGTTCGCCATCTCCTGAGGCGTGCCCATGCGGCCGGTCGGGTTCAGGCCGAGCGCCGTCCTGTAGAGTTCCGGATTGCCGCTCTTGATCTGGTCCCAGACGCCGCCTTCGAAGAAGGTGTTGCCCGGAGAAACGGTGTTGGCGCGGATGTTCTTGCCGGCGAGCTGGTACGCCAGCCCCTGCGTATAATGGATGAGCGCGGCCTTGAATGCGCCATAGGGGCCGGCCGCGAAGTCGATTTCACGCCCCGACACGCTCGAGATCGTCACGATTGCGGCTGCCTTGCTTTTCTCGAGGTACGGCATCGCGGCGTTGACGAGCCGCACCGCCCCCATCAGGTCGGTCTCGTAGCTTTTCCGCCAGTTCTCCTCGTCGGGGCCGATCGCGAGCGCGCTGACGTTCGCGACGACGACGTCGATCCCGCCCCATAACTTGGCGACCGCGGCGACCCAGCCTTCGAGCGCCGTCTTGTCCGCGACGTCGAGCGCCTGGCCATCGGCCCGCACGCCCTTGGCGCGAAAGGACTTCAGCGCCTCGTCAAGTCCGCCGGCATTGCGGGCGCAGATCGCCACGTCGGCGCCTTCGCCCGCCAGCGTCTCGGCGATCGCGCGCCCGATGCCGCGCGTGCCGCCCGTCACCAGCGCACGCAGCCCTTTCAGCCCGAGATCCATCCCGCCCTCCTGAAGCGCCTTAGGCCAAGTAGGTTTTCAGCACGGACGCGCCGAGCGTGTATTTCGGGTCGACCATGTTGCCGAGCCGGACGCGCCCAGCCTGCGTCAGAAAGAAATACGCTTCGAATTTGTCCCAGCCGTACTCGTCGACCATCCAGCGCACAAGCTCCCGATAAGCGATGCGCGCGGCGTCCTCCATCGGACGGCCGGAGCCGATCGTCATGATGAAGCGCTCGTTTTCGAGTCGCGGCCAGGCGATCGACCAGCCTTTGATCAGGTCGACCTGCAGCGTCGTGGTCGAGGCCATTTCGACGGCGACGCCGCAAAGCTCTCCGTCGCCCTGCGTGGCATGGCAATCGCCGAGATAGAGGTAGGCGTCCCTGTGGTGAACGGGGAAGTAGAGAATTGCCCCCGGGCCGATATCGGGCAGGTCCATGTTGCCGCCCCAGTAGTCGGGCTGCAGGGATGTGACCGCCTCGATTTCGGGACTGACGCCGAGGGTGCCGATGAAGGGTTCGTAGGGCAGGGTGATCTTCTTGTTGAACCGTATGCCCTTCTCCGTCACCTCCATCTTCTTCACGCGTTCCGGCAGCGGCTCGTTCAGCACCGCCGTGTGCGTCGTTCCGACCAGCCCGCCGAATTCCTGAATGAGGGCGGTCGTGCCGATCGGCTGCTCGCCGCGCGGAACGATGGAGCGGATATGCACGGCGAGGACGTCGCCCTTCTCCGCGCCCGCGACGGCGATCGGCCCGCATTGCGGGTTCAGGAACGGCACGTTCAGCAGCGCGGACGGGCTGTCGCTCTCCTTCTGGATCTTTCCCTCGAACGCGTCCTGCGTATCGGCCACCACCACGTCGCCGGGCTCGATGCGCAGCACCGGCTCGGCATAAGGGCCGTAGACGTAATGGTAGCGGCCCTGCACGGCCTCGGTCAGCGCGTGACTGGCGCCCGCCTTTCCACGAGCGACGCCCTTCCGCGCCATGTAGGACGATTCGATCCAACTCATCGCTTCACCCTCCTCGGACGATCGCCGGCTTCAAACGGCGAGATACCTGGCCATGCTTTCCGTATCGGCGAGTTCCGCCTTCCCGATCGCCGCGACGACACGCCCCTTGTCGAGCACGTAGGCGCGCTGCGCCACGGTCTGCATCAGGTCGATGTTCTGCTCGACCAGCAGCACGCCGATGGGCTTGCGCCCGACGAGCTCGAGGATGAAGGCGCCGATCTCCTGGACGATCGAGGGCTGCACGCCATCCGAAGGCTCGTCGAGCAGCAACAAATCGGGACCGTTGATGAGCGCACGCGCGATCGCAAGCATCTCCTGCTGCCCGCCGGAAAGCGTGCCGCCGCGTTGCTGCGCGCGGTCCTTCAGAAACGGAAACCAGCCGTAGGCTTCCTCCAGCGCAAAATGCCCCGCTTCGGCGTTGACGAACCGGCCCATGCGCAGATTGTCGTAGACGCTCATCTTCGGAAAGATTTCGCGCCCCTGCGGCACATAGCCCATGCCGCGCCGCGCCCGCTGCGACGCGCCGGTGCGCGTCACGTCCTCGCCCTTGTAGCGGATCGAACCGGAGCGCGCCGGCAGCAGCCCGATGACGCTGCGCATCAGCGTGCTCTTGCCGACCCCGTTCCTGCCGAGCACGCCCACCACTTCGCCGGGCTCGACGGCGACGCTGACGCCCTGCAGGACGTCTCCCGTCGCATAGCCGGAGCGCAGGTCCGAGATTTCGAGGATCGGCGGCATGCTCACGCCTTTCCAAGATAGATGCGGCGCACGTCGGCATGCGACGTGATCGATTCCACGGTGCCCTCCGCGAACACGCGCCCCTGATGCAGGACCGTGACGCCGCGCGCGACCTCGCGCACGAAGGCGATGTCGTGCTCCACCACGACGATGGTCAGGCCGGCCTCGTTCAAATGCTGGAGCACGCGCGCGGTCTTCAGCGTCTCCTCCGGCGACATCCCGGCGGTCGGCTCGTCGAGCAGCATGAGGTCGGGTCCACCCGCCAGCACCATGGCGATCTCGAGCCATTGCAGCTGGTGGTGCGGCAGTTCGCGCGCGAGCTTTGGGCTCTTCGGATCGAGCCCGAAATTGTCCAGCGCATAGGCGAGCCGTGAATCGGCGTCCGCCGGCCGGTCCGAGCGAGCGACCCGGAGGGGGACCTTCAAATTCTGGCGGACGCTCAGGTTGTGATAGGCGCGGTTGGTCTGGAAGGTGAGGCCCATCCCGAGGCGAACGCGTTGATAGGCGGAAAGACGCGTCGCGTCCTTGCCCTTCAACATGATGCGCCCGGAATCGGGACGCTCGATCCCGCAAAGAAGCGCAAAAAGCGTGGACTTTCCGGCGCCGTTCGGCCCGATGATGCAGCGCAGGCCGCCCTCGGAGACGTGCAGGGAAATATCGTCCGCCGCCACCACGCCGCCGAAGCGCTTCGACAATCCCTCTGCTGCGAGAATGTCGGCCATCTCAGCGCTCGCGGAAGGCCGCGCGCCATCCGCGGGCCGGAAGCTCCCGCGCGAGCGTGACCACGATGCCCTTCGGAAAGAAGAGCATGACGAGCACGAGCAGCGCGCCGATGATCACCAGGGCGTACTGGTTTCCGGAGGAGGAGAGAGAGAAGTTGATCCAGTTCAGGGCATAGGTCGACAGGGCCACCGCGAAGAGGCTGTCGCGCCCGCCGACGGCAACCCAGATGACCGGGAGCGAGGCCTGCAGGAGGCCGACCTGCGAGGGGGTGATGTAGTTGCCCCACTGCACGTAGAGGAGCCCGGAGATGGCTGCGAGTATCGAGGCCACGACGAAGATGGCGAGCTGGCGCGCCCGGATGTCGTAGCCGAGCAGTTCGGTCCGCAGCGGGTCCTCCCGGATCGCGAGCATCACCTGGCCGTGGTGCGAGCTGACCAGCATGCGGCAGCCAAGATAGCAGATGAGCACGACCGCGAGCACGTAGTAGTAGAAGGGGTAGCCGAAGAAGACGAGATCGCCGAGCTGGAACGACGGAATTCCCGTCATGCCGTTGTAGCCGCCGAGCTGAACGACGCCGACGCGCCACTGGTATCCCGCCGTCTGGCCGAGGAACGTCTCGAGGAGCAGCGTGAAGACCAGCGTCAGAATCGGCGCGATCCACATCTGCACGCGTGCGTAGAAGATGAAGTAGCCGAAGATGGCCGCCACGATGGCGCAGGCGAAGATGCCGGCCAGCGAACCGACGAGCGGCCCCCATGGATTGCCCATCAGGTTGCCGGCGACGACCCCATAGACATAGCCGGCGATGCCGACATAGGCCACCTGGCCGAAGCTCAGCACGCCGCAATAACCCCAGAGCAGACAGAGGCCGAGGGCGAGCGGAATATTTAGGAGGTAGAATGCGAGATTGGTCGCGGCGAACTCGCTGACGATCGTCGGGTAGTAGCAGAGGAAGGCGATCAGAATCGCGAATCCGATCCAGAACCAGGGCGTCTGGCCGATGTCCTCCGGTCCCGTCAGAAGCCGCCAGAGACGCATCGGTCAGGCAAACCTCGTGCGGCGGTCGTGGAGTTTCTGGAGATAGGCGGAAATCCCGTCCGGCATGAGGCGGATGATGATCAACGCGGCGAGCAGCAGCGCGACGAGCCCCAGGAACGCGCCGAACAGGAAGCCGATCGGCGTCCGCACCAAGGAGAGGAGCAGGCTGGACCCGACCGCGCCGGCGATGACGTTGGTGGCGCCGCCGACGACCACCGTGATGAAGGCCGGCGCCACGAATTGCTGGCCCATGAAGGGCATGATGGAGGTCGTGGGCGCGAGCAGCGCGCCGCTCATGCCGGCAAGGCCGGCTCCCAGGCTGAAGGTCAGCATGTAGATCATCTCGGCTCTGACGCCGAGCGCCCGCGCCATCGCCGGATTTTGCATCACCGCGCGCGCCTGCAACCCGAACAGGGTGCGATTGTAGAGCCACCACAGCGCCGCGACGAGAAGGATGCAGACGCCGATCAGGCCCAGCCAATAGAGCGAGAAGGAGAAGTGCCCGGCGCGCAGCGAACCTTCCGGAATCTGGATCGACGGCATGAACGGCCCGAGGACGACGAGCGCGCCCTGCGAGAGGATGAGGCTGATGCCCCAAGTGACCACCAGCGCACCGAGCTCGCGGCCGTAGAAGTGGCGCACGATCAGCCGCTCGAGCACGGCGCCGAAAACGCCGACGGCGACGAACGCCACGATCACGGCGAGCGGGAACGGCACGCCCCGCTGCACCGATGCGGTGGCGGCATAGGCGCCGAGCATCATCAGCTCGCCGTGCGCGAGATTGATGATGTTCATCATGCCGAGAATGACGATCAGACCCAGCCCGCAGAGGAGCAGGAAGGCCGTGTTCGTCCCGAACTGGTAGAGCACGCTTAGAGACGTAGCGAGCGCATTCATCGGCCGCATCCGAAATCAGGTCAGCCCCGGGCTGCGGCGGCCCGTCGGGGACGCCGCAGCCCGATCATACTCTCCCGATCAGCTGCCGAACATCTTGAAGTACGGATCCTCGTCCGGCGTGTACTGCTTGTACTCGGGATTGCGGATCAGGTTCACGCCGAGCCGCTGCAGCCACCACGCCTGGATCATCGGCCAGTCGCGCACGAAGCGGACGTTGTGATTTTCATCGGCCACCGCCAGCCGGATCGGGTGCGCGCAATGATGCGTGCCGGGCTCCAGGAACACGCTGCCCTCCGGGGCTTCGATGTTCCAGCCGAGTTCCAGGCACTTGCGCACCGTCTCCTGGTCCGTGGTTTTGGCGAGCCGCGCCGCCTTCGCGTAGAGATGGATCGTGAAGTAGGTGTTCTGCGCCATCTCGCCGATGTAGGGGTCGTCCGGGAACATCGCCATCCAGCGTTTCACGAAGGCGCGGTTGCGCGCCGTCGGCACCTCGAGCTGGTATTGGATGGCGTTGTGCATGTTCGCCAGCGAGGGCGGAGCGAAACGCTTGTGCTCGTAGCCCTGCGCCATGTTCACGGTGGAAGCCATCGGGAACTTCAAGCCGGCGGCGGCGGCCTGCGGGTAATAGTTGTGGTGGTTCTGCCCGACCAGAAGCGTCATGACCCAATCGGGATTGGCCTGCTGGATGCGCGCGATCACCTGGCTGAACTCGGAGACGGACAGCGGGATGAACTCTTCGCCGATGATCTCGCCGCCGACGAGCGGGATGTAGGCGCGCGTCCATGCGGCCGTGAGCTGGCCGAAATTGTAGTCAGCGGCGATGGTATAGGCGCGCGGCCCGAACTTCTCAACCATGTACTGCACCGTCGGAATGACCTGCTGCTCGCAGACCGGTCCCGTGCAGAACGTGTTCGCATCGGCGACGCCGCCTTCGTACTGGTTGGTGTAGAAATAGAGCTGCTTCGCCTGGTCGACGATCGGCCGAATGGCCTCCCGTTCCGCGCTCGCGAAGCCGGCGACGAGGACGTCGACCTTGTCCTCCTGGATCATGCGTCGCGCGAGCTGCTGCCAGATCGAATTGTTGCTCTGCCCGTCCGCCGAGACCAGCGAAAGCTCCCGGCCGAGCACGCCCTTCTCGCCGGAGTCGACCAGGATCTCGTCGTCCTCGTCGTAGACGAGGTCCGTATGATCCTTGGCGCCGCCGTCGTCGACGACGTCGAGAGCGGTTCCCTCCTTGCTGATGATGGGAGGCTTCGAAGCCACCTGCGCCATGGCGCCGAGCTGGCCCTGCCCGATATTGGGGGCGCCCTTCAGGGTCTTGCCGTCGTTGATCTCCTTTACGGCGAGCTGCGCGGCATGGAGCTTCTGTATTCCGTAGACGGCGAGGTTGCCGCTCTCGTCCTCGATGAAGCCGAGCTTCACCGGCGAACTGTCCTGCGCTCTCGCGAGCGAGGTCAGGCCCCGGAGATAGGTCGGAGCGCCGGCGATCAGGCCGGTCGCGGCGGCGGCCTTCATCAAGGTCCGCCGATCCGTCACCGGCAGGAGCGAGCCGGTCGCTTGCGCCGACGCGGCGCCGTCTTCCGAACTCCGGCCTTCGTTCTTGTCGACATCACTCATTTGCTCTCCCTCCTTCGCAACTGAAACCGCCTTCGGCGGACATTCACGCCTTCCCCGCCTGCCTCGGCCGCACGACCGAAAGCATCCGGATCGCCAGCTCCTCCACGGTGAGGCGCTGCCGCATGCTTTCCTTGCGCAGCATGGAATAGGCCTCCTCGTCGTCGAGGCCGCGCTCCTGCATGATCTGCAAGAGCGCCTTGTTGACGAAGCGCCGCGCGGCGCGGCGGCCTTCCATGTCGCGCAGGCGCTCCAGCATCTCGCTTCTGCGGCGATGCTCGTTGATGGCGAAGAAGAGCGCCGAATAGATGCCGCTGGAGCGGATCGGCTTGTGCAGGACGGCCGTCGGGCCGAGGTCGAAGGCGCGCTGCAGCCGGCTCGGGGTTTCGAGCCCGATCACGGCGACGAGCGGAGCGGCGGCGACATCCACCCCGGCGGGCAGGACGGGAAGCTCGGCGATGTCGGCGTCGAAAAACAAAACGTCGGCGCTGGCCATGACGGCCGAGTTGTTCTCGCCGTCGCTGCACGGATCGACCGCGACGACCAAGAGCCCGAGTCGGATGAGCGTTTCGGCGATCACGGCCCGGTTGCGGTCGTCGGCCTGCAGGACGACGGCCCTGAGCCCACTGAAATTCTGCCGCAGCCGCCGTGTCATCGCACGACCCGCAGGGCCGGCGGCGGCCGGGACATGGTCTCCGGAAAAGCTCCCTCTTCGACCAGATATGGGTCGGGCCGGACGGGATGCGGCGCCTCGAAGACGATGTCGAAACCGCCGGCCTCGTTCGAAACGCCGATGCGGGGCGTCAGGAAGCAGTGCCGATTGCCTCCGTCGACATGCACCTCCCCCTGCGGGGCGTCGAAGGTGATGTCGCCCAGCGCGGCGCGAACGTCGGGCATTCGGCTGGAGCGGGCGGCTCGCATGGCACGCGCCAGGAGGTGAACCGCGAGGTAGGACGATTCGGCGTCGGCGGAGGTCGGGCCGGCGCGGGGGAACCGCTTTCGATACGCGGCGGAGAAGGATCGGCTTCGAGCGCTGTCGATGCTTTCGAAATAGACGCTCGAGCTCACATGCCCGTCGCACGCGTCCGCGCCGATTTCGATCAGCTCGGGCTCCGAAAGGCTGCAGCTCGCGATCGGCATGTCCCTGATCTGATCGAAGCCGCGGCGCTTCGCGGCGCGGCGGAACGCGCGGAAGAACTCGTAGGCGGAGAGGCCGATCAGCGTGTTGAAGACAAATCCAGGACGGGCGGCCAAAATCTGCTCGATGACCGCTTCGAAATCGGTTTCGCCAACGGGAAAATAGCGTTCGGCGAGAACCGAGCCGTTCGCGGCGAGCAGCGCCTCCCGCATGATCTTGTTGTTTTCCCAGGCCCAGATGTAGTTGGAGCCGATGCAGAAGGCGCTGCGCCGATGGCTGCGCAACATATGCTGAGCCAGCGGTACGATGTGCTGGTTCGGAGCAGCGCCGGTATAGACCACGTGCTCACTGCTCTCGAACCCCTCGTAATGGGAGGGATACCAGAGCAGGCCGTCGTATTTCTCGAAGAAAGGCAAGACTTCCTTGCGGCTGGAAGACGTGTAGCATCCCACGACGTGAACGAGGCCGTCCTTCGCGAGCATGCGCTCCGCGGCCGCCGCGTACTGCGCATTGCTGCCGCCGGCATCGACCTCGATCGGCTCGAGCCGAAGCGGAAATTCAGGATCGGCGCTGATTTCCTCGATCGCGAGTTGCGCACCGTTGCGCATCGCCTGGCCGATGATCGCGTACGGTCCGCTCGTCGAGAACAGGACCCCGACACGGAACGTCGTTTTTGCACCCATTGAGCCTCCATGGGCGAAAAAAAAGCGCCCGCTGGGCGGGGCCCGAGGCGCTGTTGCCGAGATCCGTTTTCGTCAAGATGCGATCACATGGATCGACCGAAGCCGACCCAGAGCACCGTCGCTCGCCACGAACGGTGACACGCCGCCAACTGCCCGTCAAGCAGGTGTCCGGGTTCAGGCATATGAGACCGGGACGGGATCGCCGAATCGTATCGGGCGCGGAAAAAATCACTCCACGGGGATCAGCTTCCCGGTATAGACGACCGGCCCCGTCGGCGCTCCGGTCGGCGAGCCGCCTTGCGGTTCGACGCTGACCGCGATGATGCCGTTGACGGGACCTGCGGCGAGCGCCTTCTCTATCGTCTGCGCGTTCGCGCCGGCCGCCAGCACCCCGAGCGAGCGGGGCGCTTGTCCTTCCGGCACATGCCAAAGCTCGAGGCTGCGTCCGGCCGGCGTTTCGGCCGTCACGCTGCGGACGGTGATCGCGCCGGTCGTGGTGTCGACCTCCGCGATCAGCGCCGGCTCGTGCCCGCCGGAATCGACCACGGCGACGTAGCGGCCGCCGGTTTCGTGCGACGGGAGCGAGAGGCGGTCGAGCACGACGATCGCGGCAAGACCCGCGGCAAGCGCGCCGGCGACGAAGGTGGCGCCGCGCCAGACGGCGACGCGCCGGCGCAGTCGTACGACGTTGGATGAAGAAGCGCGCTCCTGCCCCAATCCCGCAGACGCCGCCGCGGGAACCGAGGCCGCGGCTTCGATGCGCCGCCAGAGTCCGGATGGCGGCGCTTCCGGCGTCGCCGCCTCGTCGAGCGCGGAGAAGCGCGCTTGCCAGCGGCGCACCGCCTCGCGCAGCTCCGGATCCCGCTCGATGCGGACCGCGAAGCGCGCGCGCTCATCGGCCGGGAGCGTCCCCAGCACGTATTCGGCGGCCTCGATGTCCAGCTCGTCGTTCATTCCTTCTCCAGGCACGTCCTGAGCAGCTTGATGCTGCGGTGCAGGAGCGTCTTGATGGTGCCGACCGGGCGTCCGTACTTTTCAGCCAATTCCTCCCGCGAGTAGCCCGAGCAATAGGCCAGGATCACGCATGTCCGCGCCTCCTCCTCCAGTTCGGAGAGGCAGACGCGGAGGCTTTCCCGGTCCGTCGCGTCCCCCGTCGTCGGCGCGGGAAGGCGCGCCAGGATGTCGTCCTCCTCGCCGGAAGCCTGGTAGCGCTCCGCGTGCTCCGAACGGATGCGGTCGATCGCTCGGTTGCGGGCGATGGCCACAAGCCAGGCGAGGGGTTGCCCGGCCTCCGGCGCGAAGCGTTCGGCATGCCGCCATACCCTGACGTACGTCTCCTGAAGGACATCCTCCGCTACCGCCCTGTTCCTGGTGATACGCAGGATGACGCCGAAGAGTTTCGGCGCGGTCGCGTCGTAGAGTGAACGGAATGCTGCGCGGTCGCCGCGCCCGGTCGCCTGCAAGAGGTCCGGCAACGCGCTTCCGTCCTCTCCGATCCGCCCCATCCGGCTGCCCGTTCTCCGCGTCGTTCCGGAATGCTAGCACTCGGCGGCGAAGCTATCCATCTGCTTGTAAGCCGGGGGGAGCGCGTCTAAATGGCGGTTCCCGCCGCCGCTGCTGGAGATCCGATGCGCGCTCTGCTCGATGTCGTGATACTCGCCATACACGTTTACTGGTGGGTGATCATCGCAAGCGCGATCTTTTCGTGGCTCTACGCCTTCGGCGTGGTCAATCCGCGCAATCCGGCGGTGGCCGCCATCGGCCGCATCCTCTATCAGTTGACGGAGCCGGCGCTGCGTCCGATCCGCCGCTACGTGCCGGCATTCGGCGGACTGGACATCACGCCGATCATCCTGCTTCTGATCCTGTTCCTGATCGAGCAGATCATCCGCTATTACATCTATCCGTACGTCTTCTGAACCGCCTGTTCGCGCGCGCGTGTGACTCCAGGCGGCGGGCTCAGGGGCGGAACTCGTACCAGACGCAGGGCAGGGCGCGGCCGCCGAGATTTTCCTCGCTGCGCGCGATCAGCTTGCCGCCGCGCCGGGCATAGAACCCGTTGGCGCGGTCGTTGTCGGCGAGCGCGCGCACCAGCACGCGGCCGTAGCCGCGGCCCCTGATCCGCTTCAACGCCGCGGCGAAGAGTCGGACGCCCAGGCCGACGCCCTGATATTCGGGTTTCAGGTAGAGTTCCTGCACCTCCGCGGCGCCGGTCTGCTGGCGGCCCGCCGCGGGCGCGAAGGTCGCATAGCCGACGACGGCGCCGCCGACCTCCAGCACCAGGATGGCGCGCCGCTTCATCACGTCGCGCCACCAACCGGCGCTCCGCCGCACGATCATCTTTTCGAGCGTCAACGCAGGAATGATGCCGGAATAGGCCTCCCGCCACGCGGCCGCATAGACGTCCGCCAAGCCGGGAGCATCGGCGATCCGCGCGGGCCTGATGTCGATGACGAGCGATGTCATTGGAAAACCGTAGCCGTTCCCTTGCCGATGGAAAAGAGGGATGCGCCCTTCTGCCTTTTGCCGCGATGTGGGTGGGCGTGTCCGGACCGACCTCCTTCCACGCAGATCGCTTGCCCTTCTCCAGCGCTCGCGTCCTTGCGCCTCCACGGCGTCCCGGCTACCGAGGAGAGACGATCCGTTTGGGGACAGGCGATGGCGCTTTCGAGTGTCGAGATTCTCGATGGCGGCGAGGCGTTGCGGCTCGTCTGGAGCAACGGCGAAGAAGCGCGCTTCCACGCCATATGGCTGCGCGACAACGCGCTTGATCCGAAGACGCGGAGTCCCGGCAACGGGCAGCGGCTGATCACGGTGCTCGACATCCCGAAGGAAACGAGGATTGCGGACGCCTCCGGAACCGCCGGGGCGCTGGTCGTGACGTTCTCACCGGATGAGAAAGAGGTGCGCTTTCCGGCCGACTGGCTCTTTGAGCGCCGCTACGACCGGCCGGACGAGAAGGAGAGGGGATGGGTCTCGCCCGCAATCGAACTGTGGGATGCGGGCCTGCAAGCGCGGGCGCCCGCGGGATCATATCCGGAGATCGGCCGCGATCGCCAGGCGCTTGGCCGCTGGCTCGCCGCCGTGCGCCGCTACGGCTTCGCCATCCTGCGCGACGTGCCGCGGGAATCCGGCCAGCTCTGCAAGGTGGCGGAGCTTTTCGGATACGTGCGCGAGACCAATTACGGCCGCTGGTTCGAGGTGCGCGCGGAGGTCAATCCCAACAACCTCGCCTACACGAATCTCGGGCTGCAGGCGCATACCGACAATCCCTATCGCGATCCCGTGCCGACACTGCAGATCCTCGCCTGCCTCGAAAATTCCGTGGAGGGCGGCGAGTCGATCGTGGTGGACGGCTTTCGCATCGCCGAGCGTCTCAAGGCGGAAAGCCCGCGCGGCTTCGACCTCCTCACGCGCTATCCGGCGCGCTTCGAATATGCCGGTTCGGCGGGCGTTCGCCTGAGCGCGAAAAAGCCGGTCATCGAGCTCGGCGCGGATGGGGAACTGGTCGCGATCCGCTTCAACAACCGTTCGGCCGCGCCGACCGTCGACGTGCCCTTCGACGATATGGCCGACTACTACGCCGCATGCCGGCGCTTCGCCGAAATTCTCGAAGATCCGGCGATGGAAGTCACTTTCAAGCTCGCGCCGGGCGAACTCTTCATCGTCGACAACACGCGCGTCCTGCATGCGCGGAAGGCATTTTCCGGCTCCGGGTCGAGATGGCTGCAAGGCTGCTATCCGGACCGCGACGGGCTCCTCTCCACGCTCGCGGCGATCGAGCAGGAGACGCTGCGGGAGGCCGCGGAATGACCGGCAGAAATCTCGACCGCTCGACCATCGTGCCCTTCCTCGCCGACATTTTCGAACGGCGCGGCGCGGAAGACTATCTGGGCGAGCCCGTCACCGTCGCCGAGCACATGCTGCAGGGCGCCTGGCTCGCCGAAGAGGAGGGCGCGGCGGACGAGCTGGTGGCGGCGGCGCTCCTGCACGACATCGGGCATTTCACCAGCGAATTCGGCACATATTCGCCGGACGACGTCGAGGACAAGCACCATGACGAGGCCGGAGCCGAGGTGCTGGCCCCGTTCTTCCCGCCCGTGGTCACCGAATGCGTGCGGCTGCACGTCGCCGCAAAGCGCTATCTCTGCGCAACCGACCCAACCTATTTCGGAAAGCTCTCGCCCGCCTCGGTGCATACGCTGTCGCTGCAGGGCGGGCCGATGGACGAGGCGGAGGTGGCGGAGTTTCGAAGGAACCCGTTCCATGCCGAGGCGGTGCGGGTTCGCATCTGGGACGAAGGCGGCAAGGTTCCCGGCATGAAGATCCGCGCCTTCCGCGACTACGAGGGCCTGCTCAGGCGGGTGGTGGACCGGCACTTCGGCGCCGGTGAGGAGGGCGCGCGGGAGCGGCGTTCCTAGACGGTCGTCGTTCGTTTGGTCGAGAGCAGACGACTCAATTCCCGAGCGCCTGGCGTATCGCGGCGTTGCCGCGCCGGACTGCCTTGCGGAGCGCCTCCTGTGCGCTCTCCTGACCGTTCAGCATCGCCTCGAACTCCTCGCTCATGATATCGCGCACCTCCGGCAGATCGACGAGGCGCACGCCGCGCGAATTCTCAGTCGGCGTCTTCCCCATCATCTGCAGAATCGGCTGCTCGCGGCCGGGATTTTTCTCGTAGAACCCGGACTTCTTCGTCGCCTCATAGGCGGACATGGTCGCGGGCAGATAACCGGACATCTGGTGCAGCCGCACCTGAACGTCCGTCTGCGACAGGAATTTGAAAAAGCCTGCGACCCCCTTGTACTCGTCCTCCGTATGCCCGGCGAAAACCCAAAGGCTGGCGCCGCCGGGAATGGTGTTCTGCGGCGCGCCCGGAGCGCTCGGCTCGTAGGGGAGCGGTCCGGTCCCGAAATTGATGCCGGACTTCATCAGGTCGGCGAGCGCCGCCGACGAATCGTTGAAGATGGCGCACTCGCCGGCAAGGAACAGCTGCTTCGCTTCCTGGGCGCGGCCGCCATAGCGGAAGACGTCGTCCCTCGCGAGGTCGGCGATCTCCTGGAAATGCTTCACGAAGATCGGGGTGTCGACGAGGAGCTGCACATCCGCGCCGCCGAGTCCGTTCTGCTTCGTCGCATAGGGCAGATTGTTCCAGGCGGCGAAGTTCTCGACATGAATCCAGATTGGCCAGGCGCTGGTATAGCCGCAAGGCGCGGCGCCCGAGTTGACGATTTTTCGCGCGGCGCTCCAGACGTCCGGCCATGTCTTCAGCTGGGCATCCGGATCGAGCCCGGCCCGCTGCAAAATATCCTTGTTGTAGAACGTGATGGGCGAGGAGCTGTTGAAGGGGAACGAGAGCATCGTGCCGTCGGGCTTGGAATAGTAGGCGACGATGCCGGGAAGGTACTGGCTCTTGTCGAACTTGACGCCGCCCCTCTCCATCACCTCGGCGACCGGCACGATCGCGCCCTGCGCGGCCATCATCACGCCGGTGCCCACGTCGAAGACCTGCAGGATGTTCGGGGACTGCCCGGCATGGAAGGCGGCCATGCCGGCCTCGAGCGTCTCCGGATAGGTGCCCTTGAACACCGGCACAACCCGGTAGTCGCCCTGGCTGTCGTTGAACGCCTGGGCGATCGCCTCGACGACCTCGTTGTTCGCCCCGGCCATCGCGTGCCACCACTGGATCTCCGTGGCGGCCCGGACGCCCGTGCCGGCGCCGGCGACAAGTCCGATCGCGAGCACTGCGGAAATGGCGAGTTTCATGCGAAGGCCTTCCGTTCGGGGAAGCAAATATCGCCTGCGCGCCCGCGGGCGACACTCCCTTATATCGCGGTTCTATGACGGCCGGGATTCCCGAAGAGGCGCGATAGAAGACAATCTTATCAAAATACGGCATTGCTTCCGCCCGGTGAACCGGAACGGTCTCCGATGATCACGGTCTTCGGCTCGATCAATCTCGATCTGATCGGCGGCGTCGAACGGTTGCCGCGGGCCGGCGAAACAGTGCCGGGCAACACGTTCGCGACCGCGCCCGGCGGAAAGGGCGCCAACCAGGCGCTCGCCGCCGCGCGCGCGGGGGCCGCGGTGCGCATGGTTGGAGCGGTAGGCCGCGACGCATTCGCGGCAGAGGCGCTTACGCTGCTGCGGGACGGCGGTGTCGACCTCCGGGCCGTGCGCGAGGTCGAAGGCCCGACCGGGGTCGCGCTGATTCTGGTCGATCGGGGCGGCGAAAACGTGATCGCCGTGATCCCAGGCGCGAATGGCGCGGTCGCGGCACAGGACGCGGAGGCGCTCGAGTTTTCGCCCGGCGACGTGCTCCTGGTCCAATTGGAGACGCCTGTGCCGGCGATCGACGCTGCGGCGCGTCGGGCGAAAGGGCAGGGCGCGCACGTCCTCCTGAATTTTGCGCCGTTTCGCGCCGACGCGCTCGACCTCCTTTCCTGTGTCACCCACCTGATCGTGAACGAAAGCGAATGCGACCTGGTGGCAAAGGCGGAGGGGGTCGCCGGCGGCAGTATCGAGAGGCAGGCGCGGGCGCTCGCGGAACGGCGCACGATCGCCGTGATTGCGACGCTTGGGAAAGACGGCGCGCTCGCGGCCGGTCCAAACGGCGTCGCGCGCGTCGCGGCCCTCCCCGTGCAGCCGATCGACACGGTCGGCGCGGGCGACACGTTTTGCGGCTATTTCGCCGCGGGTCTTTCCGAGCGGCTGCCGCTCCAGGAGACGCTCGAGCGCGCAGCGGCGGCAGGCAGCCTCGCCTGCACGAAGGCCGGCGCGCAACCCGCCATTCCGATCCGCCGGGATGTCCTTGCCGCACTCGGCCGCTCGACATGATCAAAAGGCGCAGCGTGCCTCTCGTCCACGAGCGATCCGCTCATCCCTTCAGGGGAAAGACCAGCGCGATGAGCGGCACACCGACGAGCACGACCAGAATCGACAACGGCAGGCCGAGCCGCCAGTAATCGCCGAACTTGTAGCCCCCCGGTCCCATGACGAGCGTATTGCACTGGTGCCCGATCGGGGTCAGGAAGTCCGACGCTGCGCCGAGCGCGACCGCCATCAGGAACGGGTCGGGGTTGTAGCCGAGCTCGCCGGCGAACTTCGCCGCGATCGGGGCCATCACCAGCACCGTCGCCGCGTTGTTCAGGAACGGGGTCACCGCCATCCCGGCGACGAGGATCAGCGCAAGCGCGCCCGTGGCGGGCAGGACGGACGCGGCCGAGGAAAGCCAGGCGGCGATCAGGTCGGTCGCGCGGGTCGTCTGCATGGCCTGGCTCACCGGGATCAGCGATCCGATCAGGATCAGAAGCGGCCATTCGACGGCGTCGTACGCCTCGCGCAGGCTCACCGAACGCACCAAAATCAGGATCAGCGCCGCGCTGAAGAACGTGAAGGCGACCGGCGCGAGCTGGAACGCGAGGACGAGCATCGCCGCGCCGAGGACGGCGAGCGGGACGTAGCGGCGGCGATCGCTGCCGAGGCGGATGTCGCGCCCCGCGAGCGGCAGGCAGCGGAGTTCGCCGAGCGCCTCGGGCATCTGCGAAAGGTCGCCCTGCAGGACGATCACGTCGCCGACCTGAAACTTCGTGCTGCGCAGCCGATGCGTCACGCGTTCGCCGCTGCGGCTGACGGCGAGCAGGCCGAGCTGGAATCGGTCCGCCAGGTGCGCCTGTACGAGGGTGCGGCCCACGAGCGGCGAATCGCGCGTCACCACCGCCTCCATCACGCCGAAATTCTCCGCCGTCCGGTCCGGCGCCGGCGTCTCCTCCTCGCTGCTGGCGAGCCGGAGCTTGCCCTGCGCCACGACACGCTCCAGCGCCGCCGGCTCGCCCTCGAGGAGGAGCACGTCCCCGGCATAGAGCGTCCAGTTGGGCGACGGGGTGTAGCGGCGGAATCGCTCGCGGATGATCGCGGGCACCTCCACTTCGCCTTCGCCGAGCTTTTCGAGGTCCGCCACTGTCTGCCCCTTGAGCGGCGAATCCTCCGGCAGGCTCGCCTCCGTGGTGTAGCCCTTGATGTTGAAGGCGGCTTCGAGCGAGGCGGCGCCCTTGCGGCCGGCCGGCAGCAGCCGGTAGCCGAAGACCAGGAAAACGACTCCGGCGAGGACGATTCCAGCGCCGACCGGCGTGAAGTCGAACATGGCGAATGGCGCGCCGACCAGATCCTGGCGCATGCGCGAGACAATGATGTTCGGCGAGGTACCGACCAGCGTCATGGTCCCGCCGAGGAGCGAGGCGAACGACATCGGCATGAGGAGATAGGAGGGCGAAATGCCGGAGCGCCGCGCGATCTGAAAGGCGACCGGCATCAGCATGGCGAGCGCGCCGATATTCTTCACGAACGCGGAGAGGAGCGCGACCGCCCCGACCAGCACGGCGACCACCATCCGCTCCGAGGTGAGCCAGGGGCCGATCCTGCGCAGCACGATTTCGACAATGCCGGATCGGGCGACAGCGGCGCTCACCACCAGCGCGGACGCGATAATGATGACGATGTCGTCGCTGAATCCTACGAAGGCCTTGGCGGCCGGCACGATGCCGACGCTGACCGCGGCGAAAAGCGAGAGCATCGCCACCACGTCGTAGCGAAGCCGGCCCCAGACGAAGAGCGCCATCATCCCGGCGATGACGGCGAATGCGAGGCCCTGCTGCAGCGTCATGCCGGCTTGGGCTGCTTCATCGAGGGGGCGCGTCCGCGGGGACAGCGCTCTCCGTTTGCGGCGCGCCCGGCTCCGGAGCCGTCTGGCCTTCCGGCTCGCTGCGATTGCGGTGCGGCTCGGAAATGTCGCGCAGCGCTTCGCGCATCTGCTCCGGGCTCGCGACCCGTTTGGCGACATCGCTCATCGTGACGACGCCGACCGGCCGGCCGCTCTCGTCCAGCACCGGCATGCGGCGAATCTGACGCTCCCGCATGTGGGCGAAGGCGCCCTCGACGCTGTCGTCCGGTTTGCAGGAGAAGACGGTGGGGGACATGACCTCGCGCACCTGAACCTCGGCTGGATTGCGCCCCTCCACCACGACGCGCACGATGATGTCGCGATCTGTGAGAATACCCTCGAGCGCCTCCGCCGTTCCGACCAGCACGGCGCCGACGTCGAGCTCCGCCATTTGCGTGGCGGCTTCCTGCACCGTCGCGGAGGGATCGACCGGATCGATCCCGCGCGTCATCACTTCACTGACATTGGCCAAGCCGCCCCACCCTCGCGCTAAGGCAATCGCCGCTCAAAACCTGGAAGTCACGCCCCGTTCCATCGAGGACAGGCCGAATCAAGCCTGCAGAAGGTCCTCCAGATCAAGCCGTTTCGTGAACATGCCGAGCGAACCGTCCGGATTTCGGGGCCATTCTTCCTGTGGACGATCGCGGTACAGCTCGACCCCGTTCTGGTCCGGATCGCGCAGGTAGAGAGCCTCGCTCACGCCGTGGTCGCTCGCGCCGTCGAGTGGAATGCCGGCCTTGACAAGGCGGCGCAGCGCATCGGCGAGGTCCGCTCGCGTCGGATAAAGGATGGCCAGGTGGTAGAGACCCGTGGTTCCTGGCGCAGGGGGCGAGCCGCCGCGGCTTTCCCAGGTGTTCAGCCCGATGTGATGGTGGTAGCCGCCGGCCGAGATGAAGGCGGCGGACGGGCCGTAGCGCGTGGTCAGCTCGAAGCCGAGCACCCCGCAATAAAAAGCCAGCGCCCGCTCGATATCCGCCACCTTGAGGTGAACGTGACCGATGCGCGCGCCGGGGTGAATGGGGGCGGAGAGCGAGGTCTCCTCGATCCGCTGCTTGTCGGGAGCGTCGAGCATGCCGGCTATTTAAGCCGTGCGCATCGCCGCCGCCAGATGCTTCGGAGGCGCGCGTCGACGGCGGCTCGAATTAAAAGGCATTCCGCCGCGATGGCCGCCGAGCCGATCGAGCGATTGCACTGTGAACTGTCCTGTTCGGGCGTTCACCGCGACACATGCCGGCTCCAGCCCTTTTCGCCATCAGGGCCGGCATCTAAGCTTGGAAAGCGTTTCAATACCTGGTGACCCGTATCCCGTCGGGTCAATCGGTCGCGAGCGGCATGGTCGCACGGCATGGCGCATTGCGCTAACAGTGCCCGGAATAGGACAACGATCGAGAACGCGATGGCCGGCTCACCCCATCAGGATATCGTCAGCTTCGAGCATCCGGGGCGCGGCGGCCGCGCCCGGCCGGTTCCGAAAGGCCGGCAGGTCGAGCCGGACGCCTTGGCCGAGGTGGAGGCGCTGCTCGGCGACCGTCCGCTTCGCCGCGATCTCCTGATCGAGCATCTCCACCTGATTCAGGATGCGTACGGCCAGATATCGGCCGCGCATCTTGCCGCGCTCGCCGACCTGATGCGCATCCCGATGGCGGAGGCTTACGAGACGGCGACGTTCTACGCGCATTTCGACGTCGTGAAGGAGGGCGCCGCGCCGATCCCGCCGCTGACGGTGCGGGTCTGCGACAGCCTCACCTGCGCCATGTTCGGCTCCGAGGCGATGCTCGCCGATCTGCGCGCTCGCGCCGGCTCCGGCGTACGTGTCGTGCGCGCGCCCTGCGTGGGGCTCTGCGACCAGGCGCCGGCCGTCGAGGTCGGCCATAATTTCCTGCACCGGGCCGGAATTCCCGACGTACTGGATGCCGTCGCGCGCAGGGATACGCATCCGCACGTTCCGGACTATGTCGGCTACGATGCCTACGTGGCGGGCGGCGGCTACCGTCTCCTGGAGCGCGTTCGCGCCGGAGCCCTTCCGATCGAGGAAGTGCTGAAGGCGCTCGACGATTCCGGCCTACGCGGGCTTGGCGGCGCCGGCTTCCCCACGGGCCGAAAATGGCGCTCCGTGCTGGGCGAGCCGGGGCCGCGCCTGATGGCCGTCAATGGCGACGAAGGCGAGCCGGGCACCTTCAAGGACCGCTTCTATCTCGACACCGACCCGCACCGCTTCCTCGAAGGCATGCTGATCGGCGCGCATGTCGTGCAGGCGCCGGACGTTTACGTCTATATCCGCGACGAATACCCGGTCTCGCGGGAGATTCTCGCTCGCGAGGTCGGAAAGCTTCCTCCCGGCGGGCCGCGCCTGCATCTGCGGCGCGGCGCCGGCGCCTATATCTGCGGCGAAGAATCCTCGATGCTGGAATCGCTCGAGGGTAAGCGCGGCTATCCGCGCCACAAGCCGCCCTATCCGTTTCAGGTCGGGCTCTTCGGGCGGCCGACGCTCATCAACAACATCGAGACGCTCTGGTGGGTGCGCGACATCCTGGAGAAGGGCGTCGACTGGTGGAAGGGCTTTGGCCGGAACGGGCGTGCGGGCCTGCGCAGCTTCTCCGTTTCAGGCCGGGTGAAGGAGCCCGGCGTCAAGCTTGCGCCGGCGGGCATCACGGTGCGCGAGCTGATCGAGGAATATTGCGGCGGCATGGCGGAAAACTGCGCCTTCACCGCCTACCTGCCGGGCGGCGCGTCGGGCGGCATCCTGCCGGCCTCGATGGGCGATATCCCTCTCGATTTCGGCACGCTTGAGAAATACGGCTGCTTCATCGGTTCCGCCGCCGTGGTGGTGCTTTCCGGCGAGGACGACGTGCGCTGGGCGGCGCTGAACCTGATGCGCTTCTTCGAGGACGAAAGCTGCGGCCAGTGCACCCCGTGCCGGGTCGGCACGCAGAAGGCGCGCATGCTGATGGAGCGGCCAATTTGGGACCGGGAGCTGCTCGACGAACTTTCCGGGGCGATGCGCGACGCCTCGATCTGCGGCCTCGGCCAGGCGGCGGCGAACCCGCTGACCAGCGTGATGAAGTATTTTCCCGAGCTTTTCGCGGAACGAGCGGGATGACGATCGTTCGCGCCGCACTTCCCTTCTTCCGGAGGAAGAAGGCGACGGATGAGCGCCTGCGGAGGCGCCGTGTCGAGCTGGATCGAAAGCGCCCCGGCCCTTCACGCGCCCGTATCGTGCGCCGCCTGTCGCTTCAGAAAATGGTCGATTCAGGTGCGATTCGCCGCCGCAGGATAGACACGGTCGAGGGGGACGAGTTCTTCCTCCCCGGATGCGAGCCGAGCTCCGACCTCTTCGATGAGGCGGACCGACATCCGGTCCTCAGCGTCTTCATCCCCGAGTCGGGCGAGAAGAGAATCGTACTCGCGACGGGTCAATACGACGAGCTCTTCTCCGGTCTCGGTCTGCAGAAATTGCGGTCTCATGCGAACGACACCTCACTTGTAAATGCGTGCCCGATGCCCAACGGCGCGTATCTCGAGCGTATTCTTTCCCTCGAGGAATATGACGCGATAATCTCCTTCGCGAATGCGCAGACCCGGCGTTCCGGTCATCCGCTTGACATCTCCCGATCCATCGACGCCGTAGCGGAAAAGCGCGTTTATCATACGCTCCTGAATCGCTTCAGGCAATTTTCCGAAGGCCCTGGCGGCCGAAGTAGCAAAAACCAGAGTCTTGCTCATAGCGGCAGCATTGTCGCGAGCCTTCCTGTGCGCAAGAGCTCCAGCGAGCCGAAAGGGCTGAAACGATGAATGGCGCGAATGGCTCGTCCGGAAACGGCAAGCACGTCACGGCCGCTCCTACGTCATCAGGCGGGGCCTATTCGTCGCCCGCGAAGAGCGGCGAGGCGGTAAGCGTAGCTCCGGCGGGACATACGGCGATCAAATCCCCTGTCGACACGGCGCCGGGCGTCGTCTTCGAGCTGAACGGCCGGCAGGTCGAAGCGTTTCACGGCGAGACGATATGGCAGACCGCGAAGCGGCTCGGCACCGATATCCCGCACCTTTGCTACGCGGACGAGCCGGGCTACCGGCCCGACGGGAATTGCCGCGCCTGCATGGTGGAGATCGAGGGCGAGCGCGTGCTCGCCGCCTCCTGCATGCGCAAGCCGGCCGTCGGCATGAAGGTGAGGACCGCGTCGGAACGCGCCTGGAAGGCGCAAAAAATGGTGATGGAGCTGCTCGTCGCGGACCAGCCGGCGCGTGCGACCTCCCACGATCCGACGTCGAAATTCTGGGCCTGGGCCGACCGAACCGGCGTGACAGCGAGCCGGTTTCCCTCCGAGGAGCGACGTTCGCCTGATCCGACCCACCCGGCGATGCGGGTCAATTTCGACGCCTGCATCCAGTGCGGGCTTTGCGTGCGCGCCTGCCGCGAGGTGCAGGTCAACGACGTGATCGGGATGGCGTACCGCAACGCCGACGCAAAGCCTGTGTTCGACTTCGACGACCCGATGGGCCAGTCCACCTGTGTTGCCTGCGGCGAATGCGTGCAGGCCTGCCCGACGGGCGCGCTGATGCCGGCCGCCTATCTCGATGAGAGTGAGACGCGAACGGTATGGCCGGACCGAAAGGTCGATTCGCTCTGCCCCTATTGCGGCGTCGGCTGTCAGGTCACCTACAACGTGAGGGACGAGAAGATCGTCTATGCGGAAGGCCGCGACGGCCCGGCCAACAAGAAGCGGCTCTGCGTGAAGGGGCGGTTCGGCTTCGACTACATCCACCATCCGCATCGCCTGACCGCGCCGCTCGTGCGGCTGGAAAATATGCCGAAGCATCCCGCGGATCAGGTCGACCCCGCCATTCCGTGGACGCATTTCCGCGAGGCGAGCTGGGAGGAGGCGCTGGACCGCGCCGGTCTCGGCCTGAAGGGCATCCGCGACGCGCACGGCCCGAGATCGCTCGCCGGCTTCGGCTCCGCCAAGGGCTCCAACGAGGAGGCCTACCTCTTCCAGAAGCTGGTCCGGACCGGCTTCGGGTCGAACAACGTCGATCACTGCACGCGGCTCTGCCACGCCTCGTCCGTGGCGGCCCTCATGGAGGGGCTGAATTCCGGTGCGGTGACGGCGCCGTTCTCCGCGGCTCTCGACGCCGAGGTCATCATCGTCATCGGCGCCAACCCGACCGTGAACCACCCGGTCGCCGCGACCTTCATCAAGAACGCCGCCAAGCGCGGCGCCAAGCTGATCGTCATGGACCCGCGCGGCCAGCACCTCTCGCGGCACGCGCTCTACGACGTCCGTTTCCGCGCGGGCACCGACGTGGCGCTCCTGAACGCCATGATCCACACCATCATCGAGGAGGAGCTGACCGACCGGCAGTACATCGCCGGCTACACGGAAAACTTCGAGGAATTGCGGGAGAAGATCCGCGATTTTCCGCCCGAGCGCATGGAGGCGGTCTGCGGCATTCCGGCCGCCACAATCCGCGAAATCGCCCGGCTTTACGCCCGCTCGCGCGCGTCGATCATCTTCTGGGGCATGGGCATCAGCCAGCACGTGCACGGGACCGACAACGCGCGCTGCCTGATCGCGCTCGCCCTGATCACCGGCCAGGTCGGCCGGCCGGGCACCGGGCTGCACCCGCTGCGCGGCCAGAACAACGTGCAGGGCGCCTCCGACGCCGGGCTGATCCCGATGGTCTATCCGGACTACCAGTCGGTGGAGAAGCCTGAGATCCGCAACCTCTTCGAGGCGTTCTGGAAGACAGAGCTCGACCCGCAGCGGGGGCTGACCGTGGTGGAGATCATGAACGCCGTGCATGCGGGACAAATCCGGGGCATGTACGTCGAGGGCGAGAACCCGGCGATGTCGGACCCGGACCTGAACCACGCGCGCGAGGCGCTGGCCAAGCTCGATCACCTGGTGGTGCAGGACCTCTTCCTGACCGAGACGGCCTTCCACGCCGACGTGGTGCTGCCGGCGTCCGCCTTTGCGGAGAAGGCCGGCACCTTCACCAATACCGACCGGCGCGTGCAGCTGGCGCGGCCGGTGATCCGTCCGCCCGGCGACGCACGGCAGGATCTTTGGATCATCCAGGAGATCGCCCGCCGGCTCGGCCTCGACTGGAATTATTCCGGGCCGGCGGACGTGTTTGCCGAGATGGCTGAGGTGATGCCCTCGTTCCAGAACATCACCTGGGAGCGGCTGGAGCGGGAAGGCGCCGTCACCTATCCGGTGGACGCGCCCGACAAGCCGGGGAACGAGATCATCTTCTGGGCGGGCTTCCCGACCGAAAGCGGGCGCGGGAAAATCGTGCCGGCCGCGGTGCGTCCGCCGGACGAGGTGCCCGACCAGGACTACCCGATGATCCTCTCCACCGGCCGGGTGCTCGAGCACTGGCATACTGGTTCGATGACCCGGCGTTCGGAGGTGCTGGATTCGATCGAGCCGGAGGCGGTCGCCTTCATGCATCCGCGCGCCATGGGACGGATGGGCCTGCGGGCAGGGGACTTCATCCGACTCCACACACGGCGCGGCGGCGTGGAGGTGAAGGTGCGCGCCGACCGCGACGTGCCGGAAACGATGGTCTTCATGCCGTTCTGCTACGCGGAAGCCGCCGCGAACCTGCTCACCAATCCGGCGCTCGACCCGTTCGGAAAAATTCCGGAGTTCAAGTTCTGCGCCGCCCGGGTCGAGGCGGCGGAGGGCGCGCGGCAAGCGGCGGAATAAAATAGCCCCAGCCGGGAAAATGTGAATGCCCACCGCATCCTGATCTCCATGGCGAGGCGCCAGTCGGGTCGCTTGCGGCTATTTCGGCCGAAATGCGCCGTGCCACTCATGTTCCAAAAGGACATTGACGGGGCGGCGTAACCGATCAGGGATGCGCCAGAAGCCGACTTCGATGAGCAGAATATGCGCCGGGCGGTTAACCCGTTTGCGAGGCTGCCAACCCATCTTTGGCGGTCGTTGTCGGCAAGGCGTCCGCTACCCCTCCGCCGGCGCGTGTCTTTCGTCGCCGCACTTATATGATACGTTGCGGAGAGTTGGCGCCGGGGGACCGCCTCATGGATGTTTCGGCTTGGCTGAAGGGTCTGGGCCTCGAACAATATGCTTCGGTCTTTGAAGCAAACGCGATTGATGCCGAAATCCTGCCGAAGCTGACGGTCGAGGACCTGAAAGAGATCGGCGTCGCGGCGCTCGCCCATCGCAAACGAATGCTGGACGCGATCGCTGCACTGGAGAGGTCATCGGACACGAGCCCGGCGAAGCAAGCCGCCGCTGCGTCGAGTTCTTCCCTCGTTGTCGAGCGGCCGCGCGAGCCGGATCGCCCGCGCGAGGCCGAACGGCGGCAGTTGACGGTCATGTTCGTCGACCTCGTGGGATCCACGGCGCTCGCGACGCGGCTCGACCCGGAGGAGATGCGCGACCTTCTCCGACAATTTCAGAATACCGCCGCCGGTGAGGTGATCCGCTTCGAGGGACATGTCGCCAAGCTGATGGGCGATGGATTGCTGGCCTATTTCGGTTGGCCCCAGGCGCACGAGGATGAGGCGGAACGCGCCGTCCGCGCCGGTCTGGCGGTCGTCGCCGCCGTTGGCGCTCTTGCCGTCAAGGATGGGCAGCAGCTCGCCGTGCGCGTCGGGATTGCGACGGGGATCGTGGTCGTCGGCGACCTGATCGGCGTCGGAGCCGCGCAGGAAAATGCCGTCGTCGGCGAAACGCCGAACCTCGCCGCACGGCTTCAGGCGCTGGCCGAACCGGGCGCCGTCGTCGTCTCCGAGCTCACTTACCGGCTCATCGGCGGACTCTTCGAGGTGGCCAGAATCCGGCCACAATCGCTGCGGGGCTTCACCACGCCCATCGCCGCCTTCAAGGTTGTCGGAGAGGGTCGGGCCGAAAGCCGCTTCGAGGCGTACCAATCCGGCGAAGCTGCCCCACTCGCCGGGCGTGACCTCGACATCGCCCTCCTGCTCGATCGCTGGCGGCTCGCCGCTTCGGGGGAAGGACAAGTCGTCGAGCTCTTCGGCGAAGCAGGGATCGGCAAGTCCCGCCTGCTGCAAGAGCTTCGGGAGCGCCTGAAGGAGGAGGCGCCCACGCGGCTTCGATACTATTGCTCTCCCTATCACGTGGAGACGGCTCTCTATCCTGTCACGGACCAGTTGCTTCGAGCCGGAGAGATAAAACGGTCGGATCCGCCCGAAAGGCAGCTTGCCCTTCTCGAGCAGCTGCTCGCGGCGTCGGCCCAGAACCTGCAGGAGGCGATCCCACTCGTTGCGGCATTGCTGTCCATTCCGACCGGAGAACGCTATCCCAAACTCGACCTCATGGCGCACAAGCAGAAAACGCGCACATTCGAGGTCCTGATCGAGCAGCTCGAGGCGCTTGCCCGAAAAAAACCCGTGCTGATGCTGGTCGAAGACGCGCATCATCTCGACCCGACGTCCGCCGAGCTGTTCGACCAGGTCGTGGACCGGATTCGCTCGCTCCCGATCATGTTGATTGCCGCCTCGCGACCGGAAGGCGTGGTCCGCTGGAACGGTTTTCCGCACGCGACATTCTTGACGCTCAACCGGCTGAGCCGTGCCCAGGCGGCGTCGATCATCGCCGGATTGACGGGGGGCAAGGGGCTCCCCGCCGTCGTGCTCGATCAGGTTCTTTCAAAGACCGAGGGCGTGCCTCTCTTCGTGGAAGAATTGACGAAGGTGGTGCTCGAATCGGGTCTGCTTCACGAGAGCGAGGGCGATCTCGTTCTGGCGGGTCCGCTCCCTCCGCTCGCCGTCCCCGCCACCCTTCACGACTCGCTGATGGCGCGGCTCGATCGTTTGGCATCCGTCAGGGAAGTTGCGCAGATCGGAGCCGCCATCGGCCGCGAGTTCACGCACGAGCTGCTCGCCGCGGCCGCCGAGCTTCCCGCGGCCGAGCTCGACCACGCGACGGACCAGCTCGTCGCGGCCGGCCTTGTCTTCCGCCGCGGCGCGGGCAGTCAGGCGACCTACGCCTTCAAGCATGCGCTTGTGCAGGATGCGGCCTACAACAGCCTCCTGCTCAGCAGGCGGCAGCAGCTGCACGCTCGGATCGCCACCCTCCTCGAGGAGCGCTTCCCCGAGATCGCCGGCACCGAGCCCGAACTGCTGGCTCACCATTTCGGTCAGGCGGGGCTTGTCGAAAAATCTGTGCAATACAACGAGCTCGCCGGCCGTCGGGCGCTGTCGCGTTCGGTCCTCAGCGAGGCGCTCGTGCGCTTCGGCAATGCGCTGAACGGGCTTTCGGCCCTGCCAGCCTGCGCGGAGCGTTCGCGGCGGGAATTGGGAATTCAGCTGGCGCTCGGCAGCACGCATGTCGCCGCGCACGGCTTTGCGGCGCCTTCGACGGCCGCCGCCTATGTCCGCGCACGCGAGCTGTGCGACGAACTCGGCGAGACACGGGAGCTCTTTCCGGTTCTGTACGGCCTCTGCCTCTACCATCTTTATGCCGCAGAACTGGGCGATGCGCGCAGGGCGGCGGACCGCCTGCTCGAGCTGGCCGAAGCGAGCAACGACCGCGGGCTGTCGTTCTTTGCGCATCGGGCGGCCGGCGTCAGTGCATTGCCGGCCGGCGAGTTTTCGCGCGCCCGCGCGCATCTGAAGGAGGCGCTCGCGCTCTACGATCCCCGCGAGCACAAGTCGCCGGCGTTTGTCTACGCCTTCGATCCGCGCGTCGTGTGCCTGGACTACCTCGGCCGCACGTTGCTGCCCCTTGGATTTCCCGATCAGGCCCTGGCCGCGAACGACGAAGCCGTCGCCGAAGCGCACAAGGTCGGCCATCGCAACAGTCTCGCTCTGCCTCTTTTCTTCGGGGGCGTTCTTCGCCAGATCATCGGCGACCGCGAAGGCGTCCAGGAACGTTGCTCGGAGTTGGCTCGCATTGCCGGCGAAGCCGGTTTCCGGTTCTGGCAGGCCGGCGCCGCCATATTGAATGCCTGGCTCATCGCCGAGATGGGCGACCCCGAACGCGGCCGCATGGAGCTTCAGCGGGGCGTTCATGAATGGCGGGCGACCGGCGCGAAATTCATGCTTCCCTACTTCCTCGCACTTCAGGCGCAGATGGAGGCGAAAGCCGGCGATCCCCTTACGGCGCTGCGTCTGCTCGAAGCGGCACACGCCGAGACAGAACGGACCAACGAGCGGTGGTTTGCGGCCGAGGTGCTCCGGCTGCAAGGCGACGTGCTCCGCCAGGTGGGAGGCGACAGTGGCGCACTTACGGATCGCCTGTCCGACGCGATCGCCACCGCGCATGCGCAGGGCGCGCGACTCTGGGAGCTTCGAGCCTCCCTGAGCCTTGCGCATGCCGGGAATGCGAATGCCTGTGCGCGCGAACAGCTGTCGCTGATCTATTCCGGCTTTACCGAAGGGCTGTCCTTGCCGGAACTCAAGGCGGCCAGGAACCTGGTCGAGCCCAATAGAGAGCTTCGACCTGTTCCTGAACAGTCAGTTGAACGTGTGCAGCTTTAGCTTGAGGCTGCCATCGGCCTGCCGCTCGAAAATGTGTGTGGCGATGCCTCCCCAGGGCTGGTCTCCGCCATTGGCATCCTTGCCGTTGGCCGACCATTTGGCCGCCCCATAAAGAAGATTGCCGACTGCATGGGCCTCGATAACGTCGAGCTTGTGGGCGGTTACCCCCATGCCGAAGATACCGGTAAAGAACTTCTCGATGCCGCTTGGACCCTTGATGACATCGTGCGTCGCAGGCAGAAAAACGGCGTCGTCGGCATAGAGCGCGGCAACGGCTTTGGCGTCGCCCTTCGCGAACGCCGCATCCCAGGCAGCGTATGCCCGCCTAAGCTCGCTTTCACCAGCCACCGCCATCGCCAATCCCCCTTCTGGAGCGCGTTAGGTCTCACCATTGCTCCAAAACTGCCAAAAAACCTGGACCGCGCCGCCGGGTCTGTCAACGGGGCGGGCGCGCTCGGTGACGTATCAGGGTCTGTGTCAGGAGGAGAAAGGGGTGCTTCCCTGTGGGTCCACCACGACTCAGCAAGGAGCACCCCAATGCCACAGCGAGCTGCGACGATTGAGAGTTTACCGGAGGCCTTTGCGATGGTGAAGGTGATGCAGGCGGGGGGGCTGGAGTGGGGCGAAGGCTACCGCCCGCTGGCCCGCCAAGCCTTGGCCGAGATCATCGAAGGGCGCATGGCGGAGGCGGTCGATTGCTGGCTCGACCAACTCGGCCCCGACGACGGGCCCGACCGGCGCAACGGCTATGACCAGCGGCATCTGTTGACGCGGCTTGGCGACATCGAGCTCTGCGTTCCCCGCACGCGCCGCTTCAGCCCGACCGCGGTGCTGCGCGCCTATGCCCGCCGCGAGGGGGAGATCGACCGGGTTATCCTGGCCGGCTTCGTGCTCGGGCTGTCGACCCGCAAGGTGGGCGAGACGCTGTTGGCCCTGCTCGGCCAGAAGCTCAGCGCCAGCACCGTCAGTCGCGTGGCCAAGACACTCGACGCCGCCGTTGCCGCCTTCCACCGCCGACCGCTCAGGGATGCTTACAAGGTGCTGATGCTCGACGGCGTGGTGCTCTCCCGCAAGACCGGCGCCGGCGCGCTGAAGCGCCCGGTGCTGGTGGCGCTCGGCATCCGGCCCGACGGCAAGAAGGAGGTGATCGACTTCCGCCTGGCGGGATCGGAGAGCGCCGCCGAATGGGAGCGCTTTCTGACCGACCTCTACCGCCGCGGCCTCACCGCTGCACGCCTCGACATGATCTGCGGCGACGGCGGCCAAGGCCTCATCGCCGCCCTTCCCATCGTCTTCCCCGGCATCCCCTTCCAGCGCTGCTGGGCGCACAAGATCAGGAACGTGCTCGAGAAGGTCAGGAAGCCCGACCACGCCGCCGTCAAGCGCGCCTTACACAAGGTCATGAACGCCGCCAACGCGCCCGCCGCCCGCGCTGCCGCCCGCCGCTTCGCCGATCGCTTCGGCGGCACTTATCCCAATGCCGTCGCCTGCCTTCGCAACGATCTCGACGAACTGCTGACCTGCTTCCGCTACAAGGCGCAAGCAAAGCGCAAGGCGGTCAGGACCACCAACGCCATCGAGCGACGCTTCCGCGAGGTCCGCCGGCGCACCAGACCCATGGGAACCTTCCAGGACAAGACATCCATGGACCGCATCCTCTTCGCAGTCTTCACACACGAAAACAAATCACAGGGCGTCAGCACCCCTTTCCCGCTGACACAGAACAATTGACGTTACCGGCGCGCTCACCACGCGCTCACCATTCTGCAGTTTAAGCGGGTTTGACCGACGCGTCCGGAATTCACGGGTTGCTCGGCTGGACGACCGGTAACCGCGGGGCCGCCCGCCTCGCGATGGTTCAGGCGTAGCCCTGAGCGTCCCACAGCTCCGCGATGCTGCTCAGCGCGAGCGCCATGCGGTCGGGCGGCATCACGATCTCCGCCTTGGCGAAATCGATTGCGGCGGACGGCATTTCGAAACTCAGCGAGCTGATCCGATCTTGCGCCATGATGTAGCCCCCGCGCGCCTTTATCGCCCGCATCCCCTTCACGGCTGCGGGGAGTGATCCGCTCATGACGATACCGATGGTGCGGGCTCCATAGAGGGCGACCAGGCTGTCGATCAGGTGATCGCCGCATCCCAGCCAACTCGCGGACCCCGGTGAAAGCGGTGAGATCGCAAATCCTTCAGCGGTGACGGCGAGGTTCGTTCCGGGCGGTACGAGGTAGACGTGGCGGTCGGACGGTTGATGACCTTCCACGGCCCAAGTGACCTTCAATTCAGAGTGCCAGCCGAGGATCCTGTCGAGGCTGCTCGGATACCGAGGTAGATGCTGTGCGACGAAAATCGGGAGTGGGAAGCTTTTCGGCAGCGATCGGAATAGCGTGATAAGTGCGGGGATTCCGCCCGCTGATGCAATGATCGCAGCCGCTCCGCACGGCGGCTTGGAACGGCTCGGAGCGTGGCAAGTTAGTGGGGGGTGTTCCATTGTATGGCGGCATACATAAGTTAACCAGCTTTCGTATGCCAGCTGACGGAGCCGAGAAATGGTTCCCCGCAACAAGCTCTTGGCCAAGCTGCCCCGCGAGGAACTCGAGGTCGTCAGCCCCGATCTCGATCCCGTGCAGCTTCCCTTGAAGATGGTCCTGCACGAACCGTTCGAGAGCATCGAGCACGTCTACTTCGTCGAGCGCGGCGTCGTATCGATGGTGAACGAGCCGGAAAGCGGCGACATCATCGAGTTTGCGACGATCGGACCGGAAGGCATGGTCGGCTTTCCGATTCTGCTCGGAACCAGTTCGGTGCCCAGTCGTGCGATCGCGCAGATTCCGGGAGATGCGCTGCGCATGCGAGCGCCCGATCTCGAACGCGCACTGCCGCGTACCCCGACACTGCACAAGCTTCTGATGCGATACTTGATGGCGCTCCTGAACCAGGTCGCCCAGAGCACATCCTGCAACCGTCTGCACGAGGTGCAGGAACGATGCGCCCGCTGGCTTCTTCAGACGCACGACCGCATCGAGGGCGACACGTTTCCGCTGACGCAGGAGTTTCTTTCTCAGATGCTCGGCGTGCACCGGCCGACGGTCACCTTGGCGGCGGCGATGCTGCAGAAGGCGGGTCTGATCGACTACACCCGCGGCAAGATCAGGATTGCCGATCGCCAGGGACTGGAGGCTGCATCATGCAGCTGTTATCGGCTGATCCGATCCGAGTATGATCGGCTGCTGGAAGACGATGAATCCGAGCGGAACGAGCAGCTGCCTCGAGGAGTCACACGCATTCGGCGCTGAGAAACACGTCGCGCTTTGTTTCGACGACGTGGCTGCTAGGCTTCGGCGTCCATGATGCCCGGGCGCGCGAAAGCGATGAGGCGATCTGCGACAATCTGCGCGTGTTCGATTTTGCTGCTCGTCTGAAGAGCCTCCGCAGCTCCTTCCGATCCACCGGACCGGTCGCTTGCGGCTCGAATAGGGTGGTGTTTTCCGTTCACCGGAGCATCCGCCGATCCGTCTCCATGCTGGTGGTTGGGCGGCAAGATCGGCAGCAGCGCTTTCCGCCGGCGCAGCTCATATTCGATGAGGAACTCATAGCTCCGGGCGACCGTGTCCCACATGTCCTGCCATTCACGAGATGGTGCTGCGTCAGCTCTCGCTCGGCAGAAATCACGTCGCCGTTCATAGTCTGCAACGTCGGTCACGAATCGATGCTAGAGGCACTCGCCCGGAGTGTCTGTCATTTGGCGTACGATCCCGCCGGCTTGTTCGTCCGTTGGCGAACGCAGGCCCGACGGGAGTGTCCGTTCCCGGCCGGAAGCGGTGACAAGTACGGAATCTGCAAACGTCGGGATTTCCGGCCATTCGGTCGTCCGTCCTCGAAACGTCCGGGTGGATCGGTGGCGGCAGGGCCGAGAAGAACGTTGCGTCAGAAGGGATTTGCGGCCTTGGAAGTGCGCGCATCCGTCCTGCAGCCGCCGCGTAGGGCTGAGCGCTCTGCGACGACGGGGCCGCGCCCCAAGCAAGGGCGATCCCGCTTCCACACGCCTCGACCCCATGTTAATGCCCCGCGCCAACTCCAAGCAGAGCGTGAGCCCGCCGGCCCGGCCTCGTTCGGGCCGCGGCCGCTCCCGCTCACGCAACCGGGAGAGTCGGCAATGCCGCAAAAGCCGAACGGAACGCCGCGCGAGGCGCTGACCTTCGACGATGTGCTCTTGAAACCCGGCCTCTCCGACGTGTTGCCGTCGGAGGTGGACATCCGCTCGCGGGTCACCCGCGAGATCAGGCTGAACATTCCCATCATCGCCTCGGCGATGGACACCGTCACCGAGTTCCGCATGGCCATCGCCATGGCGCAGGCGGGCGGCATCGGCGTCATCCACCGCAATCTCGAGCCGGCCGAGCAGGCCGCGCAGGTGCGCCAGGTCAAGAAATTCGAGTCCGGCATGGTGGTGAACCCGCTGACGATCCAGCCGGACGCGACGCTCGCGGATGCGCTGACCCTGATGAAGGAGAACAGCATTTCGGGCATCCCGGTGGTCCTAGGCGGAGGAAACGGGACGGCAGGGAAGCTGGTCGGGATACTCACGAACCGCGACGTGCGCTTCGCCACGAATCTGACGCAGCCCGTCTCGGAACTGATGACGAAGGAGCGGCTCGTCACCGTGCGCGAAGGGGTCGACCAGGCGGAAGCGAGGCGGCTCCTGCACCAGTTCCGGATCGAAAAGCTCCTGGTCGTGGACGCGGGCTACCGCTGCGTCGGGCTGATCACCGTCAAGGACATCGAGAAGGCGGTCTCCAACCCGAACGCCTGCAAGGACGAGCAGGGGCGGCTGCGCGTCGCCGCGGCGACCACCGTCGGCGACGCCGGGTTTCAGCGGAGCGAACTTCTGATCGCCTCGGGCGTGGATCTCGTGGTGGTGGACACCGCGCACGGCCATTCGCGACGCGTGCTCGACGCGGTAACGCACATCAAGCGGCTTTCCAACAAGGTGCAGGTGGTGGCCGGAAACATCGCGACGGGGGAGGGAGCCCGCGCGCTGATCGACGCGGGAGCGGATGCGATCAAGGTCGGCATCGGCCCGGGCTCCATCTGCACCACGCGCATCGTCGCCGGCGTCGGCGTGCCGCAGCTGACCGCCATCATGGACGCCGCGGAAGCCGCGGAGGCGACCGACACGCCGGTGATCGCCGACGGCGGCATCAAATATTCGGGCGACCTCGCCAAGGCGCTCGCCGCGGGGGCTGATTGCGGCATGGTCGGGTCACTGCTTGCCGGCACCGACGAGACGCCCGAAGAGGTGTTCTTGCATCAAGGCCGCAGCTACAAGGCCTATCGCGGCATGGGCTCGGTCGGCGCCATGGCGCGCGGCTCGGCGGATCGCTACTTCCAGGCCGAGGTGCGCGATACCCTGAAGCTGGTGCCTGAAGGCGTGGAGGGGCAGGTCCCCTACAAGGGGCCGGCGGCGAACGTGCTGCACCAGCTCGCCGGCGGCCTGCGCGCCGCCATGGGCTATGTCGGCGCGCACGATCTGAAGGCGTTCCGCGAGAAAGCGGAGTTCGTCCGGATTTCCGGCGCGGGCCTGCGCGAGAGCCACGTGCACGACGTGACGATCACGCGCGAAAACCCGAACTATCCGGGCCGTTGATGGGAGGACCGCTGGCGCTCGTCTACCCCGTCATGGCGCAGGTTCTCTTGACGCTGCTTCTCATGCTCTGGACGGGCTCGGTGCGCACCAAGGCGGTGCGGGAGGGCCGCGTGCGCGTGTGCGACATCGCGCTCTCCGGCGAGCCGTGGCCCGACGAGGTGAAGAAGATTTCCAACAACATGCACAATCAGTTCGAGACGCCGATGCTTTTCTATGTGCTCTGCGGCGTCGCGACCTATATCGGTCCGCCCGGCATCTTCATGACGCTGCTCGCCTGGACCTATGTCGCGACGCGCCTGGCGCACACGGCCATCCACACCACCACCAATCGCGTGGCGCACCGCTTCGCAGTATTTTTGGTGGGGGTCGCGGTTCTCGGCGTGATGTGGATCGTGCTCGCCGCCCGGCTCCTGGCGCACGCGTTTTCGAGCTGAGCGGCGGCTAGCATGGTGCGCGCGTTCCCCGCCCCCCTGCTGCTGCATCTCGGGCGGGTCAGCGGAGTGGACGCGAGGCTGAGCTTCGCGCGCGGCCGCTCCGTGACAGGCGATGGATCGGCAGGTCACCTGGCCCGGCTCGTCGTCGCGGGACGGGTCTGATGCGCCTGTCGGGCCGCATCGCCGCCGCGGTCGAGGTTTTGGCCGACATGGAGGCGCGCCACCGGCCGGTCGCCGAGGCGCTGAAGGACTGGGGTCTCTCGCATCGTTTCGCCGGCGCCGGCGATCGCGCCGCGATCGGCAATCTCGTTTACGACGCGCTCCGCCGGCGCCTGTCGATCGCCTGGCGCATGGGGGGCGACACGCCTTGGCATCTCGCTGTCGGCGCGGCGATTTTCGTCTGGGGCGAGCACGCGGCGGCATTGAACGCGGCCTTCGCGGAAGACCGCCACGCGCCAAGCCCCGTCCCGGAGGAGGTGGTGGATCGGCTCACGACGGCCGATCTGCGCGACGCGCCGGAGCATGTGCGCGCCGACCTGCCGGAATGGATCGCGCCGCACTTTCGCGCCGCCTTCGGCGAGGATTGGATCGCGGAAGGGGCCGCGCTGGCGGAGCGCCCGGCGCTCGACCTCCGCGTCAACACGCTGAAGGCGGACCGCGACAAAATCGGGCGCCGGCTCGAGCGGCTCGGCGCCGCTCCGACAAGGTTGTCGCCCGTGGGCTTGCGCATTCCGCCCATCGACGGCCCGCGGCGGCATCCGAACGTGCAGGCGGAAGAGGGATTTTTGCGCGGCCGGTTCGAGGTGCAGGATGAGGGCAGCCAGCTTTGCGCGCTGCTCGTCGGGGCCGAGCCGGGCGAGCAGGTGCTCGATTTCTGCGCGGGCGCCGGCGGCAAGACGCTGGCGCTTGCCGCGCGGATGGGGAATCGCGGCCAGATCTTCGCGTTCGATCCGGACAAGAACCGGCTCGCTCCGATCTTCGAGCGGCTGAAGCGCGCCGGCGCGCGCAACGTGCAGGTGCGCTCGCCGCGTCCCGGCGTCCTCGACGACCTCGTCGGGCGGATGGACCGGGTGCTCGTCGATGCGCCATGCACCGGTACGGGCGTCTGGCGACGGCGTCCGGATTCCAAATGGCGCGTATCGGCGGAGGCGCTGGCGAGGCGAACGGCGGAACAGGACGCGGTGCTGGACGAGGCGGCTCGCTTCGTGCGGCCCGGCGGGGTTCTGGCCTATGCCACGTGCTCGCTGGTTTCTGCGGAAAACGAACAGAGGGTCGCAGCCTTCCGCTCGCGCCATCCGGGCTTTTCGCTCCTCCCCATGGCCCACGTCTGGGCGAGCGCATTGGGCGAGGGGACGGCGTCGCCCGGCGTGCTCGCCGAAACGTCGCTGCTTCTTTCTCCGAATCGGACGGCGACGGACGGCTTCTTTCTCGCGGTCTTGCAGAGCCAGGATTCCGAATCGTCGTGAGGGACGCAAATGCTACCGCAGCGCCTGCCGGAGCGAGTCTTTCCCATTGTCGGCCGGCGGAGCGAACCAGCTTTGCGCATGCAGCCGGCCCCTCCTTGCCGTTCGCACGAAAGCTCCCTTAATGCGGCGCGCCGACGCGCAGAGGAGCGAGCATGCCCGCCAAGCAGACGAAACCGATCGAACTCCACTACTGGCCGACCCCGAACGGCTGGAAGGTCACCATCTTCCTGGAGGAGGCGGCCGTTCCCTATGACGTGAAGCTCGTCAACATCAGCAAGGGCGACCAGTTCAAGCCGGAGTTCCTGGCGATTTCGCCGAACAATCGCATGCCGGCGATCGTTGATCCGGAGGGCCCGGACGGAAAGCCGATCTCGGTCTTCGAATCGGCCGCGATCCTCACGTATCTCGGCCGAAAATTCGAACGGTTCTATCCGGCCGACGAACGCAGGCGCGTCGAGGTGGAGGAATGGCTCGCCTGGCAGATCGCGAATGTCGGGCCGGTCTTCGGGCACCACAACCACTTTCGCCACTACGCGCCCGAGAAGGTCCCCTATGCGGTGCGCCGGTTCGGCGACGAGGCGCATCGGCTCTACGGCGTGCTGAACAAGCGGCTGGACGGGCGCGAGTTCGTCGCCGGCGACTATTCGATCGCCGACATGGCGCTGATTGGCTGGGTGAAAGGCTATCTGCGCCGCGATATAGACATCGCGGAGTTCCCGAACGTGCAGCGCTGGATCGACACGATGCTCGCCCGGCCGGCCGTCGATCGCGGCCTGAAGGTCGGAAGCGACGCGCCGACCAGCGATCTCAGCCAGGACAAGGAAGCGCAGAAGGTTCTGTTCGGCCAACGCGCGCGGTAGTTCCGGCCGGACGAGTCCTCAGAGCCCGATCGCTTTTTCGAGCTTGGCGTCGGCGAGCTGCAGGGCACCGGTCACCGTATTGACCTCGCGCGTCTCGATCTCGGCGACCGCAGGCTCGTCGGTCGCCTTCATCAACGTGATCGCCTTGTGCACGACAGCCGCGGCGACCTGAACGGCCTTGCGCGCTTCCTGCGTCGTGCGCGCGGTGCGAACCCGCTTGGCGGCCTGGCGGATCACCGTGGGAATGGCCCGCTGCGTCGTCTTGCTGGTCGGCGCGAGCGGCAGCACGATCTTGGGCGACGACAGGTCTTTCGCATAGCTTTCGAGCGCGTCCGCCACGCAGTTGTGCAGATTTTTCTGCACCGGGTCCGCACTGTCGCACCGCTCGAGGCGCGCCCGGAAACTGGCGGTGGCGCGGTCGACGGCGGCGGCCGATTGCTGGGCGGCCGGGAGCGTCTGGGGGGCCGGCGCCGTGGTCGTCGTCGTCGTCGGTGTCTGTGTCAGGGACGGAACGCCCGGAGAAACGCCGTTGCCCCCGTGTCCGCCACCTCCGCCGCCGCCCCCGCCGCCTCCACCTCCGCCGCCGCCACCGCCGGGATTCGATGCGAGTCCGGCCGAGGACAGCGTTGCGATCGCAAGTCCGGCAAAGAGAAGGCCGACTTTCGCGAGCTTCATGATGGGAATCCTCCTGCGGTCAACCTTAATCGCTCCTGTGCGCTTGGCAACTCACCGGGTAGCATGGCAAGCACGATTTGCGCCATGTGAGGGCAAGAGGCTGGACAACGTTCCAACCCGCCGACATAGTGCGATGGTGCACGGCGCAAACGCCGAGTGCATATCGCCGCATTTCTCGCGGCGGTGGGTGAACGGCAGCAAAGGGCGAGGAATGATCCGCGGCGTCTGCGTTCTTTTGCCGGCTTTTCTCTTTGCCTCCGTCGGCTCGGCTGTTGCGGGCAGCGAATTTATTGCCGACGTGAGCAATTGTACTGGGGTCAATTGCTCTGCGACGGTCTTGCACGGGACAATTGCGAGCTTTCCGCCGATGGCCGGAACATGGCAGATCGAAGTTCGGGCGGGCGCCAATCAGTGCCTGCGCTTCGATGTGCTCAGCCAGTTCGCCGATCTTCGGATGACGGTGATCGCGCCGGACGGCACGGTGTACGGGAACGACGATCGGGGAGGAGACATCTGCGCCCTCTGCTCCTTGGTGAAAATTTCGCCGACGACGCAAAAGGGCGAATACACGGTCACGCTCTCCACGCAGAACGGCAGCGTTGCCGAGGGGAATTTCATGCTTTCCTTCGGCGCCTACAACCCGAACAACGACAATTGCGGCAGTCCAACTCCCCCCAGGAGCACCGGTTTGGCGGCGGAGAGACTGCAATGAGAAGCGTCGCCTCAAAGACGGTGAACGGACGTGGCGGCTTCGACACCGGCGTGTTGAGGCGTGTCGGATTGGCGCTCGGCTGTGCGGCCGGCGCCGGCCTGTTCCTCGACGGCGGCGCGCTCGCCGCCCAGGATGCCGGCCGCGCCGCGACCACCCTCACGGTCTCCACCGCTGTCATGGCGGCCGGCCGCCTGGTCATCAAAGGCGCCACCGGCGTGCCGAACGCCACCGTGAAAATCCTTGGAACCAGCTTTACCACGGTATCCGACCCGACACGGCAGTTCAGCTTCAACGTCAGCTTTCTGAGCCCGAACTGCCACGTGACACTCATCGCGAACGGCAGCACGCGTGCCGTGACGATCGACGCCTGCGCCGCGCAAGGGCCGGCCGGTTTTCCCGGACCGCGCGGGCCGCGAGGCCTGAAGGGAATCGACGGGCCGGTGGGCGACAAGGGACTGCCAGGGCTCGCCGGCGACCCAGGCCCGCCCGGCGACACCGGCGACCGAGGCCCGATGGGGGACCGCGGGGATCGGGGTCCCTTCGGCGTGACGGAAAGCGGCGGACGTTCGCAGGTCGGCGGCGCCGGAACGGCGCAGAACTGCGGGGTCGTGAATTTCGGCGCGCAGCAGATCGTCGTGGATCAGCCCTCGCGACTGTTCGTCGATTCGCGCGTGCGGTTTCTTGCAAACCTCGGAAACAATTTCTCTGCGACGCTGATCGTGAGGCTTCGGGATACCTCCTCGAACGCCATCGTCGGCTACGCGCAGGATGCGAGCTCGAATTTTCCGATCTCCAGCTTTCCCGGGGGATCCGAAATTCAAGCCTCCGTCCAACTCGATGCGACCGGGGTGCTCGAGCGCGGCGGCGCTCCCTATCCCACCGGAGTCCCGGCTCTCGTCGCCCCGGGGACCTACATCCTGACGAGCGCGTTCGCGCCCGCGCCCTCCGGTACCGATTGCTCGAGCACCACCTCGTTCGAAGGCGGTGAACAGTCGTACTTGCGGCTTCAAAATGCAGACTGATATCCGCACTCCGATCGGACTTCGGCCGGGACGAGGTGCAGCGCACCTCTCTGCGTGGAGTGCATGCCGTGTTTGGAGCGGAGGACTTGGCGTGGTGAGAATCCGCCGTGCCGCGCGGCTCGGCTCGCTGGCAGGCGCACTGCTTGCTTTTGCGGCAACGAGCGCCGCGGCCGACGATCTGGCTCTGCGGAGCGTCGGTCCTCTGCGTCTGGCCGTGGATACCGTCACGATCAGAGCAGGCAGTCTGGTGGTCAGGGGATCGGCGCCCAACCCAGGGGCGCTCGTCACCATCGTGGGGACTGCGTTCCAAACCAAGGCGAACGCGCAGGAGCAGTTCGCCTTCGATGTGAATTATCTGCCGCCGACCTGTCGCATCACGCTGAAAAGCGGCGCAGCGACGCTGCCGGTACTGGTGAGCAATTGCGGGCCGACCGGGCCGCGGGGATCGAAGGGGCCGAAGGGGCTCGCCGGTCCTGTCGGCGACAGGGGCGCGACGGGCCCAAGCGGAAATCCCGGCGCGGCCGGCGCGCAGGGACCGCGCGGACCGAGAGGACCGAGCGGGCTGAAAGGCCCGACGGGACTGAAAGGCCCGAGCGGTCGGCCCACCTTCAACGGCGGCCGCTCCCTCCTGGCCTCGCTCGATACCTCGATTCCGGATTGCACGGCGAGCGAGGTTCTCCGCCAGCCTTTTGCGGTGACTGCGCCGACCCGCCTTTTCGTCAGCGCCCAGCTCAGGTTCCTGAAGGCCTCGTCCACAGCATCCCAGGGGCTGCTCGAAGTGACGGTTCAGGACAGCCAGAGCGCTATTCTCGGTTATGGGAAGGATCAAGGTCCGACGGGAGACGAAATATCCGCATGGGCACAGCTTGCCGTGACCGGGGTGATGCAGAGCTTCGATCCGCGCCAGGGCCCCAGCGGTGCGCCGCTCGTGCTTCAGCCGGGGTCCTATGACCTGGTGAGCACCGTCACTTTCAACGACTCGTTCGGCTGCGAAGGCTCGACCTCCATCGGAAGAGTGAGCCAAACCTATCTCAGCTTGCAGGACGCGAATTAGCGGGTGCAGCGCGATGCGAGACCGTGACACGAAGGGGAAATCGATGGCTTGCCTGTTTCCAGTTCCCGCATTGTCCATCTCCGCCGATACCGCGACGCGATCGCGACGGATCGCGGGACCTCTGCTGATCGCCGCGGGGGTTGTCCTCTGCGCCGCCCCGGCGCAGGCGGGCAACGAAATTTTCCAGCCGACGGCCACCTGCACCGGCGTGAATTGCGGCGCTCTCTTCGTGGACGGGACGATCAAGAGCTTCGGCACGTCGGCCGGAAAATGGGTCGCCGAGGTCTTCGCCAAGGCCGGCGAATGCTTTCGGCTGGACGTGACGGGCCGCCTCGCGCCCGACAACCACAGCAATCTCGAAATGGTCGTGGTGGCGCCGAACGGCACGGTCTACCGTAACGACAACAAGGGCAGCGGATCGTGTACCGATTGTCCGCTGGTTCGGATCAAGCCGACGCCGAGCGAAGGGTGGTACACCGTCAGCGTCGGAACCTCGAACGGGGCCGCCGTCGACGAAAATTTCAGGATCGGATTCGGCCGGTACGCGGTGGCGAATGCGAACTGCGCGACGGCGACGCCGCCGCTCGGCGGCGCGAGCGCCGACGATATCAACCAGTCGATTCCGGCTGCGCCGCGGCCGGGGTTCGACGCGCCCGGTCAGTGAGCGTGGGCGGAGGTGGACGAGGCATGCGCTTTCCGATCACCGCAGGACTGTTTCTGAGCCTTTGGTGCGGCTTTCCTGCCGCGCCGGCCCTGGCCGCGGCCGACAGCGTGCGAGTCGCCGCAGCGGAGGCCGACGCCGACACGCAGCGGGCCGGCGACGCGAAGCTCAACGTGACCGTCGTCACGATGTCCGGGAGCCGGTTGCTGGTGGTCGGTACGGCTGCGGCGGCGAACACCGTCGTCAGGATTTTCTTTCCAGCACATTGGGATCCTAAGCTTAGAATTCCACGTGGACAAGTTGTCGCG
>JADMIO010812834.1_pt1 | contig 60245 bp, 45 predicted proteins | sample 8958161 | NCBI WGS metagenome assembly JADMIO01 (sample SAMN16585339, study PRJNA669376) | soil metagenome | isolation source: Crop rotation soil | place: USA: Cullars Rotation, Alabama | collected 2011
GCCGCGACTTCAAGTCACGTGAATTCCAAGCTTCGGATCCCACTGTGCTGGAAAGACGGCGGCAAGTGGGGCGACAAGCAGCTCGTGCCGGCGGATTACGTCGCGCTGTGCAACAAGATGTCGCCGCACAATCCGCATTGTCCCTACACGCTGATGTTCGAGCAGAACTCGGACGGGCACGTCATCGGCGCGCCGCGCGATGCGTTCTGGAAATCGGGTGCGGGCGGCTTCGCGCTCCTCATCGTGCCGTCGCTCGACCTGGTGATTTACAAAATGGGCGGCAACAACGGGCAGTACGATCCGACACTCACCGATGTCCCGCAGCCCGAGCCCAGTCACGCGCGAGATGATTGGAAGCCGATACAAGGCACGCCGTTCGTTGAAGGCAGCCGCAGCGGGGACGATGGCATTCGTCGCGTGTTGGAAATGGTTTGCGCGGCGGTGGTACCGAAGTGAATCAGCACGCTACACGGTCTGATGGAAGAAGCGCCCGCGCATCCACGAAATGAACTATTGCTTGGTGGACTTCAATCGTTCGTAGGCTTGAAGAGTGCGCAATGGGAGGCGCGGGTCCGCTTTCACCTGCTCAATCGCTTTTGAATCCATTTGCAACATCATCTTCGCCACAGCTTCTGAGTCGTCATCCCAAAGACTCAGTTTCACGCGATTCTCATCGCGGATGATTTTCCATTCGCCGTTAACTCGAAGCAGTTGAAATTCTTCGCCTTGTGTCACGTTCAAGACCGAACCATCCGGGTAGGGACGCGTGCCGACCACTTGAACTCCAATTGTCGTCCGATCCGTATCGAGCCAATCGGCGCTCTGGGAAGTGAGGCGCACGCCTGCTTCGCCGATTGACTGCACCAGGCCGCCGTTGGATTGCGTTTCCCTCTTCGCGTAAATATCGGAAACCGGCTCGGCATTTGTCCTCCGGTCGAAGACAAGGCATTGCTTCATTCTTTCGATGTTGTTGTTGGCAGCCGCCGACCAAAATGTTTCAACTGCGGCCAATGGAGAATTGAGACCGACATCTTTCCATTCTCCCATCGTTTTAACTTGTCCAAGCGCCCAACTGCTGTCGGCGTTCCGCGTGTTCGGTTGAGTGGCGCGCTGTTTGGCATCAGCAAGTTCGCGCCGCAACGCTCCAACTTCGCCACGCAATCTAAGAAGTTCCCTGTCGTTACGATTCAGGCGCTCGTTCTCGGCACGGAGTGCGTTTAATTGCTGAACTGCGGCATCGCGTTCGCGCTGCGCATCGAGAAAATGAGATGCCAGTGGCGCTTGCGTTTGTGGAATTGCCTTCAATTCCCGGTCCAGAGTTGAAGCTCGATTCGCTTCGTAGATGCCGGTTCCCGCTAAAGCAGCGAACACGCTGATGATGAGAAATTTTTGGAATGCAGTCATGGCAACGGTTTTGGCAGCAACGGATGCGGCCGTAGTGGTGATGGTTCTTTCAGCGAGAGCGGCTACGGTGGAGATGGTGATGACCAAACCGGTCGGTCCGGCTTGAACAGCATTGGCGGAAATAATCACGATGAGGCCGCTCGTCCCAACGTTGATACCGCGCTTCAAGAAAAACTCGCGAAGTTGTTCGACGGCACGGCTCACCCGCTTCTGCGCAGCGTCGTCGCTCACGCCAATGGCCTCTCCGACTTCCCGCAAGGGTTTGTTCTGGAAATAGCGGAGCAGCACCGCCATGCGATCCGTTTCTTCGAGCGCGTCCATTGCATCGTCCAGGAGCGGTTCGATGTGCGTCCAGTCTTCGGCAGTGGCATTCATGGCTTGCAGTTCCTGAGCGGTTTGTTCGCGAAGCCGTCGTCCGGCTTCGCGGCGTACGACGTCAATCGCCCGGTGACGCGTCTGATTGTAAAGCCATGCCGCCACCACGGTGTCGGACGGGAGCTGGCCCGCTCGCCGAGCGAGTTCGACGAACACGGCTTGCGCAACTTCTTCCGCGAGTTCTGGTGAACGCACTTGCCGTAACGCGGCGGAGTGAACGAGATCGACGTGGCGGCGAACGATTTCAGCGAAAGCGTCTTCGGCGCGCTGGCTCGCGTAGCGCGTGAGCAATTGCAGGTCATTCTCGCTCATGATCACAAACATGCCGAAGCTGAAGGCGAAATCCGACAAGAAATCTTACCGCTCATTCCTCGCCACAGTTCTGAGATTGAAACTGGGTGCCCCCGGGCGGCTTCGCGCTCATCAACGTGCCGTCGCTCGACCTAGTGATTTACAAAATGGGCGGCAACAACGGGCAATACGATCCGACCCTCACGGACGTGCCACAGCCCGAGCCGAGTCAGGCCCGCGACGATTGGAAGCCGATTCAAGGCACGCCGTTCGTGGAAGGAAGTCGTGCCAGTGATGATGGGATTCGACGCGTGCTGGAGATGGTGTGTGCGGCGGTGGTGCCGAGATAAGAGAGAGCATTGGGGACTGCGGGGACATGTCCCCGCTTTGGCTGCACGATGCGAATGAAGGCGTGGGATTGTTAGCGTCCACTCATACTCGTGGCGTGAAGCCAAAGCGGCGTCGTGCCGCCGCAGTCCAAAGGGTTACGGGCAGGTCAAGCGGAAGAATTGCATGGCGTTCGTCGCGGGGAGGTTGAGCGCCCACTGGTCATTGCTCAACTGCGGCGCGGGATTGGTGAGGGCGGTCCACACGCGCGGCGGGTTAAGGTTCGGTGTGGATTCGAGCGTGCAAAGGCGGTTCGTGGGCCAGCGGAGCTGCACCTGGTTGGGCAGGAGAAGCGAGATGGCGAGCGAGGGCGCGGGCGGTTCAGTCGTTGAATTGTCGGTGGTGAAGAGTGCGGCACCGGTGCCGGTGGTGAAGGCAGCAGAGCAGGGGACAATGGGATTCGCCGCGTGCTGGAGATGGTCTGCGCGGCGGTGAGGATGGATTAGGGATAGCGCAGCCGGTAAAATTTATTCCCGCTGGGTGCAGGCACGGTGATGCTGATTTCCGTGGCGTTGGTGGCGTAGGGAAAGCTCACCTGCGACCACGTGCCGGTGACGGTCAGGCTCTGGTCGAGGACGAAGCCGGCGGCGCTGGCCGGCCAATAAACGCGCACGCTGCCGCCGATCCGCTGAACGAAGAGCCGGGGCGCGTTCGGCGTTTGCACGGCCACGATGCTCCAGAATCCGCCATCGATGGAATAACTGCTGCCGCTCGATTTGCCCGCGTCGGGCTGGCCGATGGTGCCGCTCACGGAATACACGCCGCCGGTGCTCGTGCCGCCGCCGCCATCCACGGTGAACCAGTCAATCGAGTAATTTTGCGCATGAACCGCGGCGCTCGAAGTGATGAACAGAAGAGCCAGCAACGATTTGAAAAGGTTGGTTTTCATCCGCATTCTTTGCCTTTCGTTTTTTGTCGTTGCTCGATGGCTTCTCAACGCGGACCGATGGCGATGAAACCGAAATCCTGGTCGATGGCTGATGCTCCGCCGACGTCCCACGTGCGGAACTGCGCTGACGAGGAGTTCACCGTGCCGCAAGTGACGGACCGCCCAAGAGTGACCAGGACGGTGGCGGTGACAGTCGGCTCTCCCGTAAACGCCGGCGAGAAGCTGATGGTGTAAGCCCCCGTGCCCGTTCTGGAAGCCGTGAAGCCTGTGCCTGTGGTGATATTCCCGTTGCCCGCGATTCTTCCCCGAAGGATGCGCAGATTCTCTGAGGCGCCGGGCACTTGATACAAGGTGTTGGGACCCATCCTCACGATGCCTTGGTCGCTGATGCTGAATACCTCAGTTCCATTTGGACCGCTGAAGAACGAGAACTCCGGGAATTCAAACGAATTGCCACTGAGGTGAAAACGAAACTGGCCGCTTTGATTTCCCAGCCCGATGCCGGCGCCGTTTCCATCGTCGCGCAGGAGCAGTTTGCTGTTCGCGGAACCGCTGCCCAACGAAAGCCGCGCGCCGGGTGAAGTGGTGCCGATGCCGACGCGAGCTTCATTGGCGTTGGTCCAGGTGAGGATGGGCAGATGTTGGTTAAACGCGTTGACAGCGAGCGCGCCGCCGTTGGCGCCGTAGAGCACCGGACCATCCGGCGAGAAAAATGAGCCGAAGAGTTTGTCGGGCCCATACCAACCCAGGCCGTTGTCTTCGTCGGTGCCTTTGCGGAAGAACAGGTCTTTCTCGTGCAGGCGAAGGCCGTTGCTGACCGTGAGATCGCCCCCAATGGCGAGGCTTCCACTGAACTGCACGGCGCCGTTCACCTGCACATTGCCGTTGAACGTGTTGTCGGAATTGAGCCACGCCACGGGCGCGGTGGATCGCGGACGGATCACAAGCACATGAGCAGCAATGGAACCGGGCGCCAGGGCCAACACGTTGTTCATTCCCGGCGGCACGTTCGTTTCGCCGAACTGGTTGCTGCCCCATACGACCACGGTCCCGTCGGCTTTCAGCGCGACGCTGTGATAAATGCCGGCCGAAATGGCGACCACGTTGTTCAATCCCGCGGGCACCGCGGATTGGCCGTAGTGAATCCCATTCGTCGGCGTGTTGGCCAGGCCCGCTCCCCAGGCCACGACAGTTCCATCGGATTTGAGCGCCAGCGAGTGAACGGCGCCAGCCGCGATCGCAATCACATTGGCCAACCCCGGCGGAACGATGGACTGGCCGTACTCGACATTGTTCGTTTCGACGTCGGTCGTTCCCGCGCCCCAGGCCACCACGGTTCCATTGGCGCGCAGAGCCAGGCTGTGCGCATATCCACCGGAAACGGCAATGACGTTGGTCAGCCCCGGCGGAACCGCCGATTGCCCGCCTTGAAATTGATCGTTCGGATCGTTGGTGACGCCGGCGCCCCACGCGACCACCGTGCTGTTCGACAAAAGGGCCAGGCTGTGCACGACGCCGGCAGAGATCGCTTTTACGCCGCTCAATCCGGGCGGCACAATCGATTGCCCGTACTGCGCATTGGCTGGATCATTCGTTTTTCCAGAACCCCACGCGACCACCGTACCATCGAACCTCAATGCGAGGCTGTGCAGGTACCCCGCCCCGATCGCTCTCGCGACCAGGCCGGGTGGGACTATGGATTGGCCAGAGTCCACCTGGTTCGAGGGATTAATGATTGTCCCGGCACCCCAGGCGACCACGGTGCCGTTCGATTTCAAGGCCAGGCTGTGCGAGATACCCGCGGCCACAGCCGAGACATCGATGAGATCAGTCGGTGCATTCCGCTGCCCGTACTGGTTATTTCCCCACGACGCAACGCCGGTGCTGGCTGAAGAAAGAACGATCGAATTTGCAGAAAGATTACTGAGTGCTCCGCCGTTGCCGCTGAACGTGCCGGTGAGATTCAAATTGGTTTGGCCGTTGGCCACGACCGCGCCCTGCAACTGGGACAACGGAATCGGGCCAGTGATGTTGGTGGCGGCTACGGCATTGGCACTGATCGCCGTGGTCGCAGTCGCAGCGAAGTTGGCGTTGAGCGCGCGAATCGCATATGGCGAGGGCGTGAGATTTTGCGGCGGATTCAAAGCCCCGAAGCCGTTCACGCCGTCGTTGAACCAAATGCGCAACTGAAGATTAAGCTGCGCAAACACGAACGCAGGAAGAGCTGCCATGTTGGGAAGAGCGGTCTCACCCAGGACCGCGACGAACAGGCCGTTGTTGACGCTTACATTTACCGCCGCCGCGGGTTCGCTTCCGTTCACGCTCGTGCCGTCGTTGCTCCAATAAGTGGTGAAAGAAATATTGGGAGGCGGTGCGGCCACTGTGACAGTGGGTGTGCTGCTGTAGCCTGAACCCGGATTGTTCACGAGAATGCTCGTCACCACGCCACCACTGATATTCGCGGTCGCGGTCGCGCCCGAACCGCCGCCGCCCGAAATCGTGACCGCAGGCGGAGTGGCGTAGCCATTGCCGCCAAACGTCACATTGATGATGGTGATAAACCCGCCGCTGGGCGGATTCGCCGTCGCCGTGGCCGTGCTGCTGAAATTGGTGCTGGTCACGAGCGCGAATTTGAATTGTCCTGCGCCGGTGAAATTCGTGCCGCTGGACGTCACGCGGCCTTGATAAGTGAAAACCGTGTTTTGCGCGTGCGCCATCAACGAAAGGAAGCTGGCGACAGAAAACAGAATGCAAAAGCGGCGGGTGAAATTCCACATTGCCTCCACCAAATGACAAACGGCAAACAGCTTCTTTTTCATGGCAGTGCTATTTTCAGCTTTGGATATTGTTCCTCACAATTCTGGCCTCGGCTCCCGTCATGGAACCGAGTTCGTTGCCTCCAAGTGCTCCTTTATGTGAAAAAGCCGACGCCCACGCCAGCCAAATCGTGCCGTCGCCCCACCTGGGGGTGCATCCCGACATGGTGATTTGCAAAATGGGCGGCAACAAACGGGCAGTACGATCCGACACTCACGGACGTGCCGCAGCCGGAGCTGCGAGCATCGCGCGAAGAACGCGAAGGCCGCGAAGGGGAAACTTCCGCTTCTTCTTCTCGGACTTCATGGGCTTCCCGCGACATCTTCCGGGGATCGTTCGCGCGATGATTGGAAGCCGATTGTCGGAACGCCGTTCATCGAAGGCAGCAGAGCAGGGGACGATGGCGTTCGCCGTGTGCTGGAGATGGTTTGCGCGGCGGTGCGAATGGATTAGCCGTGCTTGATTGTTCGACAGTCACTGTGACTCCGGGCCACCCGGCGGCTTGAAGCCTTCAGCGACGGCGGCAGCTTTTTAGGGACATCATTCGCGCGTCCGCACGGTGACCTTGCGAAAAAACATCTGGTTGCCGAATGTGTTCACGCGAAAGTCAGCCTCCTCGTTTTGTGCGTTCCGGAAGCGTGGCGAAGTGACCTCAAAAACATTGGTCGCCCACACTCCCGTTGCGTTTGGAAGCATCGCGGTAGTTTTATGTCTCGATGGCACGCCATTGTCTTCACCATCGTATTCCACTCGGAGCGACCCAGGTCGCGGACTGTAATATTCTACTTCCACTGCGCATGGTCCAAGATGCGAGGCTTTGAAGGAACGATCCACGGCCAGATAAAGGTAGCCCGCTCCCGTGGACCCGGGACGCACCACGTAGCATTCCTTGCCCAGAGCATTAGTCGGAGACTTCACGCTGTCGCGCGCATGTGCCAGGATCACGCCTTCGGAAACCAGATTCGAGCTGAATGTGATGCTGATCGAATGCGCATTTGCATACGGACCATTCGTCCCGGGGACATCACGACGGAGGATAACGCTGCGCAAATAAAAGTCGCGCGACGAAGCGCGCACCCGCAAGTCAGCACCCTCCTTTTGCCGGTTTTCGAACCGGACGTCCGGCATCCAGAACAGGTTGGTCCTCCATTCGCGCTGGCCTGAAAAACTCACCCGCCGCGGAGTTGAAGAGTAACGCCCGTCCGTGGGGCGCCTCCCCCACCCGTCGTATTCGACATCCATCCATCCGCGCGCGGCGTCGAAATATTCCACTTCCGCGAACACATCAAAACGATTAGTAATTTTCCATGAGGGATCGACCGCGAAGTAGGCATAGTTTTCCCCCCGCTGCATCAAGCGATGGGATTCCACGCCGTCGATCGCCTCGGGTGTCGTCGCTCCATCATCAGGCGTGGTGAGGAGTCGAAGGCCACGTTCCACCACGGAGTTGCCCAGCGTGATGCTGATGGAATCGGCTCGGGTATAATCATCTTCCCGGGCATCGGGCGCGCGTTCGAAAGTCGCCTTCTGTTCATGCGTGCCCACAACAGGCGCCGGCCCCACACTCATGGCGAAGATTGTCGCGTTTGGTGTCGTGTTGTGGGACAGGACATCAATGGTATTCACTTCCTGCTCGGGTTTGGGATTCGTAAACGTGGTTTTGAAGATGCGTCGCGTCCGGCCCGGCTTGATTCCGGCATCACCCCCGCGCCAGACCACTTCGGAATTGGGATCACTCAGGGCCGAACGCGTCTCCGGGTCGGCTCGCCACCAATCGCGCGCGTGCCGTCCAAACAGGAGTGGAAGAGTTGCCGTGGAGCCATCGGCGTAACGCAGCACGATGCGGGCGTAGGGCGTTCCATCCGCGGCGGGATAATGGGCGGTGTGCAGCAGGTGCAAGCGGTCGAACTTTTTTCCAACGATAATGCCCTCCACTTGCTCGCGGTAGGTTCTCTGGTCCTTGCGCGAACCCTCGCCGATGATTTTTATCATCCCGCTTACTTCGAACGGAATCCCGCCGAGCAGTTGATGGCCACGCGGCACGTCTGCCCATTCACCACCCTGGGTCCACTGGGGGGAACTGTCGTAGTAAGCCGCGAGATCGATGGGGGTGATGCCATCGGTACGAGACGCGACCGAGGCGCCCGTATTGGACATCTTAATCCAAATGAAAACCACGATGGCAGTGGAAATCGTAGTGATGACAAGAACGCCCAACAGCACCCCGAGCCAGATGCGTTTGGTTCTCTCAGAGTCATTCGGAGTTTTCATGGCACATCGAATTGGCCCGCGGCGCACGATTCAAGTTCAACGTCAGGAAGATACTGTCAATAACCGCTTTCGTTGTCACAAAACAGTCTTTTTTCGTCGCCACAATGGCTGCGAAAAGAATGAATTGATTGTGCCGCATTTAACCCCAGCACCTGCGGGCACATTTTTCCAAAACAGTTAACGGTGCCAATTCAACCACGCCATCGCGTTTGCGACGGCGTCAGTTGGAGTTTCGACGGCGTCAATTGGACGCCGGTTCAAGATGTCCCGTTCATTGAATGCCAGTCCGGGCGGCGATGATAGAGCTCATCGGCATGTTGGAATGGCTTACGTGATAGGAATGCCGAAACGAATTCAAGGCCAGCGCAGGCGATAGAAACGCTGCGGAACGGAGGGCGCGTTTGTATCGGTAAACCCGTAGCGCGGCGTGGCCGGCCCCAGCGGAAACCAGTTCGTGAGGTTCGTCGAGTATTCGATGCTGAACGCGCCCACGGTTGCATTAGAGAGTGTGAAGGTCACATTCGCGCCCCCCAGTCCGGCGACATTCGTTATCTGCAGAAACGGACTGTTTGGAAAGTAATTAGAGAGCACGAGATTCAGATCGGCCTCGCTGACCACGCCATTGCCATTGAGATTGGCCAGCACCGCCGCGAATTCCGATCCGTTCACGACTCCATCGCCGTTCACATCGCCGGGGGCAAGATTAGTGGCCGTCAGAGGAACAACGGCTTGTTGCGCCAGCACCTTGAAACTCTGCTCCGTCGCGAATGGCGAACCGGCGAATGCATGGTCGATGGCCTGCACGCTCCAGTAGTAAGGAGTGCTCACGGTGTGATTGAAGGTGAAACTCAAATTCTGTTGGGGACCGCGTTGCGGAATCCGTCTCCAACCGCTGGTGGAGGTCAGGGTCGGCCCGAACACTTCGGAGCCGCCCGGCGTGGTTCCGACGCGCAGATTGTAGTTGAGACCGGCTGACGGTGTTTGCGCATCCCCGGGCGCGTTCCAAGCGAGCGTCACCAGATTGCCAGCCACACTGGCGCTCAATCCTGACGGCGCCGCGGGTGGCGTGTTGCTTTGCGCCACGTTGCTTCGCCACACTTCCTCGGAAAACAAGAGGTCCAACTTTCCATCGTTGTCATAGTCGCCCCAGATGATCGCGCCGCCCGAGGGCAATCCCACATCGATGTTCGTGAATTCATCTCCAGTGTTTCGCCAGATGACTGCGCCAGCGACCACATCCAGCCGTCCATCATTATCGTAATCGCCCCAGGCTGCGGTGGAATACGATGCAAGCGCGGCGACCTGGAAAAAACCGCTGCCCGTATTTCGCCACACCTGCGAGATGAACGCTGGATTGGTCGATCCATTGAGCAAAATATCGAGTCGTCCGTCGTTGTCGTAATCGCCCCAGGCCACGGTGGCACCATACACAGCCGGTAATCCGGCGTTGATGTTGGAAAATCCATTTCCGGTGTTTCTCCAGATCTGGCACACCCCGGAACTTATCGGAAAATTTGTAAGACCCGCCATCAGGATGTCGAGCCGGCCATCGTTGTCGTAGTCACCCCATGCGACGGAACAAGACCAGAGTCCCGGCAACCCGGCGTTGATGTTGGTAAAGCCGCTTCCGGTATTGCGCCACACCTCCGTCCTAAAGCTGGATGAGTCGCTCCTTCCCGCGAGCAGAACGTCGAGTTTTCCATCGTTATCGTAATCGCCCCAGGCCGCCGAACCAGAAAACACCCCGGGCAATCCGGCGCTGATGTTGGAGAAGATACCTGAACCCATATTGCGCCACACCTGGGTCACGGAGTCGGGAGTGGAAACATTGGTTCTTCCTGTGAGCAAAACATCGAGCCGTCCGTCATTGTCGTAATCACCCCATGCCACTGACGAGAAAAACGCGAACGGCAACCCGGCGTTGATGTTGGTGAAGCCCCCGCCCACATTGCGCCAGATTTGAACCGGTCCGTTCGTTTGAGTTATGAACAGGAGGTCAAGCAGACCATCATTATCGTAGTCGCCCCAGGCGGCCGCCCCGGAAAGCTCCGGAATGCGCGGCAGGTTGGTGATCGCTCGAGTGAAGCCGGGGATGGTGAAGGTTCGATTGCTGCTGTGAATTGTTCCAATGTAGTTCGATCCCACCGCGCGAAAGTGATAGGTGATGCCGCCTCCCAAATTCGTCAGCAGCTGCGAAAAACTCAGGTTTGTTGCGTCGTCACCCATCGATTGCAGCGGGGTGGTATTCCCATAGTTTGTTGAGGTGCCCCACTCGAACCACACGTCCGCATTCCTTCCGCGTGGATTCACTGTGCCTTGGAGTGTGGCGCTCGATAAACCTAGGTTGGTGGCAGGTAGAGTAGCCATCACCGGTGGTCCCAACGTCGTAAATGACACGTTTCCGCCGAATGCTGTTCCGAAAGCATTCGAGGCGATAATGCGGAATACGTAGGAGAAGGAAGGTGCAAGACCGGTCTTCTCGTAGCTCACCGTCACGTCGTTGGAACTGCTCCCGGCATCCAGGACCGCGCCGGGAACCAGGCCTCCGTTGATGACGAATCGCACTGAAGTCGGCACGCCATGCGCATTGACGAGAGCGTTCAGGGTCGCGCCGTTCGTCGTGATGTCGCTGGCCGGCAATGTGGTCGCCTCCGGGAACGGCACGGTGGTGAAGCTGACGTTGGTCCCGTAAACGATCCCAAGCCAATTCGAGGCTACCCCTCGGTATTGATAGGTTTGGTTCAGGTTTAGAGCGCCGAGCGTTTGTGAAAGAGATACGTTCACAATGCCAGTAACGGTTTGCGGCGGCGTGGAATTTCCATAGTTTGTCGTCGTGCCCCATTCAAACCATGCTGCCGCAGCGATTCCCCCTGCGTTGACCGTTCCCCGCAACGTGGCGTTGGTCGCCCCGATATTCTGAGCTGGCAGCGTGGTTACCACCAGCGGCGGGGGAACAGTGTTCCAGGAAAGGTCGTTGGTGCTGAATTCTCCTGTCGCAAAGCGGAATACCCGCACCTCATCCATGCTTCCGGTGAAATAGCTACCGGACCGATGCGCCTGAAGGCCAACGGTGAACGTCCCCGCTGGCGTGCCCGGCGCCGTGGCACTCGTCGCCAGCAGTGCGCCATTGATGAACAACTTGTTTGCCCCGTTGTCGCGGACGAGCGCCACGTGCGTCCACACCCCTGGCACGGCTGTCCCCCCGACCGCTCCAGCCGTCCCCACGTAGGCAAGCCCGCCGTTTTGAATGTAGCCGTAATAACCGTTGCCGCTTTGAAGAATCCCCCAGCCCGCCGACGAGTTGCCATTGTAAGCGATGAAGGCAAAAGCATTGTTCGTTGCATTTGGTTTCACCCATGCTTCAATCCCGAAGTTGTTCACGTCCGCGGTCAGCACGGCGTTGCTGAGGAACTGATTGGCCCCGTTGAAATGAACTGCGATTGTGCTTCCAAGCCGGTTCGCCGCATTGGTTGAGACGGCGTTCGTGTAAAGCGGAGTTCCGAATGGAACCAGATCCCGGAAGCCCACGAGATCAGCCGTTGGGTTGGTCACGGGCTGGCCAGACGTGGCGCTGGCATCATTCTCACCCAGTCGATACCACGCGATGTTGGTGACGGCGGCGCGAGCCTGCCCTGCAAAGAACGAAACGGCAAAGGCAACGCACAGCAATCGAACAGTCGTCCGACTGCGACAGTTTTCATACTTCATAATTCTTGTCCCCCTTGAATCACGTCCCCGAAATCCGAATCGAGAAACACCGATCGATCGCCAGCGCTTCCGTCGTCCGCGCAGCCGATATGCGTCCCGCCCGCACCATAAAAACTGGGCGGAATTGATTGATGTTACCGCTGACCGCTCCGCGCAATTGTCTCCCTTTTCCGGTCGCAGGCAGGCAGTTGCCGGTCCATTGGCCCTGGTAATCAAATACGGTGGATTGCGCCGCGAGATTCGGCGCAAGGCGGCCCAGTAAGAGCAGAACAATCGAGGCTTTCATAGTCCTCATCGGAGTTGAGTTCGCGGCAGGCTCAAAAATCTTTCACGCGCGGATGAAGATTTCCGGAAAAGTTGACGTGGTTGAATTTCTGAGGAGCAACGGCGTGAACGCCGCACTCTGCGCGCGCTTTAGGTTGCCCGATGTGCCAGGGGGAAGATGCCGGCGCGTGAAATCCCTGCTTAGCGCGCGACGCTGTTCGATTCCCAGGCCGCCAATTGCTCGCGGACGGCGGCGAGGCTCCAGACTTGCAGGCGACGATTGTCCACCGCCACCGCAAGTTGCTTTCCATCCGCACTGAGTGCCAGCGGAACCATCCCGGTCGGGAGCAGGAACAACGGTTGAAGCGTGCGCACATCGTAGAGGCCGGCATCGCTGTATTCTTGGGTGAGCCACGCGGTACCTGGTTCCGGCGCGAAAAGAATGGCGCGAAAGCCCGGCACCCCGCGCGTAGGCTGCCACGTGGCCGTGCTCCAGAAGTCGAGACGTTGCCGGCTCGCGGTAGCAATGACCAGTTCTGTTGAATCAGGAGTGAATGTGAAGCTCGAGACGTTGGCCTGATTGGTTAGCTTCGCGACTCGTTCCAGGCCCGGCCAGCGATAGATGTAAAGGAAGGGAGAGTAGGGAGGACTAACGCCCAGCCACTGGCCATTTGGCGAAATCGCGTTCCTGCCGGACGCGGTTTGGAACTCGCGGTCGGGAGACGACTCAACATTGTGCGAGGGCATGATTCGAGTGCCGCGGCGGCTCGTGACGGCCAACTCGTTGGAAACCAGACATGCCGAGGCAAATCCCGCCGGCTGGTAAACTCGCAGCGCTTCCACGGTCGGCGGTGAAGTCTCATTCGTGGCCGCCGAGAATCTCCAGCGACGAAAACTGCCCAATCCATCGACAAAGAACTCGTTGGTGTGGGGGTGGAAAAAAGCGCGGCGCTCGGGCGCATTTTTGATCATTGCGCCCGGGCCGTTGTCGCTTAAATCCCACAAACCGATTTGCTCGTCGCCCGGAACCACGAGCCAGCGGCCATCGGTGGAAAACGAGGCGACGCGAAGCACGCCCAGGTTCTCCGCCAGCTCCCGGTCCATCGTGGGACGTTCGAAACGATGAAGCTGCACGCCCGTTGGCGTAATGGCTGCGCAGTGCGTGCCGTCGGAGCTCCACTGCACTCTGAAACCGCCGACACGCATCGTGAAAACCCGGCGTCGGGTGCGCAGGTCCCAACACGCCAATTCATTTTCCCAACCGCCGCTCAACAAATGACCGCCGTCGGGACTGAACTCGACGGCCGCCGCCACCGCCTTGTGCCGCCCGAGCAGCGTCTGCCCTCCGGTGCGCGCATCGATGAGATGCACCGCGCCACTGTGATCACACGCGGCAAGGCGATTTCCACCCGGATGCCACGCGATGTGCGAAACGGCGTTGGTAAACTTCGCGGCGACGAGTTGCGCGCCCTCAAGGTCATGCACGGCGACCATCCACCCGTTGCTCGACGCGCGCGAAACGGCGATGCGTTGGCCATCCGGCGCGAAGTGAAATTCTCGCGGGCCGCTGATCGGGATGGTCGAAAGCCGCTCGCCGCTTTCCAGGTTCAAGAGAAGAATTCCCCGCTGTTCCGCAATCAGCAGTCGCTGCTCGCTCGGATGAAATGCATTTGCGCCCCAAGGTACGTCTTGAAACAAAAAGAGCCGCTTGGCCTCGGCCACATTCCATACTTCCAGGTTGGCGCGCCGCCCCGCGCTGTCATGGTCGCGCTCGACGGAAAGAAATTTTCCATTGGAACTCCACGTCACTGCGGACGCCGGCAAATTCGTGCTGGCCGGAAGCGCCGCGAGCAAACGGTGGTCGGCGATGGAGCGAACCTCGATCGCTTCACGCCCACGACTCCATGCGAATCTTTCGAGCTTCAGGTCGCCGCGACGTGGAGAAAGGCTGGGTTCGCGCGGCAGTTCCTTCTCAAATCGCATATCCGGCAGCGCCAGCGCCGCGAACACTTCGCGCCGAAGTTCTGCTGAATTTGAAATCGCCAGCGCCCGGCGCGCCGCAGCGAGCGCAAGCACACGCTGGCCGAGTTCGCCGCTCCGGACCGTCGCACGCGCCTGTTCCAGCAACGCGGTGTAAAGCTGTTGTTGCGCCCTTTGCTCGGCCGCCTCCGCGCGCGCCCGCAACTCCGCTTCCACTCGCGCCTGCCGCAGCGAATGCCGCTCCCGTTCGCGCGCCGCCAATTCCGCACGCTTTGAAAAGTAAACCACGCCCATCGCGCACGCGACCACCACACACGCCGCTGCCGCGAAGCATTTCAGCCAGATTGCGTGACGCTCCGCTTTGCGTGCCTCGCGCAGGCTGCGGCCACCGAGAAAGAGCGCGAGGTCGGCAAGCATCTCCTTAGCGGACGTGTAGCGCTGCCTGGGATCTGGAGCGCAAGCACGCGTGATCACTTCATTCAACTCGAGCATCGCTTCTAGTTCGTCTGCCGAGTTCGCGTAGTCTGCCGCCAATTGCGGGAACTCCATGCGGTCGCGTCCTGTCGCGAGTTCGTAGAGCAACTTGCCGAGACTGAAAATGTCCGCCGCCGCCGTGCCCGGCCCTTCGGGCGCGATGAATCCTTCGGTCCCCACAAAACTCCGCGAATCTCCTGCGGCCGCGACTAAACCGATGTCCGCCAGCTTTGGTTGGCCTTTTACGAAGATGACATTGCTCGGCTTGATGTCGCGATGAACGAGCCCATGAGAGTGCAGGTGCGCCAGGGCGGTTGCGACATGAGCCGCCGTTTGCGCCGCGCCATTCGGGGAAAGGCGTTGGCGAAGGCGCAGATCGGTGCGGAGAGTCCGGGGAGAGTAATCGCTGATTGGTGAGTTCGTTTCCGGTGCGACCGCCCCCGATGACATCCTCCCTGACCCACTGGTGGCTCTTTCCGTCGCATCCGCCAGCTCCATCACATAATAAAAACAACCGAGTTCATCGTTCCTTCCCACGTGCAGCACCTGCACCAACCCTTCGTGCGTTCTCGAAATAGGTTCGTATTTCAGGATGCCGTGGAACTCGCGTTCGTAGGGATGGGCGTCTTCGAAGCGGGCGAGATAGACGACTTTCACCGCCCGCAAGGTTCCGAGTGTGCTCCGCGCGAGCCAGACGTCGCCATACGCACCGCGGCCGATGCGCTGGAGTAGAGTATGATCGGGAATCGGCGGCGGGCGGCGCATCTCTTCCACGCCGCCCAACTCACGCTCCAGCGCCCTACAAATCAAGCGTTCCGGCTGCGCTGTGACCGGCGAATTGGCGGGTGGGGATTCAGGATTTTCTCGCATCGCGATTGCCGTTGAGTTCGCGCCCGTGTGGAAAATCTTTCAGCCGCCCTTCATTTCCTTTTCGATCTCCGCCGCGGCATGCTTGACGGCGCGGCTCACGCGATGGCGCGCCAGGTAAACTTGCGCGGCATTCAGCCCCAACATGCGCGCAACTTCCGGCGCTTTCACGTTGCGCAGCACGCAGTAGTCAAAAACTTGAAAGTGTTTTGGGTTCACCCGTTGCCGCACGTGCGCGAGTGCCGCTTGGAAAATATTCCCGCGCCATTCCTCTTCCCACGCTGCATCAATTTGCGCGTCCGGCGGCAGGGCGGGCGCAGCCAGTTGTTGAAATCGTTCACGTGCGGTTTCTTGCTCGACCAACGGAAGCGCACGATACGCTGCGCGCAAATAATCGTGGATCCGCCGGCGCGTGATGAGCAACAGCCATTGCTTGAAAGAGCCGGCCTGCGGGTCGTAACGGAACTCCGGCATCTTCCGTGCGACAGAGATCACCGTCTCCTGCACCACTTCCTGCGCCGCGTCATCGGAAAGCCCGCTCTTGCGCGCCACGTTGTATATGAGCCGCCAATACGTTTCGAAGAATGTGCGCCAGCTCACGTCGTCGCCCGCGTCGCGCAACCGGCTGAGCAGACTCTGGCGCGTGGGCAGGCTGTCATAGTCGGTGGCAGCACACATCGAGAATGGCGACGCGGAATTCATTTCAACTCAGCCGGGTTTTCTACTGAAGACGGCGCTGTAATGCACGTCTGAAGTCTTCCTGGCCTCGAATTCAGAAAACTGGACCGGCCAACCAGATCGGCGGGGCGACGAGCGCAGAATCTTACGGCGAGGCGAGCCAACGCCCCCCCGTTGCACGTTTCATGATTCATCCTAGCGCAGCCGCCGCGGAAGGGCTTTTCTCACATTCCCGCGCCGCCGGGCTGTTGCTCCCGTCGCCTGGCTGGTGATTTACAGAATGGGTGGCCATAACGGTCAATACGATCATTCACAAGGTCGCGCCAATTCTCCATTCGTTGCCGGTGCGTTGCGCTTTCTTTCCGACAGTCCCGGTTCCGCCGTTCTCGCCTTCCATTTGCAGCCGAAGAATGACTTCGTTTTCCGAGAGAATCTCTTTGTTCAGAACGCGGATGGTTTTGATCGGGCCGAATTGGTTGGAAATGCTCCGGCGGATTTGAGCCTCGTCGGATTCCAATCCCTGACGTTGCCACCTCAGTCGCACGCGAGATTGTTGCTCCGTCGTGAGGCTCTTGAGAAATCCTTCCACATCGCTTTTCACGGCCGCCGAGACGAGCGATACCAAAGCGGATTCGGGAGTGGCGTAGCCCCGGAACGCCCAACTCTCCCTCGGAAAATCTTTTTCGCTCGCGGCAAGGGCGGGAATCGGCGCCGCCGGCCGGCTCGGGGTCAAAAGTCGGCGCGCATTTTCCGGGCGCAGTTTGGCTTGATGGTGAATCACCAACGGTGTGGCGACGCCGATGGCAATAATGGTGGCAGTGATGAGAACTTTTTGGAGCGTGGTCATGGCGATGGTTTTGATTGTCGCTGCACTGGCGGTGGCAGCGATGGTTGTTCCGGCGAGCGTGGCAGAGGTTGCAAGAGTAATGGCCAGCCCGACCGGCGCGGCTTGCACGGCATTGGTGGAGATCACGACAACCAGTCCGCTTGTGCCGACGGTGACGCCGCGTCTGGCGAAGAATTCGCGCAGCCGTTCCACCGCGCGGCTCACACGCTTTTGCGCAGCGTCGTCGCTCACGCCCATGGCTTCTCCAACTTCACGCAGAGGCTTGTTCTGGAAATAGCGGAGCAGCACCGCCATGCGATCGGTTTCTTCGAGCGCATCCATCGCGTCATCCAGAAGCGGTTCGATATGCGTCCAGTCTTCGGCGGTGGCATTCATGGCTTGAAGTTCCTGAGCGGTTTCTTCGCGAAGCCGGCGTCCCGCTTCGCGGCGCACGACGTCAATCGCCCGGCGGCGCGTGACATGATAAAGCCAGGCGGCGAGCACGGGACGAGACGGGAGGTGCCGCGCCTGTCGGGCCAGTTCGATGAAGACGGCTTGCGCCACTTCTTCCGCCAGTTCCGGTGAACGCACCTGTCGCAAAGCGGCGGAATGAACGAGATCGACGTAGCGGCGGACGATTTCGGCGAAGGCGTCTTCGTCGCGCTGACTGTCGTAGCGCGTGAGCAATTGCAGATCGGTTTCGCTCATCTTCACAAGGATGTCGAAGCCGAACGCGAAATCCGACAAGTAATACGATCCAGCGCTGACCGCCTGCCGCAGGCCCGGGACACGTCACGCGCGCGACGATTGAAACCAAGCGTCGACAACCATTCGCGAACCGTTCCTACTTCTCTGCCGCCAAGGCGCGAACGAGTTCTTGCAACTCACGCATCGTTTTTTCCAACTCCCGAATGCGTTGTTCCTTCGCATCCACTTTCTCGTTCAAACCCTGAATCGCCGCGAGCGCCACGCCCCCTTCGTCGATGGGCGCGATGTGCTTTTCGTCCGTGCCGATGTTGAACGCGGAATGAAAATCCTGGGCCATCGGGCCGATGTGCCGCGTGGCCGCATCCTGCTTGTAGCTCCATTCGCTCACCGGAAGCTGCAACACCTTTTCCAGAATCTGCCCGGGAACGATTGCTTTGAGATCCTGCTTGGCGTTGCGGTCGCTGAAGTTGTTGAAGGTGCCATTGACCGAGGTGGTGGTACCGTTGATCTGGATGTTTTCAAAATTCGGCTGCACGCCCGTGCTGCCGGTGGCGAGCACGATCGAGTTGTAGCCCACACTGATTCGCGATGTGCCGCCGCCGCCATTGAGAATGTGCGCGCCGCCGATGGAATCCGCATAGTAATTGTAACTCAGGTGCAATCCGTCGCCCCAGCGGGGAAAGGAACCATAAAGAGCGCCGCTGGAATTTCCGCCGCCCATTTGCAGCCGGCGATAATCGCCCGCGCCGGTGCCGATCTGCATGTCGTTGACCAGCGGGCCGTCGAAACGAATCCCGTTAATGGCGCGCACGCTGAACTGGCGTGTGGCCGTGGAGGCATAGGGCAGGCTGGATGAACCGTCGGACCAGACGAACGAATTCGCATGCAGCGCCTGCGCCTTGTAACCGGCGGCGAAACTTTCGGTCGAAACATAGTTCGAATAGCCGCCGGGAATTGTTCCGTAGGCGCCGTTGACGATGTTTCCATAGCCGCCGCCGATGAAGCCCTGGCTTGCATTGATCGTGTTGCCGTAGCCGCCGCCAATCACGGCATCGTTCACGCCCAGCCCGATGGTGTTGGCGGAACCCGCGCCGATGAAATTGCCGCGCGAATTATCGAGGATCGAATTGATGCCGCCCGCGAAGCCGCCACCGGCGATCGTATTGCCGCCGCTCACGCCGGCGCCGATGGAATTGCCGGGATATCCGCCGGTGATGTTCGCGGCCGTGGAATTGCCGCCGTCCGGATCGAAGTGCAACGCGCGCCCGCCGCCGACAAAAAGATCGAACGAGGCGCTGCTCGACACACTTGGCACGGTAATTCCCGCGGTAAAAACGTTGGCGCGATCGAGGAAGGCAAACAGCGGCGGGCCATTCACCGCGCGCAACGCCAGGGCGTGGCCCGCGCCCAACGCAATGCCGACAACATTGCTCGCGGCGCTCGGCACATTGGTCAGCCCGGGATTGCTGCCGCCCCACATCAAGACCCGTCCATCAGCGCGCAACGCCATGCCTGCCTGCCCGGAAGAGGAAGATGTTGCGATGGCGATGATGTTGGTCGCCGCAGGGGGAATGGCGAGCTGGCCGGCACTGTTATCGCCCCAGCCGACGATGGTGCCATTCATCCGCAAGGCGAGGCTGAAGCTTTGGCCTCCCGTGACAGCGACGACGTTCGTCGCGCTGACCGGAGGATTGGTTTGCCCGCCCGAGTTCGATCCCCATCCGACCACGGTGCCGTCCGCGCGCACCGCCAGGCCGTGGTTACTGCCCGCGCCAATGGCAACCACGTTGGTGGCGGTAGGCGGGATGTTGGTTTGGCCGGACGTACCCTGCCCCCACGCGACGATGGTGCCATCGGATCTCAAGGCGAGTGAAAAAGAAACCCCGGCGGCCACAGCGACGACATTGGTGGCGGCGGCGGGAACGTTCGTCTGCCCGAGATTGTTGATGCCCCAGGCTAGAACACGTCCATCCGAGCGCAGGGCCAGCGCATGATTGCCACCGGCGGCGAGCGCAACCACGTTCGTGGCCCCGGCGGGAACGGTGGTGGCGACGGTGTTGATCCCCCAACTTTGAATCGTGCCGTCACTGCGCAGCGCCAGGCTGTAACTGCTTCCCGCTTTGACCGAAATCACGTCGGCCGTTTCGCCGGTTGGAAGCGCCGCGCCGGCATCGCTGGGCCAGCCAATGACGGAACGGTTCGTCGCCTGGAGTGCGCTGAAGGCGATGCCGCTCAGCGCCGCGCCGTTGCCGCTGAAGGAGCCGGCGAAGTGGTTCGACGCATTGCTGAAGTTAACGGTGCCACTGAAAATCTGGTTCGCGCCATTCAATCGCGCCACGTTGGAAGAAAGTTGCGCGTCGGAAACGGCGCCGCTGAAATTCGCCGCGCGAATGGCATACGGAGTGGAAGTGATTTGCTGGCGCGGTGCCAGGGTTTGGAAAGCGCCCGCGCTTCCATTCGTTCGCACGCCGATTTCCATCCAGCGATCCGCGCCGCTGAAAACACCCGCGCCAAAATCGAGTTGCGCGATAAAAAGTCCATTGCTGGCCGCGACGGCGGAATTGGTGACCATGGCTCCGACGGCGCTCCCGTTCGTCGATGCGTCGTAAAGTGAGAAGCGCAACTCGTAAAGACCCGTGGCCGGGCTCCCACCGTCCGACAACCGTCCATGATAGCTGAACACGCTGGTTTGCGCCGGGAGCAGCGGAGTGACGATCAGAAGATGGAAAATAATGGCGAGAAGCGTGTTCGCAGTTTTCATGTGAAATAAATCCTTGGCCTGACTTAACTCGCAAGTCGTGACGACTACGAGATTAAAAATCAATGCCGGGCCGCATTCTGCACTCCCGGCGCTGCGGCTTCGCGCTTATCATCGTGCCGCTGCTTGCCTGGTGATTACAAATGGGTGGCTGGAGATGACGGGATTCTTCTTGGGTTGGAAATGGTTTGTGCGGTGGTGGTGCCGAAGTGAAATGGCTTCGAGATGCAACTCATGTTTCAAGGAATAAACTTCTGAACGTTTCCACTTTTCCCCCAACCCCTGTCGTTGACGTCGTCGTCCAGAATTTTCCATTCCTCGCCGGTTTTCACGAACGCCTGGATGGTGGTTCCGCCCTTCCAGCCGCTGTTGGGTTGGGAATCCATCTTCCATTTCAATTCCACTCGATCATCGGAAACTGTTTTGCGCGCCAATAATTGCATTCCGGCGAACTGAGGACCTCTTGACTTGTGTGCGTCTTTGAATTCTTCTCGATCGTCCGGATCGGCTATTTTTTTCGCACGACCTTCGGGAGTCAGGGTCGAAAGCAACTGTTCGTAATCCCCATTGATGGTCATGTTCCACATAAACGATTGCAGGGTCGCCTCCGGCGTCGCGAATCCCGCGAAAGTGAGCTGGTCGCGAGCGATGTATTGGCCCGGTGCAATGGGTGTCGGATGAGCGGCGGGCGGCGTGGCTTTTGCAGCGGCAGCAGGTTGCGCGGCGACGACGCGTTGTTTCTCCGCGGCAAGTTCCTGACGCAGCTGCGTGACTTCATTTCTCAGCCGGGGCAAATCGCTGATGCCTTTGCGCAAACTTTCCTGCGCGAGACGCGCTGCTTCGAGCTTTGCCAGACCTTCATCGCGTTCCGTCGTCAATTGTGCCTGCTGAGCCAGCAACGCGCGGTGGTGTGATCCCGCGGTGGTGAGTTTTTGTTGCTGCACGAGAAAAGTACCTGTTCCGGCCAGCAACGCCGCACTCACGATGGCGGCTGCTGTTTTGGCGTTGATCCAACTCATAGTGATGGCGGTGGCGTGGATTAAGGTCGCGGACGTGGCTGCGGCAACGGCCGCGGCCGTGGAGATGGTGAGAGCCAGCGTCGCGGGAGCAGCCTGAATGGCGTGGGCAGAGATCAGGACAACGAGCCCGCTCGCGCCAATATTGACGTCACGTTTGGCGAGGAACTCTCGCAGCCGTTCCACGGCGCGACTCACACGCTTCTGCGCGGCGTCATCGGTCACGCCGATGGCTTGTCCGACTTCACGCAGAGGCTTGTTCTGGAAATAACGGAGCAGCACGGCCAGGCGGTCCGTTTCTTCGAGCGCGTCCATCGCGTCGTCCAGGAGCGGTTCGATGTGCGTCCAGTCTTCGGCGGTGGCATTCATGGCTTGAAGTTCCTGAGCGGTTTGTTCGCGCAGCCGGCGCCCTGCTTCGCGGCGCACGAGGTCAATCGCCCGGCGACGCGTAACGTGGTAAAGCCATGCTGCCAGCACCGTGCGAGCCGGCAGATAACTCGCCTGACGGGCGAGCTCCATGAAGACAGCTTGCGACACTTCTTCCGCGAGTTCAGGTGAGCGCACCTGCCGCAGCGCGGCGGAGTGAACGAGATCGACGTGGCGGCGGACAATTTCGGCGAAGGCATCTTCAGCGCGCTGACTGTTGTAGCGCGCGAGCAATTGCAGGTCGGTTTCGCTCATGTTCACAAGGATGTCGAAGCCCAAGCCGAAATCCGACAAGAAATGTTGCCGTTCCCGTTCTACGGCGTCCTAAGCCTGGAATGGCCCGCAAGAGTGGTTTCGCGCTCAGCATCGTGCCGCAGCCCAAACTGCGAGGTCGCGCGAAGAACGCGAAGGGCGCGAAGGTGAAGGTAAAACTGCCGCTTCTCCTTCGCGAACTTCGTTGGCTTCGCGCGACATTCTTCCCGGCCGCCCAGTCCAACCGGTCCGCGCGATGTTGAACACAATCACATCGCGTATCATAATCGCGTCATGGCATCTTTGCCTCCACTCGTCACTGAACCGCGGCACTGGCTGATCGGGCCGGGCTATTATGCGCAGCGCGAACCGATCCATTGGATTGGGAAATGGATCGAGCGGTATGGAGACATCTTCCGCATCAAATCTCCATTCGGCCAGGCGACCATCGTCGCGTCACCGGAACTCGTGCGGCAGGTCCTTGCGGACCATTACTCGCATTACCAGCAGAAGAGCCAGTCATACATTGTGCTGCGCATCCTGATGGGCAATGGACTCGTCACGAGCGAAGGCGAATTCTGGCGGGGGCAGCGCAAGCTGGTGCAACCGGCGTTCCTGGCCTGAGCCGCAGAAATTCGATCCGTCACGCTTCACGGCGGAAAACCGTCCGCCCGCGGACAGCATGACTTACTTTCCATTCGGCGCCGGCCCGCGCAGTTGCGTCGGCAATCATTTTGCGCTCCAGGAACTGACGATCATGACGGTGCTGTTCTATCGTCACTTCCGCTTTCGCCTGCCTTCTGGTTTCAAAGTTGAACCTGACCCGCTGATCACGTTGCGGCCCAGGCACGGATTGAAAATGACCCTGGAACTTCGGGGACAGCCGGAGCTCGTGACAGTTTCGCGCTGAACAACTTGCACCAGCTTTTTGGAATTCTCCAGTCCCCTGGCGCTTTCCGCTCACGGACATGCCGCGCCCGAGCCGAGTCAACGCACGATGATTGGAAGCCGATTGTCGGATTTCGCGGGACATTTTCTTTCGTGCGTAGCCGGTCTTTACTCGTCGCGTTTCCTGTTTAGTCTGGCCTTCATGCGCACCACCGCGATCCTTCGCATTATGCTTGGCATTGGCTGTCTTACCACGATTCAGTCGTTCGCCGCAGAGACACGTCCGAACTTTCTCTTTCTCTACACCGATGATCAGCGATGGGACGCGTTGTCGGTCGTGCAGAAGGAACAAGGCGAGCGCGCGCGATTTCCGTGGTTTCAAACGCCGAACATGGATCGCATCGCGAATGAAGGCGTGCGCTTCCGCAACGCATTCGTGACGCTCGCGCTCTGCGCGCCAAGCCGCGCAGCCTTTCTCACCGGACGCTACAATCACTTCAATGGCGTGGCCTCCAACTTCCGTCCGTTCCCAACCAACAACGTGACGCACGCCACATTGTTGCGCGCCGCGGGTTACACGACGGCTTACGTCGGGAAGTGGCACATGGACTCCCAGCGCGAGCGGCCGGGATTCGACTTTCACGCCAGTTTCATCGGTCACGCGCGCTACGTCGATCCGCCCTTCATCGTCGATGGCAAGGATGTGGCGGCGAAGGGCTGGATTGATGACATCTCCACGGATTACGCGATCGACTTTTTGAAAAAGCAAAAAGACCGCGGCAAACCATGGTCGCTCATCGTGGGATTTAAATCACCGCATGGCCCATTCGATCCGCCCGCGCGCTGGGCGGACAAATTTCCCGAGGGCTACGCCAAGTCCGTCCCGAATCTCGATCTGACGCCGCCCTTTCCCGGGCCGATCAATCGCGGTGAATTGCCGGCTGAAGCAAAAGACCCGAACGGCAAGCTGAAGGTGAACCTGAATTACTTTCGCTGCATTGCGGCCGTGGACGAAAACGTCGGGCGGCTGTTGCAGACGCTCGATGAACTCGGTTTTGCGGAGGACACAATCGTCGTTTACTCGAGCGACAACGGATTCTATCTGGGCGAACATCGGCTGGCCGACAAGCGGAGCGCTTACGACGAGAGAGCTTGCGTATCCCGTTGCTTGTTCGCTACCCGCGCCTGGGTGTGAAAGGGAAGCTCGTGGATGAGAGGCCATCAACGTGGATCTCGCACACACGTTTCTGGATTACGCCGGCGTGAGCGCGCCCAAGGAAATGCAGGGTCGAAGCTGGCGCCCATTACTGGAAGGCAAGCCGGTTGATTGGCGAAAAAGTTTCTTCTACGAATATTTCTGGGAACAACAGCGCGGCAATCCGACGCCGACTCACACGGCGGTTCGGACAACGACGGCGAAGCTGATCAAATATCAAGGCCACGACGACTGGACAGAGTTGTTCGACCTGGCGCGGGATCCTTACGAGACAAAGAATCTCTTCAGCGATCCGTCGTCCGCCGAGCTGCGGCGCGAGTTGGAAGCGGAGTATGAAAAGCAGCGCCTCACCGTCGGCTATGTCGTGCCGAGTTATGCCGAAGATCAAACGCGCAAACCTTTGGTGCCATCGGCGCGCCCTCTCAATTCCATCGTGCTCGAATATCGATTCGAGAAAGACGAAGGAGAGAGAGTCATCGACTCATCCGGGCTCAGTCATCATGGAATGAATAACGGAACCACGTCCGTCGCCGGCGGCGGCCGGCGATTCGATGGCAGCAATTACATCAACGTGCCGAAGTCGAACACGCTCAATCCGGCCGTGGCGAGCTGGACGGTGACGGTGCAATTGAGGGCGGAACAATCGGATGGAATCATTCTGGCGCAGGGCGGCGGCTTGAATGGTTATTGTCTTTCTCTCGATGAGGGACGGCCTGTCTTCACCGTCACCGGCGACACGGAGCGAAGCAGCGTCTCCGCGTCGCAGAGCATTCTTGGCCAGCGCGCGACGGTCGTCGCATCCTGGCACGATGGAAAGTTGAGCCTCGCGATTAATGGTCCGACTTCGAGTGAAGCGCCGCTCAAGGGCGCCATTACGAAGTTGCCGAACGACACGCTGCAAATCGGAACCGATCTCAACAGTAAAGTTCTGGAGACAGCGAAGCCGGGTTTCAGTGGAGTCATCTATTACGTCGGTCTCTACAGCGGACAGAAATGAGCAGTGGCTTCACGCACTTTGGTGCGTTTGAAGAGGAATTTTCTTTAAAGCTTCGCGGCCTTCACTGACTTCGCGAGACATTTTTTCTGACGATCATTCGCGCGATGATTGGAAGCCGATTCAAGCGCGACCCAGAGAGGCAGGAAGCGCTTAAGGCTCCTTCCTGACTCGATAGAAGCGCTGCAAATCACCCGCAGGCGGCGCGTCGGTATAACCGGTGATGTTCGTCGTGGCGATGAACGGCGGAACGAGTGTGCTCCATGAATTGCTGGTGAACGGCGGGGAGTTCGTCGTCCACTCGACCGCGTATTTTGCGCCAGATGCCGATTCCCACGCGAATGCGACTCCGCTTGCGGCTTTCGACACGTTTACGATCCGTACCGGGTGCGATGCAGGATCGGCGGGATTGTAGCCCAGCTCGATTTCAGTCGTGTCGAAATAGCCGTCTCCGTCTCGATCCAGCGCGAGGCGGTTACCCGATCCTTCAGGGACAAGCGTGGCTGTAAATTCATTATTGGGAGCAGCGGAAGCGATGATGCCCGCGAGCGTCGGCACGCTTTCGCCGTTGCGGTCCGATTGAAAATCTCCCTGAGGCCGGCGCAGCAACCAGGCCCGCCATTGGCCGTTCTTTTTTCCACGCAAAACGAGTTCCACGCGGCTGGTCGTTTGGGTCCAGCCCAGGTTGTTCGTTCGCGCCACCAGGTCGATCATCGCACCAAGCAGGGGCGGTGGCGCAGGGGACGAGAACGTTACCTGTCGTCCGAGTGCTGCAGGCACGTCCTGGCTGGGACTGCCCGTAGGAGGAGGGACCCCCCTAAAGTCAGAACCGGAAAAACATAAGAGAAAGGCGATCATGTCTGCGATCTGTTGATCCGTGTCGGAAACCTGAAAAAAATGAAAGCCATTTCTGTGCGGAAAGCCGTCCACCAGAAACCGCGTCAAGGTATCAACACGTCCGTCATGCATGAATCCGAAACCGGACCGGCTGTTCGTGCTCTGACCGTCCATGCCGAACTTGTCCACCAGACTGCGCAGTTGCGAGCTCTTCAAGGCGCCCTCCGTTCCGTTGCGCGCGAGCAGAACGATTGCGAGGCCCAGACCGTTGTTGCCCTGATTGAACTCATGACAATTGCGGCAATTTTCAGAAAAGGAGGAAATTGTCGAATTGGCATTGCCCGGCGGGAGCGGAGCCCGCGCGGGTGGGCGCCCAAAGTGACCGGGAAGCGGAATACTCTCCGGCATGGTGTTGGAGAATGTCCGGTAAAAATTTGGAGGAAAGGAAATGGTCGCCAGCATCGCCTTGAACTCTCCCATTTCATTGCTCGTCAGCAGGACATTATTGCCCAGCAACGCCGTGAAGGTGGAATTGAATTCCTCAATGCCTTTGCGATCGCCGCGCCAGTGCAATGGTTGCTGCGGCAGGCTTGTTCCGTTGAAGCTTGGGGGCGTGATAATATCCTGAAAGGTCTGGGTGACCATCGGGCCTTTCATCGGATGAAAAGTAAACCCGGCGTTGGTCACTAAAGTCCCCGCCGGATCACCCAGGTCCCACGCGAGCCGGTCGAAGCGCGCATCGACGTGGCATGAGGCGCACGATACAATTCCCAGACCCGAGTTTTTGCGCGTATCGTAGAGATGCCGCCGCCCTTTGCGGACCACTTCCGGTGTGGGATCAAAGATCGCGACATTCGTCACCACCGCGCCACCGCTGATACTCACCACGGAAATAGTCGAAGAGAACCTGTTCCACACATAAAGGCGGTCCCGCGATTCATCCAATGCAATTCCTGTGGGGCCTTCACCCAGTTCGATGGGTTGTGAGTTTACGCGCTGGCCGTCAGCATCGACGACGATCATATTCCGCGAGCCCATGCCGGTGATATAAGCGCGCGTGCCGGCCGAGTTCCACTCGATGCCGCGAGGATCACCCAGGCCGAGCGCACGCTCCTCCGCCGGCAGCGTGCGCGTGATGTAGTCCAGATGCGGATTCAAGTCGTGCAGACGATTCGTGCGCGTCACAGGATCAACCAATCCCAAACGGACCCGCAGAAAGACTCCCTTCAAGTTTGGCTCGAAGCGTTTTTCGTTCGTGCCGTCGGTGCCCACGACAGCGATTTCACCCGAAACCGGATTCACGCCGATGGCCATGCAGATGTTCATCAATCGCTGCGCATAAGTCACCTCGAAGGTGGCTGTATCGATGATGGCCACGTCACGGTCCGGCAAATCCCATCCTGAAATGCGGCCTGAAACCGATGCGTTCGTGCCCGAGACCCATTCTGTCCAGTCCGCACCATTGTCATCCAGCCAACGCGCTGCGGCGTTCCTGCGTACGATGTGACTCACGCGAGGCGGAGTGTTCGTCACCGCCCTGGCTGGAATAAAATTTGCGCCGGCATTGGGCGGCGGATCCTGCCCGCCGTACGGACTGTTCGTGGCGTCGAGCGGCCCGCCCGAAGGTGCGACAGCCGGCACTAACGATGTCAATTTCCGGCCCAGGATCGTGGTGCCATTTCCCGACTCGAAAATCGCGACGTAGACATTGGAGCCGTTCGGGCTCACCGCCATGGCCCGCGGACGTTCCCCTTCGATGGCAAGGTTCGTGACTACGCTTCGGTTGGTGACATCGATCACGAAGACGGCGTTCGTGCGCGAACAGGAAATCCAGGCCCGGCGTGGGCTGCCGGCAAAAACCACATCACTCGGCCCCGCCGGAGTTTCCAACGTTGCGACGATATTCTTTGCTGCAACATCCACGATGCTGATGGTCGAAGAAATGTGGTTCACCACCCAAAGCTCATTGGAAGAGGCGAACCGCGCGGTCACGGGATCCAATCCAACGGGCACGCTGCCAACCGAGGAGGGCACACCGAATGACACATCAAACAATTCCACGCGATTGTCCGGCAGATTGCATACCGCGAGAGTGTGGCCGTCCGGCCCGAGGGCGATGGGATGCACTGGCGCCGTTTCGAAGTTGAAGTAGTTGGTGAGGGCAGCGTTGGCGACCACGCCCCACACCACCACAGTCAGGGTGCAAGCAGAGGTGTTGAGGTTCATGTTCCAGAAACGCCACACGATGATGGCCTGCATCTCATGGGTGCAAAGGCATGAAGCCACTTTCACGGAGATTCTTCAAGCCCTCATGCTCGGAGTTTCCAGCGCCATTCGGGTGGTCGCCACCTCGGCGCCACGCGCTGTGTTCTGGAAATCGGTTGTGGGAGCGGCGCGCTCGTCAGCGTCGTTATTCCAGCCGCACGACACGATAAAAGCGCATCATGGAGTTGGTGTAGTTGTAATCGATCAATCCTTCCGGCGGATTTCCGGCAGTCTTGACCTGAGCCCCGGTCCATTCGGGGTCATCAAGCCTGTTCTTGTATTGGAGCTGGTAGCGCTGGCCGGCCACGGAGTGAAACACGATACTTGCGACGCCGAGCCCTGGATTAAGATCCAGCGCGGTAACGCGCAGATTCACGACCTGGATTTCCACCACCGCCCGATCCTGTAGTTGCGGCGAACCATTGTCGGTCACTTCCGCACCGATGAAATAAGTCTGCCCGGCTTGATCCGCTGTCGGCGTCCAGGTGAACAAACCATTCGTGGGATTGAGCGCCGCGCCGGATGGAGTGTCGAGCCTCGGCCCGTAGTGCAACGACTGCGTTGGTTGATTCGCATCCGTCGCGGTGAACGGGATGGAGATAGTCATTCCCGGATGAACGGCCACGACATTGGTCAATGGAAGAAAGTGCGGCGGTGAATTCCCGCTGTTCGAAAATGGATCGGCGGGATCGAATCCCAGGTCTGACTCCGTCCGGTCAAACGTGCCGTCACTGTCTCGATCGACGGCGAGGCGCCGCCCGGTGCCTTCCGCGACTACCGTGAAGGTAAGTTCCTGTCCAGGCATCGCCAGCGCCAGCAGCGAGCCCGCCGACGTTTGTTCATTGTTGCGATCCGATTGAAAGCGGCCGAGGGCGCGGTCGTACCACCACGCGCGGTTCAGGCCATCCTTGACGCCATGCGCGACGAGTTCCACCTGATTCGTCTGCAACGCGGACAGGGCGAGCATCGCGTTCACCACCGCATTCGAACCCGGTGTGGCAAGCGTCACTTGCCGACCGACCGCCACCGGCAGTTCGCTGGGAAATAGCGCCAACATGAAGGCCGTGCTGTCGGCAATTTCCTGATCGTTGGTCACACCCAGCACGGAAACGAAAAAGCGCGTCAAGGTGTCGGCACGTCCGTCGGACCGGATGCCAAAGCCGGCGCGGCTGTTGGTGCCGGAAAGGGAGAAACCAAGTTTGTCAGAAAGACTCCGCAGTTGCGCGGCTTTGTGGATGTCAGTGCTGCCGCGGCCCCCATTCAGCTCATCCGCACCGATGCCAAAACCAGACGGACGGTTGTGGCACGTGGTGCAGTTGGGCGCGAGGACTGTGGTGATGTTTCCCCGCGCGGGCACGCCCGCGGGCAGCGGCGCGCCGTTGACACCGAACATCGCGGGCAAAGGCAGATTCGCCGGCACGGAGTTATCGAAGTTGCGAAAACGGTTCGGCGGGAAGGCAATGGTTGTGAGCAACGCCTTGAACTCCTCCATCTCATTGGTTGCCAACGGAGCGTCGCCTCCCAGCAGATCGGCGAAAGTTTTGGCAAATGCCTCGATGTTCTCCCGATCTCCGCGCCAGTGCAGCGGCGCCGCGGGCGGGCCGATGATGTCCTGCAACGTCTGGGTGACCAGCGGACCTTTGAGCGGGTGAAAAAGACCGACGGCAAAGCCAGTGTCTTCAATGAGCGTATTTGCGGCCGGATCGCTTAAGTCCCACGCGAGTCGATCGAACCGCGCGTCCACGTGGCACGAGGCGCAGGCGGCCTGACCCAATCCCGAATGGCGCCGCGTGTCGTAGAGATGTTTGCGGCCAATCCTGATGGCGGGCGGTGTAGGATCTCGCAGCGCGATGTTCGTGGCGACGTTCAACGTGACGGTGTCGAGCACAGAAAGGGAGGAGGAGAACCGGTTCCACACGTAAAGGCGTTGGCGCGGTTCGTCCAGGGCAAGCCCGGTCGGGCCTTCGGGAAGTTCGATCGGCTGCGCCTGCACGCGCTGGCCGCTGCTGTCGATGACCACCAGGTTGCGCGAGCCCATGCCGGTGACATATCCGCGCGTGCCGTTCGAGTTCCAAATAATGCCGCGCGGATCACCAAGGGAAAGATCGCGCACGGATTGGGGAACATTCGATGTGGAGTAATCGAGATGCGGATTCAGATCCACGACGGCCTTGTCGAGCGTGGCGGGATTTACGAGCGCGAGGTTCACCCGGACGAATGTGCCGCGCACGTTTGGCTCGAAGCGGCGTTCGTTCATTGCGTCGGTGCCGATGACCGTGACCGCGCCCGATGCCGGATTTACCGCGACGTTCATGCAGATGTTCATAAGTCCGGTCGCGTAGGTTACCTCCTCGCCGGCGGTGTCGATAATGGCGAGATCGTGATCCGGCAGGTCCCAGCCGGGGACGCGCCCGGTGAGCGCGGCGTTCGTGCCAGAAATAAATTCTGTCCAGTCGCCGTTATTATCATCCGTCCAGCGGTGGGCGGCATTCTTCTTCACGATAATGCTGTCGGGAAGTCGTCCCTCGTAGAACGTGGGAAAGTCGTTCAGAACTAACGGTTCGCGATAGAGCGCCGGAAACAGATTCGTCCCGACGTTTGGCGGCGGCGTGATTCCGCCGTAAGGACCGTAGGGAAGCTTGAGAATGCTGCTGGTCAATTCCGGTGGATCGTCTGGATCGGGTCCAGATCGCAGGAACTGCGGCGTCGCCAGGGCGGCGATGGTGGATCGATTTCCTGATTCAAAAATTGCGGCGTAAACCTTCGTTCCGTCCGGGCTGACCGCCAGCGCCCTGGGCATTTCACCATCGATGGCGATGTGCGTGACGGCGAGGCGCGTGACGGCGTCGAAAACCATCACGACGTTTGAGCGGGAACAGGAGACGAAAGCGCGCTCTGGTGTTCCGGCGAAAACCACGTCCGAAGGTCCGGTGAAAGTGTCGAGCGTGGCGACGACGCGCTCGCCGGGAACATCAATGACGCTGATCGATGAGGAGATGAAGTTTGCCACCCACAATTCATTCGTGCCGCGGAATTGTAGCGACACAGGATCGATCCCAACCGGAACATTGCCGCTCGCGATCGGGATTCCACTCGCGACATCGAATAACTCGACTCGTCCTTCGGGAAGATTGCAGACCGCGAGCGTGTGGCCGTCAGGACTGAGTGCGATGGGATGCACGGGGGCGGTTTCGAAGTTCACGAAAGGAGGATTGGCTGCCTTCGCCAGCAAAGCGCCCGCACAAAGCAAAGCAGCACCGAGTCGCTTCCCAGCAACGCCGCCAACAGGACCGAACCTCATACTCAAAGCGCGATCAAGATGATCGAAAGTCTGTCACGGGTTGCAGCATGGGACCATTTTCACCGGATCTCTTCAAGTATTCTCGCGTCGGACCGGCAAATGATGCGGAAACAAGGAGGCATATTGCCGGATCATTCGCCGCAAGACCGAAGAGCATTGGGTAAGTCTCGGTTGAAAATCGTCCTGAAGCAGCGGCCATGAAAGTCGCACGCGCGCGAAGGTCAGGGCAAAATCTCGACGCCGAAGGGCACGGCCTTCATGGCGCCTTCGATTCGCACTTGCGCGAAGAGGCGCACGAAGCCGGGGTGCAGCGAGTAGAGTTGAAATTCAAAATCCGGACCGCCGCGCGCCGACGGATTTTCCGCGGACCCTTTGGGATGGATGTGCAGAACATTCCTCCGGTCGGCATTGAATCCAACGAGGTGAACGAAGGAGTCCATGAAAGGTTCCAGCCGCGTGAACGGTTTCCCGCTGGCGTCGGTAACGCGCAGCCGGCCGGTGGATGGAATGCCGGCGCGCAATTGCTCCGTCATGAACGTCACATCATAAATGAGTCCATCGAGCGTGGCGCGGTTCGTCACGGTGCGGTCGGCCAATGGTTCGTCGGACGGAGCGTCGGGGAAGGCCGTGGTCGCATATTCCTGGAGCCCGATCGGTTGGCGGCGCAGTTCCGCCCAAACCAAATAGCTGCCGGCCTTTCGCGGCGTGAAGGAAAACGAGTATTCGCCGGGCGTGGCCGTGAAGCGCGGGTGTTCGTGATGATAATCGGCCAAAGCGGAATCGATGATCAGCAAATGAATTTTTTCGGTGTGCGAGAGAATCAAATCGGACGGGAAGAGAGGAGAACCGTCGGGCTGACTCAGTTGGATGTAGGCGGTGACGGTCTGGCCCGGGACCAGCGGCTGATCTGTTCTCACGGATGCGCGTGCTGATTGCCGTGACGATATCAGGGAACCGCAGAACGGTGGAAGCAGGCGCACCTGTTGATTCAGCGGCGAGCCGCACTTGGGACAGGCCGCCATCTTTTTGCCACGCACGTCGTAATGCGCGGGACAGAGATAGCGCGCCGCGACACCGCGGGCGGCTTCCACAGTCGTTTTGGGAAAATGAGTCTGGATGCGTGCGAAAGTCTCAAGTGCAGAACGGACGTGCTGTTCCGCCAGGGTTTGTCGCCCGGTGTCGCCGGCGAGATGGAGCGAGGCCACTTGTTGTCCGAATTGTTTGACATCCTGCTGGAACTGTTCACGGCGCGCAGCTTCGATTTGATCGCTTTGCTGAAGAATCGCGGCGAGGCTTTCATTCAGAATCAGATCTTCGCTGTGGATGGAAGCGAGGTCTTTGCCTTGAACCTTTTCTTCGAGCTGGCCGATCACCTGGACCATCATGCCCAAGGCTTCCGTCGCACCGGAAAATTTCAGTTCCGCGCCGAGCATGATGAGACCATTCGAAAACAGAACCGTCGCCAGCCGAAGGGTGCGCGCAATTCCCATTGTTTGTAAGCGAAGCATGGCGCGGCTGGACCGGTGGAATCCTGATGATCATCCACATTGCAGCCAAGAGGTCTTCGGCACATTCACGCGAAATTTGAAATGAAGTGAGCGGTCGCGGGCTTTTCGCTTTCGTCCTTCGCTGCTACAAAGGTGCTGATGAAAATCGCGCTGGCACAAATGCTCGTGGAGCCGGGACAGAAGCAGACCAATCTTTCGCGGGCTGAACAGCGCGTCGGCGAAGCGGCGCAGCGCGGAGCTGACATCGTGGTGCTGCCCGAAGCGCTGACGCTCGGATGGACGCATCCATCGGCGCGCACCGAGGCGGACGAAATCCCCGGCGGTGAATCGTGCGCGCGATTGTGCGCGGCGGCGCTTCGGCATCGCATTTTTGTCTGTGCCGGGATTCTGGAGCGGACCGGCGAAAAAATCTTCAACGCGGCGGTATTCATCAGTCCGAGCGGCGAGGTGGTCCTTCATCACCGGAAAATTCACGAGCTGGACATCGCGCACGATTTGTACTCGCGCGGCGATCGACTCGCCATTACCGAGACGCCCTTTGGCCGCATTGGTTTAATGATCTGTGCGGATGGATTCGCGCCCGGACAATCGATCAGCCGCGCGCTCGGGATGATGGGGGCGCGCGTGATCCTTTCACCGTGCGCCTGGGCGGTGCCGCACGATCATGACAACAAGCGCGAGCCATACGGTCAGTTGTGGCTGGACAACTATGGCCCGGTCGCGCGCGAGTTCGATCTGTCCATCGTGGGCGTCAGCAATGTAGGTCCAATTAAGGCGGGGCCGTGGCAAGGGCGCAAGTGCATCGGCAATTCACTGGTGATTGGCCGCGATGGCCGGGAAGTGGCGCGCGGACCGTACGGCGAACGCGCCGAGGCGTTGCTGGTTCAGGATTTGTAATTGCCTCAGGTAGAAGTCATCGCGCTGCGATGACTCGGCCCCCGTTCAGCGGGCCGCTTGTTTCCCTGCCGTTTTTTCACTGACACACCAGAGATTCTTGTAGGTGCGAATGAAAAGTTCGCCATCGGAAACGGCCACGGATGCGCGAACGAGTTCGCCCAGGGTATTGGTGCTGACCACTTGAAATTTCGGGCTTGCCTTGAACACAAATCCATCACCGCCCTGGTTCACGGCGTAAAGATTGTCGCCGGCCAGCACGAGCGATGACCAGTTGTCGGCCTTGGCCCCGGGACCTTTAAGGCGTTCTTCCCAAACCAGTTTGCCGCTGCGCAACTCGAAGCATTCGGCGACACCGGGATCGTTCAGAATGTAAATGTGCCCGTCCGCGACGACGGCGGAACCGATGCGCTGTTTCGTTTTGAGCAAGTGCCAGAGGCGGTGCGTCTGCGTCACGTCGCCGCTGCCGCCGGCTTTCACCGCGAGCGCCGAGCCATTGAAGCCACCCATCGCGACGATGATGCCATCGGCGTAGATTGGCGACGTATAGACGAGCGGATTCAAACCGCGGCAGGTCCACAACTCGCGGCCAAAGTTCGGTTCGAAGGCGGCGACGCGCTCGGGAAAAGTCAGAATCAATTCGTCGCGCCCGTTCGCTTTGATGAGAAGCGGCGTGGACCACGAGCCGATGTATTTGTCGGCCGCGCCGCCCGGTTCGTCGTGCTGCCAAACCGTCTCGCCGGTTTTCTTGTTTACAGCGATTAGAAACGTGCGTTCGCCGGGACCAAAATTCAGAAAGCACAAATTTCCATGAATGACGGGAGACGAAGACACGCCCCACATGTGCAGTTGTTTGCCGAGGTCGCGATGCCAAAGTTCCTTGCCTGTGAAATCGTAACAATATAGGCCCGATGAACCGAACGACACGATGACGCGCTCGCCATCGGTCATCGGTGAGCCGGAACAATCAGGATTCGTGGAATGGGTGGGTTCTTTTTCGGCGTTCGTCACACCGGATTGCCAGAGCATTTTTCCATTCGCGCGGTCAAGGCTCATCAACATGCGTTGCTTGCCGATGGCTTGCGTCATGAAGACGCGATTGCCCCAGATGATGGGTGTTGAATTGCCTGCTTCGGGCAGCCGGATCTTCCAGCGGATATTTTGATTGGTGCCCCATTGCGTCGGAAGATTTTTCTCCGCGCAAATGCCCATGCCTTTTGGTCCGCGCCACTGTGGCCAATTGTCGGCCCCAGCGGCATGTGCCATGAAGCACGCAAGAACCGCAAGCCGATGGATGATGCACATAACAGAAGTTCAGATTGCCACGCGCTGCTTGTTATTCAGGGTCTTATTGAACTTCGTACGATTCTTCGTTAGCGCCGCCGTGTCGGACGCTTCTACAATGCGATGGATGAATGCACGCAATGTTTCAACGATCGGCCTGCTCACACTGCTCTTCATCGTTTTGTCGGCAGGCCGTGCTCAGCCGGCGCCACTCACAGATGACCGGGCCATCACCCTTCACTCGGCGCGCGAGATCGCCACGAAACGCAAGGCGCTGATTCAATATCTTTGGGGCGCGGAAGGATTTCCGGACCGTCGCTTGCCAGCGGTCCTCACGAATGTACCCAGCCCCGTGAAGCAACTCAGTCATCTCGCGCGCGAGCTTGTGTGAAAAGGGGTTGAGGTTTTTTTCCAGTGGCCGGGATGGGCCGGTTCGAACGTCGGGAAAGTTTTTTTCCGCTCGCAGGGATTCACATCGCTCTCAGGACTTCCATCGTTTTCCCAGCGGCTGGACTCTTGGGTGGGGCGCTCGCGGCGGAAAAGGGCTCGTGCCCGCGCTTTTACGCCGGCCGCGCCGCACTTTTGGGCAGCGCGCTCAGGAGTTCGGGCAGGCTCACCAGGTTGAGCACTCGCTTGATGTTGTAGCTGAGCGTGATGAGGCTCCATTCGGCCCGGACCATTTCCAGGCCCTTCACTAAAAAGTAGGTGTAGCCAAACCAGCGCTTGATCGTCCCGAAGGGGTGTTCGACCAGCGCTTTTCTGGATTTCATTTTCTCCGGGTGCGCTTTGACTCGTTGGGCCATCGCTTCCATCACGCCCTCGTCTTCTTCGCGGGTGATCGTGCGGCTTTGGTTGCGGGTGCACTTGTCTTTCAACGGACATTGGGCGCATTGGCTCGTGCGGTAGTAGCGCAACGCGCGGCCCTTCTCGTAGGTGTTGAAGCGGTGGGTCAACTCCACTCCGGCGGGGCACAGGTAAACATCTTTCTCTGCGTCGTAATGAAAATCTTTCTTGGCATATAAGCCGCGCGCGGTGTTGGCACTGGTGTCGACTTTGCGGATGTAGGGTTGGATGCCGCGTTCGACGCACAGGCTCACGTCGGCGTTGTTGTAGTAGCCGGGGTCGGCCACGACTTCGAGGGTCTCGACGGCGAGGGTTTCTTTGGCTTCCTTTGCCACGCTCGCCAGTTGGCGCAGGTCGGTGACGTCGTTGGTCACGTCCTGGGCCACAATCAATTTGTTCTTCGCATCGACGGCGCTCTGGCAGTTGTAGCCAATCACGGTGCCTTGGGCGGCGTGCATTTTCCGCGCGTCGGGATCGGTGGTGCTGATTTGTTTCTCCTCGCCGTCCTGGAGTTGCCCGAGCAGTTCTTCGTGCCAGTTCTTTTTCTCGGCCAGCGCGGCGATCTTTTCCTCCAACTCGGCGCGGGTGAGTCTTTTCTCCGCACTCGTTTCGTCCGCGTCACCAGCGTCGAGCGCGGCGGTGTATTCGTGCCAACGCGCGTCGGCACGGGCGATAAGTTCGGCCAGCTTTTTCTGGTTGTAATTGCGCTCGCGACTGTTCACCGCGGCGAGCTTGGTCCCATCCAGCGCCACCAGTTGGCTGCCAAAGAGTTTCAGTTGATGGCAGAGCAGATGGAACTGGCGATGCACCAAGCGGAAGCTGGCGCGGTGGTCGCGGCGAAAATCGGCGATGGTCTTGAAGTCGGGCGCGAGCTTGCGCATGAGCCAGAGCACTTCCAGGTTGCGCTGGCATTCGCGCTCCAGCGCCCGCGAGGAACGCACGCGGTGCAGGTAACCATAGAGATACAGGCGCAGGAGATCGCCCGGATCGTAAGCGGGCGCGCCGGTGTAAGCCGGGATCGCTTTGGTGAAGCCCAGGGCGAAGAGGTCGAGCGAGGCGACGAAGGCATCGATGAAGCGCACCGGGTTGTCGGGCGCGATGTAATCCTCGAGGGCCTCGGGCAAGAGATGCACTTGCGAACGATCCAGCCCCGTGCGGTGATTCATGATTGAGTCTGATCGTGCCGCGCGCTAAACATTCAAAGGAAGTGAAAAAGTTTTCACACAATCTCGCGCGTGGATGAATTGCGCATGGACATGTCGCCCGGCTTGCAAGGACTCGCTTATCATTTTATTCCCCAGCGACCGAATCGCGAACTGGTCGTGGTGCATCACGGCCACGCCTGCACGCTCGATGACGATCCATCGCCGAAGGACGTGGGGTACGGACTTCAACGCACCATCGACGCGCTGTTGCGCGAAGGTTACGGCGTCCTCGGCGTCTTCATGCCGCACATGCGGCCGGGCGATTGCACGGGCGGCCATGATGCGATGTTCGCAACGAATGTCATTGGCAGCGCCATTAAATATTTTTTGGAACCGACGGCGGTGAGCCTGAATTACCTCAAGACCCGCAGCCGCGCCGGACAGTTCCCGAAGTACAAGACGTTTCACATGACGGGACTTTCCGGCGGCGGATGGGCCACGACGATTTATGCTGCGATCGATCCGACGATCCGTTGCAGCTTTCCTGTCGCGGGAACGATTCCGCTTTATTTGCGAACGAGCGGTTCAGTTGGGGATCGCGAACAATTTGAATCCACGTTTTATCGCCTGGCTGGGTATCCCGATCTCTACCTTCTCGGTGCGCACGGTCGCGGGCGGAGCCAGGTCCAAATCCTCGTGCGCCGCGACGATTGTTGCTTCGGCGAGGTGCAACACGACGCCAAATCGTCCGGCATGACTTACGCCGAGGCGATGAGGGATTACGAAACTCGCACGCGTGCCGTGCTCAAGCAGATGGGTGGCGGCTCGTTCCGCCTGGAAATCGACGAGACGGCGCCCAGTCACATGATTTCCCATCATGCCATTGAAATCATTTTGCGCGAGCTGCGCCAGACGCGTTGAGCAGCAGCATCGATCACTCGACCCGCTCTGAACCAATCCGTTCATTCCAGAGAGGGCGTAACTTGGCACACGCACCATGGAAACCTGTTCGGTTTATGGACTGCGGTGGCAAGCGTAGCGCGACACCGCTTTCGCAGGTGCGGGCCAGTCCCAAAGCGCCGTCGCGCTACGCTTGCCACCGCAGTCCAAATAAGCGCCTGGAAAAATCTGGTGCGTGTGTCGAGTTGCGCCCTTCCAGAGAAGGGTTCCAATTCGTTCCTTGCAAATCGAAACCGCAATTCCTACTTTTCGCGCGCCATGCCAGCGCAACCAGAGACAATTTTGCAGATTCGCGAGTACGTGCCGGTGCTGCTCCTGTTCGTCGTGGCGGCAGGATTCGCCTTCGGAATGATCGCGATGTCTGTCATCGTCGGCAACTTCGTCAACAAATGGCGGCGCAAACATCTTCCGATTAAGGACATCGCCTACGAATGCGGCATGTTGCCGGTGGGGGAAGGCAACACACGGCTCTCGGTAAAGTTTTATCTCGTGGCGATGCTGTTCATCCTCTTCGACATTGAAGTGGTGTTTCTCTATCCGTGGGCGGTGGTTTACAAGCCGATGCTGGCGGACACCGCGACGCGCAACACGATCCTGTTTTCCATGATTTCGTTCCTCGGCGTGCTTTTCATCGGATACATTTACGCGCTGAAAAAGGGCGCGTTTAATTGGAAGCGCTAAGGCAGTGACGTAAGAGGTGAAGATCGCCGTGGGCTTGAGGCACTTGCAGCAACTGCTCCGTGATTGAACAGGGTCGCCGCGAAGAAACTTGCGGTCGCACGGGTGCGCTGCTAACGATCTCCGCATCGGAAGCGGGTGTGGTTCAATGGTAGAATGTGGCCTTCCCAAGGCTGAGACGAGGGTTCGATTCCCTTCACCCGCTCCATTATTTACTGAGCAAATCCGCAGTTTTTCAATTCCGATCGACTTTTAGTGGCTTTTTAGTGACACTGATCGCCGTTTTCATGGCGAAAAAGAAATTTCCAGTCACAACGATGGCCGGCGCGACAGCGATTCGGAGTCGTGACTGAAGATTTGCTCTTCGATGGGCAGGTAGTCATTCCGGCTGGCACTGAAGTTCATGGCAAAGCTCAGACAGATCGTGTGCGAGACCGTATCGCTGCTATTGGTTCGTGGACACTGATATTCTCGAACGGTCAGGAAATGATCGTGGATGCGAAAGCGCTGCACCGAGAGGAAAGCGCAGACGGCCAGCACTGGGGCCTGGATGATGGCAGTGCTGGCTTGAAGGGCCAGGTGATCAAGAATGCATCGTTCGAGGAGATCAAACTTTTCGCCGCTGCATTTCTTTCCGGCATGTCACAAGGCGTTCGCGATACGGAGTCCACAGCGTTTGGTCGTCAGGCCCAACGTTCTGTTAAGAACGCCGCACTCTCTGGTTCGAGCGCTGTGCTCGACGAATATGCCCGCTCGATCGCGGAGACGATCAAACGCGATGGGACTTATGTTCGTGTTCCGGGCGGCACAACTTTTTATCTCTATTTGGATCGCACCATTGATCGTTCAACCGCCCGCATCGGCACCACACTTCTAAAAAAATGAAAACAACGCTTTGTTTGTTACCTCTTTTGCTTGTTGGTTGTGCGTCGGATTCGCCAACGGTTGTTCATATCGTCCAAACGCCGCAAGCGACGGCCAAACCGTGGACCGATGGACACGCGACGACGTATTGGGTTGGACGCACGACGGCCGGTTCAGACGGCAACGTGCTTCATGAGGCACACGCCGTTTATCGGCGCGAAGATGCGGGTCGCCCTCAATTGGCTCCGCCTTACGAAATTCTCGCTCCGGCAACTGCGCCAGCACCGACGACGAACATGCTCTTTGAACAATTTGAATCGCAACGCGCAGAGGCGGCGCGAGCGCGAGAAGCGATCACTCGATTGCTTCAAGCGAGCAAGGAAGTCAGCGAACAGGCTGACACGATGAAAGCAATGGCCGAAACGAGTCGCCAGCTTCAGCGAAGCCTGCCTGCCGTCAATGAACAGCTTTCGGTTTTAAGCAATCGCGTTGTGGTTCTTGAACAATCGCGAAGCTCCGAATCTCTCCCGCGCGCGACCAACTCTTTTTCAGACCGTCCGAAAACCAATGAAGGCCGACAATTACTGCGCTGACATCATCCTGCCATGCTGAAGGAAAGTGGAATAAGCGCGGAACAAGAGCAGTTCCTGAATCTTGTGGAGAAGCCGGCCAGACTCACACCAGAACAAGCTGCTTGGTATTTGGGATTCCAACCTCACGACATTCCCGTCTTGGTAAAGCGCAAACTCTTGAAAGTCCTGGGAAATCCTCCCACGACGGGCACCAAGCACTTCGCGACGATTGCATTGGAAAAATTACGTGTCGATGAGCGTTGGCTCGCTCGCGCAACGGATACGACGCATGAACGCTGGCAACGTAAGAACTCAAAATCGCGCCTGTCCAACAATGGCGAATTCGAACCGATTGAATCCGAACGAAACGGAGTAGAACTATGACAACCACGCCGAAGAACAGCACAAACATCACGGACTTCTGGCATTCTCCTGCCGTTATCGCCCCAAACAACTTCGTTTTCAAAAGCCTGTCGAACTGGGCATTCAACACCGCCGTCGGATGCTCCCATGCCTGCCGATTTTGTTACGTGCCAAGTGCAGCAACTATCAAGCAAGCGCCCGCGCTCGCAGAATACGGCGTGAACGAACCAGATGCTGATTGGGGGAATTACGTTTTGCTGCGTCCGTGGGACGAAGATAGATTTTTGGCTTCGCTCCGCGCGGCGCAAAAAATTCCACCCGCTGCGCTCAAACCCGACGGGAATCGCGCTGTTTTCTATTGCAGCACCACAGACGCTTATCAGGTGATTCGCCACGCGCAGCCGGATCGGCAACGCGAACTCGCAGAGCACGCGCGATTTCTCGTGCGTCGCTCCCTTGAACTGATCCGCGACCGATCGACTCTCAATGTTCGCATTCTCACCCGCAGTCCTCTCGCGAGGGAGGATTTCGATCTGTTCAAATCTTTTGGCAAACGCTTGCTGTTTGGCATGAGCCTCCCGACGCTCCGCAACGATTTGGCAAAGGCGTATGAGCCAAAGGCACCTGCTCCAACCCAACGCCTGGCAACATTGAATGCGGCGCGCGATGCTGGGCTTCATGTTTATGCGGCCATTGCGCCCACGTATCCCGATTGCGACGAAGAAGATTTGCGCGCCACGCTCAAAGCTGTTGCCGATCTGAAGCCAGTCACCATTTTTCACGAGCCGATCAACGTTCGCGCCGAGAATGTCGCTCGCATGAAAACTGAAGCTGCGAAACTTGGATTGGGTTTGAAAGCCGACGTGTTCACCACACGCGAGCGCTGGCAAGATTACGCGATTGAATCGCTGCAAACTGTTGAGCGCCTTGCCAGTGAAGTCGGTGTAAGTGACCGACTTCATTTGTGGCCGGACAAAACATTGAGCGCTCGTTCGATTCAAAAGCGCCTCCCGAATGCGACCGATCACATTGCTTGGCTCCATCGTTATTGGAGCAGAATAAGTGAGTGGCCGAACTGAGGCTCCCATGTTGGGAAATCAGTGCGTCAAGCAGGCTGCGTTGCGCGAGCAATCGCGGTGAGAAGGTTCGGCGGAATTCATGGTTGACCGATTCCGTCAAACTGAGAATGTCGGCGCGCTGCCGTGGTCACCCAGCGCGCATCCCTCGTGCTTGTGCGCAACCCAAACATGAAAACGAAAATGTTGGCGCGGTCGGTTTCGTTGGCATTTTTCAAATGCCCATTGAATCGTATTCTCAAAATTCCCGTAACTCGACTCGCCGGATTCCGTTGTACCCGCTGAAACGAAAACCAATTTTCAGACTTATGTAACGAAAGCCCGAATTCAGAACACACCATCCCCTCAACGTCTCCCTCGAATGAAAATCACATCTCTCCTTTTTTTACTTTCGAAACTCAAAAGCCTGCGCCACTTCTGGGTGCTCTTGCTTGTGGGGTTTGCTCCGTTGATACGAGCACAACCAGCAACAAACTGCGCAGCACGTCCGCCAGGTCTCATTGCTTGGTGGCCTGGAGATGGTTTTACTATTGATGTGGCAGGGACCAACAATGGATCACTGCAAAACGGCGCAGGCTTCACCAATGGATTGGCTGGTCAGGCATTCAACTTTGATGGTGTTAACGATTCAGTGCAGGTGCTCGACAGTGATCAATGGGCTTTTGGCACAAATGACTTCACGATCGAACTCTGGGCAAGGTTCGCCTCGACGAGCGGTTCCGTTGCTCTGCTTGCCAATGACACCGGCTCAGGAAATTTGAACAAATGGATATTCTGGCGCGACGGTGGGTTTCTTCGATTCCACATCAATGGGACTCCGGGCAGTGTAAACATCGGCACGGGTGTGTTCACTCCTGTTGTGGGCAATTGGTATCATGTGGCGGTCACCCGCAACTCCTCGAATTACATTTTCTACACGAACGGCATCGCCCTCTCGACAAACGTTGATTCGCGTGGGGTATCAAATGCCAACGCCCCGCTTACCATTGGTTCTGCCGAGAACAATTTTTTCTTCAATGGGCAACTCGACGAACCTTCAATTTACACTCGCGCTTTGTCTTCCAGTGAGATTGCGGCGATCCACGCAGCCAGCAATGCAGGCAAATGCTACACCAACAACGCCGCGCCAGTATTCGTTGTGCAACCGGTTGGCCAAGTTGCCATCGAGCAGCGGAACGCTAGTTTCAGCGGCGGTGCTTTGGGCACACCGCGACCCAATTTCCAATGGCTCTTCAACGGCAGCCCGCTAACAAACGCGACAAATAGCAATCTCCTACTCACCAATCTCGCGCCGAACCAAGGCGGCAGTTATGCGCTGATGGCCACAAATCTCTCCGGCAAAACTACAAGTGCAGTCGCGCAACTCACCGTGCTTGTGGATTACAACTTAACAAACCGAGTCGCGACAAATTGTTTGCCACGCCCTTTTGGATTGATTTCGTGGTGGCCCGGCGATGGCGCGGCCATAGATGTGGCAAATACCAATCACGGTGTGCTTCAGAACGACTCTGGTTTTGCCACAGGCAAAGCTGGTTTGGCTTTCAACTTTGATGGTGCAGACGACTACGTTCGTCTGCCGAACAATCTCTTTCCATTTCCGACGATCGGAACCAGCAACGCGCCGTTCTCATTTGAACTGTGGTTTCGTACCACCAACAGTGGCGTAATCCTCGGCCAAACAATCGCAGATCCATTTCAATCTTCCGCCGGTCACGTCCCTTCGATTTATGTTGGAATCGATGGAATTCTTCGGGTGGAGATGTTTTGGAAAGGCGTCGTGGACCAGATAGCGACGACAAATATTGTGAACAATGGGGCCTTTCACCATCTGGCCGTCGCTTACGATGGCAACAACGAAACCGTTTGGCTCGACGCTACGACGGTCGGTTCAAAGTCTTTCATACAACAAAGCTACGCTACGGTTTACCATTACCAATTGGGGATGGGTTATGCTGGCGCCGGATGGCCAGGCGGTAACGGCGGATGGTTTCCTTTCCGAGGAAGCATTGACGAACCGGCCCTTTACTCTCGTGCTCTTACCACCGATGAAGTTTCCGCGCTTTACGCGGTGGGAAACGGAGGTAAATGCTACACGAATGATCCGGGGCCGGTTTTCCTGGTTCACCCGCAAAGTCAGACCGGATTCCTTGCGAACTCAGTTTCATTGAATGGAGTGGCGATGGGATCGCCGCGTCCAACTTTCCAATGGTTGTTCAATAGTAATGCACTCGCAGGAGCGACAAACAATTTCCTTCTGCTTTCCAATCTTGTTCCGTCCAATGCGGGGAGCTATTCGCTAATCGCAAGCAATGCTTCTGGAGTAGTAACAAGCACACCCGCCAACCTCGTTGTTCAAGCCCCGTTGTTTCTCACCGGGGTGGACGGTTTCGAATTGTTCGGGGGGTGGACAATACAGGGAACGCAATGGGAAGTGGGGATTCCTACTTCAGGACCAGGCAGCGCACACAGCGGGAGCAACTGTGCGGCGACGGTATTGGGCGGCAACTACGCCGACAACAGCAGTGGGCTATTGGCCAGTCCGGCCTTCGTAGTGCCGAGTGTGAATCAGAACCCGCGGCTGCGCTTCTGGCACTGGTATTACTTCAGCCTCTACGGAGAGGGCAGCGATTTTGGTGAGGTGCAAATCAAAGCCGGAACGAACGAGTGGGCACCGCTCGTGCGCTACAGCGGCTACAGTGGCGGTGCGTGGGCGTACGCCAATGTGGACCTGAGCGCGTATGCGAACCAGACCGTGCAACTCGGCTTTTTCTTCTCGTCAGTGGACGTGGGTGGCAACGGCGCTGTGGACGTGGGGCCAGGTTGGTACATCGACGAACTTCAAATCCGCACTGGTCCAGAGATCTTCAATAATCCCGAATTCTTCGAAACCAGTTGGGGCGATTGGGACACAGACAATTACGCGCTCTGGCAAATCGGAATTCCTACGAGCGGGCCGGCTGTGAACACAAACACCGGGAGCCGCGCGTATTCGCCGATTAGCTGTGCAGCCACGCTGTTAAACGCAAATTACGCTGTGAACTCTCAAGGTCGGCTCATCTCTCCGCGGTTCATTGTTCCATCCGTCTCCGGTGATGACCGCGTTATCATCCGGTTCTGGCATTACTATCAGTACGGCACTGGCGATGCCGGCTTGGTGCAAATCTCTACGCCTTACGATACGAACTGGAACACGCTTGCCGTTGCCGCCACAAATGGCACACTTGGAGCTTGGACACTCGCAACGGTCGATTTAACGCAATTCCAAGGTCAGGAAGTACGCCTCGGCTTTTATCACACCGCGAACAGCGACGGCTCCGTTGGCGCGGGCTGGTTCATTGACGATGTGAGCTTGTCGCAATCCACACCGACACGCCTCACCATCAACACACTTTTCCCGGAACAGTTCAGCACGAATCGTCAGAACCAATACTTCGTCGTGAACGCTCCGTCGGGAGGGCATCTGCGAATCTCGCTCGCTGATCTCGATCATCTCGGCATTACAGAAATCTATGTCCGTCGCGGCGCGTTGCCGACGGCCGGCACGTTCGATTATCGCTTCTCAACATCCGGTACAAACCAATCTGTGCTAGCGCCCAATGCCGGCGCAGGCGACTGGTTCATTCTCGCTTACAACGATTCCGGCCCGCTGCCCGGCGATTACACGTTGCGCGTGGACTTCACTGTCGGCGTGATTCTCGATAGCATCGCTCCGGCGCTGGTTGGGAATTCTGTGCCGAGTTCAGTCACGATCAATGGCGCAGGGTTTGAACCATCCGACGCCGTAGCGCTCGTCAACGGCGTGAACGTTTATCCAGCCAGCAATGTCTTTTTCGTTTCGGCGAGCAAGCTCATCGTGGACTTCAACTTCCCGACGATTCCAACAAACAGCTATCTACTGCGCGTTACAGGCAGCACCAATTCCGACTCGCTGCCGTTCCAACTCATCGCTGGCGTCGGCCCGAAATTGGATACGAAAATCCATGTGCCCAGTCGCGTTGGCTACCACGGCGTCGCTACCATCTATGTGGAATATAGCAACACTGGTGATGCACCCCTCCCCGCGCCGCTGCTCACCGTTTCCGCCGAACAACTCGGCCGGCAAGGCGCGTTGCTTACTCTCGATGCCTCGCGGCTTATTGGTGGTTTCTGGACGGCGGCGGTGCCGGACGGATTCGCGCACTCGGTGCAATTCGTCGGCAACGGCGCGACGCCGGGATTGCTCCAACCGGGCGAGTCGCGCACTGTTCCGGTTTATTACGCCGGTTGGCAACAACCGTGGGACATCCCTGGCTATCACACGATCTTCTTCAATCTCGGCGTGCTCGCATCTACGAACTCCACGCCGATTGACTGGCCTTTGCTCAAAGCCGACATGCGGCCCAGCACTGTTTCAACTGAAGCGTGGGACATCATCTTCGCCAATCTCACCAACCAAATCGGCAACACATGGGGTGATTACGTCCGCACGCTTGATGCGAATGCAAATTACCTCGCCAAGCTCGGCGAAAACGTAAGCGACATCCGCGACCTTCTTTCATTTGAAGTCCGACAAGCGTCGGGCCTGGGCATTTTTCGGACCTGCGCCAGCGCGATCGACGCGCAAGTCATCGCGCCCGGCCCGGCGCTCATTTTCCGCCGCAGCTTCAGCACGGACATCGCGGATCATTATCGTCTTGGGCGGCTCGGTCGTGGCTGGTCGGACAATTGGGATATTTCACTGACCGTCACGAATGACACATTCGACAGCACACCGGGCACTGTGACCATTCTCGGGCCAGGCCGTTCACGGCGCGTCTTTCAGCCAGACATGCGCAAGCCAACTTTCTTTACCCAGGCTGGCGATAACGCCTCGCTCACAAACCTCGGCACCGGTCGTTATCTCCTGCGTGAAACGGACGGCACGAAATACGCCTTCCGCTCAGATGGAAAGCTGGACTACCTCGAAGACACGCACGGCACTCGAATCACGGCCAGTTATTCGGGCAATCATCTCGACCGCTTAACGCACTCTACGGGACCGTTCCTGCAATTCGGTTACAACGGCGAGCGCATCAGCTTGGTCACCGACTCGCTCGGGCGCACCAACAATTTTATTTACGACGGCAGCGCCGAGCATCTCCGTTTCTCCGTCAACTATCGCAGCCAAACGAATGAATACAGCTACAGCATCGGTCTTGGCGCGGCGCGCGAGCACGCACTGACGACCGTCGTCAATCCCGACGGCACGACGCAGAACTACACTTACGACAACGCCGGCCATCTCGCGACTCGCGCGGGTTGCTGCGGTGCCATCGAGCAAGTCACTTACACTTACGATTCCGCCGGCAAAGTCACGATCACCGACGCGCTCACCAACACGACGAAGAATTACTTCGACCATCGCGGTCTGCTCGTGCGAACGGAAGACCCGCTCAATCGGGTCACACAACGCACTTACGACGCCAACGGTTACCTGATTCAAATCACCGACGCTGCCGGACGCACGCGTGCGTTCACCTACGACGCTCGCGGCAATCGCATCAGCGATACCGATCAGTTGGGGTATACCACGCGGTTTGTCTTCACCGAAGATTTGAACCGGCTCGCGACTCTCATCGACGCGAAGGGCAATGTGACTCGCTACTCGTACGAGTCGGATGGCGATTTGAATGCAATTACGTACGCGGACAACAGCGTCGAACGTTGGAGCTACGATGCGGCGGGCACGCGGCTTAGTTGGACGAATCGCCGCAGCCAGCCCATTTACTACACGAACGATCTCGGCGGGCGCGTGCTCACGCGCCGTTATCCCGATGGCAGCCTCGTCACGTTCCGCTACGACGCTCGCGGTAATCTCACCAACTTCACCGATGCGACCGGCAGCACCACGCAGGAGTTTGACGCGAACGACCGACTCCGGCGCATCATCTATCCCGGCAACCGTATTCTCGGCTACACCTACGATTCCGGCGAACGTCGCATGTCCATGACGAACGAACTCGGCCACCGCACCGAATATCACTACGACACGCGCGGACGCCTCGAATACCTGACGGACGAAACCAGCGCGGAAATCGTTCGCTACCGCTACAACGCCGTGGGTGCGCTCACGAACAAGTTTCTCGGCAATGGCGTGTTCACGACTTACGAATACGACCGCGCGAACCAGCTCACGAATCTTTCCAACTTCAAATCCAACGGCGTGATTCTCTCCCGCTTCGCTTACTCTTACGACGAGCGCGGCCGTCGCAAAACGATGACGACGACTTATGGCCCCGGCGATCCACGTCAATCCATCGCCGGCCTGTGGCGGTACGATTAGGACGACTTAGGCCAACTGATTGGGTGGACTGCGCCTGACAGTCGCCGCGTTGACTACAAGTATGACGCACTTGGAAATAGGCTCACAGTTACCGACAACGGCGTCGTGACGGAGTATCAGGTGAATAGTTTAAATCAGTACACGCAAATCGGTCCTTCAACGCTCCGATACGATTCCGATGGAAAATCTCACAAATGAAATCTCAGCCCTGGTAACGAATCGTTACAACTGGTCTGCAGACAGCAAATTGACTAATTCATCTGATACTGCCGGAAGCGGACAATATTTTTACGATGCTTTAGGAAGTCGTTCTCGCGCATCAACGTAGATGGTGTTGCGAGAGACCTCGTCGTTGACCCTGTGGAGTTTGGGAACACCGTTGGCGAGTACGTTCATGCAGGAGCGTTGATCACCCGTTATGTTCACAGCGACCGTTTGGTTGCTCGGCAGAATTCTCCGGGCACCGGTGCGTTTTATTCATTTGACGCTTTGGGAAGTGCAACAGAATTGATTGGGGCCGCGGGCGTAACGACAAACTTTTACGCTTATCTGCCATTTGGTGAGTTGCTTTACCAAAGTGAGGCGGTTGGGAACGCATTTAAGTTTATTGGTGAATTGGGGGTTCGGGACGATGGCAAGAAGCTTTTGTCAATGCGCTCACGCGACTATTCGACTGCCATCGGCCGATTCACTAGCTTCGATGAATGGGGGCTGGCTGGTGGCGACATAAACATGGCGCGTTATGTCAGGAATGATCCTATCAGGAATATTGATCCCGACGGGCATTATTCGCTGGTTGAAAGATTTGGGTGGGGGGAGTGTTGTGGCGCATCCCGTGACTGCGCGAACTATTCACCGGAGCAAATCTCACGTCTTTCACCCACCCAACAAGCATGTCAACGGCATGACAAGAGGCTTCACGATTCGGGAAAGAATTGGTGGGACACAGGCGATCCCCAAGTAAGTAACATTCATTGCAAACTTGTCATATCGTGGCTCGGTCTTCCTGAAGAGGTTTGCGATTCGGATGATCCCCAAAATCCTCTACGTTTCCCGCCTCCGCCTGATCCTCGTCGACATCCGGAGTGTGCGAGTGATGGACCATGTTCTGGCGACCCAGAGAGCTTAGCTTGCTTTTGTTGTCTTAATCCCGAGGCGGCCGAATGCGGCGGAGGCGGGGGCGGTGGAAGCACTCAACCTGCTGCTCCTTCCGATCCAAATCTTCTTATTGGCCCCCAGGGGTTTGGAACATCTCACTTTATTCGTAGAGACGTCTTGCTCCCATACACGATCCATTTTGAAAACGAGACGAATGCATCCGCACCCGCGCAGCAGGTGTTCATCATCGACTCGCTCACGAACAAACTCGATTGGCAAACATTCGAATTAACAGAGATTGCGTTCGGCGACGTGTTCATCGCCGTGCCGCCGGGCACGAAGCATTTCGAGAAAACCACGAAGATGAAACTCAACGGCGTGGATTTCGACGTGCAAATCGAGGCCGGCATCCGCCTCGCCACAGGTGAAGTCTATGCCACATTCCGCTCCATCATTCCCACAACTGGTTTACCCCCAGCAGTGGACACCGGTTTCCTCCCGCCCGAAAACGGCACTGGCCGAGGCATGGGCCACATCGGCTACACCATTCGCGCCCACACAAACCTCGTGACTGGAACCGAGATTCGCAACGTGGCCACCATTCAATTCGACTATCAACCGTCGCTGCGCACCGATCTGGTTGACCCGCACAACCCCGGCGCCGGCATCGACACCAACAAGCAGGCGCTCGTCACGATTGACGGAGATTTGCCCACCAGTTCCGTCACGAGCCTCTCGCCCACGGCCACGAACGCCACGTTCACCGTCTGTTGGTCCGGCAGTGACATCGGCTCCGGCATCGCGAGCTACGACATTTACGTTTCGACGAACGTATCAGGAACGAATGGTTCGTGGACGCTCTGGCTCGCAGGTGCAACCGCGAACTGCGCTTCATTCCAAGGCGAGAACAACAAGACCTACAGCTTCTACAGCGTCGCGCACGACGGCAGCGGCAACATCGAACCCGCGCCCGTATCGGCCGACACTTCCATCACTACCTATCCGAATTACGCGCCGGTGTTGCTGCCGCTCACGAACCAAATCACTTTCGTTGGTAAAACATTCTTCGTCACGAACCGCGCCGTCGATTTTGATCTTCCAGCGCAAACGCTGACCTTCAGCCTTGCTCCCGGCGCACCATCGGGTGCCACGATCAATCCGACGAATGGTTTGTTCCGCTGGCAACCTACTCGCGAATACGGAAGCACAACGAACAACATTCGCGTAATTGTCACTGACAATGGAAGTCCGAGCCTTTGAAGTTCCCCCGAAAGAGTGGACAAGGGGCGGAGAACGCGAGAAAGAAAAGCCGATATGTCCACGACGAACAAACCGAGTTCCAAGAGCTACGATCCTGAGTTCAAGAAGCAGGCGGTCCAACTGCTGCACACCAGCGGTCGGCCGCTGGCCCAGATTGCCCGCGAGCTGGGCGTCGAGCCCTGGCAGTTGCGCGACTGGAAGAAGCGCCTGCAACCACAACTGGCCCAGCAGCCCGAAACTCTCGAAGCGATGCGCCTGCGCGTGGCCCAGTTGGAACGCGAGAACCTCACCTTGCGCCACCAGCGCGACATTCTAAAAAAAACTTTGGGCATCGTCTCGACCACGTGAGTGAACGTTACCAACTCATGCAAGCCCTGGAACAAGACTACTGCCTGAGCGAGTTGTGCGCGGCGTTGGCCGTGAGTCGCTCCGGCTATTACGCCTGGCGCCAGCGTGTGCCCTCGTCCCGTCAAAAGGCCAATGCGCGGCTGGTGGAAGAGATCCAAATCCTCCGTGAGGGCGAAGAAGCCTGCTATGGCAGCCCGCGCATGACGGAGGAACTCCAGGCCCGCGGCCACGCCTGCAGCGAAAACCGCGTGGCCCGGCTCATGCGCGTGCACGGACTGCGGGCGCAAGGAGGCCGGCGCTTTGTGCCGCGCACCACCGACAGCAACCACGATGAACCCATCGCGCCCAACCGGCTGGCCGAACGTCCCGCGCCTGATGGCCCCAATCAGGTTTGGCTGCAAGATATCACCTACGTGCCGACACAGCAGGGCTGGCTTTATCTGGCGCTGGTGCTGGACCTGTGGAGCCGCAAGATCGTGGGCTGGGCCATGGCCGATCACTTGCGCAGTGAACTGGTGGTGAGCGCCCTCGAGATGGCACAAACCCAGCGCCAGCCCGGCCGGGGTTTGCTGGTCCACTCCGATCGCGGGGTGCAATACGCCAGCCGGGAAACGCGAGAATTTTTAGCCGCGCAGGGCTGGCAGGCCAGCATGAGCCGGGCGGGCAATCCCTATGACAATGCCTGGATGGAAAGCGCCATCGGCAAACTCAAGAGTGAAGTATTGGGCCACAGCGTGCCGGCCGACCACGCCAGCGCGCGCCAGCAACTCTTTGCTGGCATCGAGTGCTGGTACAACCAGCGTCGGCGCCACAGCGCTCTCGATTACAAATCTCCCGTTGCCTTTGAAACCCAGTTCATGAATAACTAAACCAACAATGACTTCCGCCCCTGTCCACTCTTTCGGGGGAACTTCACCTTAGCGCGACCGGCAGCTTCGTTGTCGTGATCGCAGATTATTTGGAACCAGGTATCGGCAGCACAGTTTTGCGGGCAGGGCAATCGACAAACATTCCCCTCACGATCTTTTCGAGTGTGGCGATCACCAATCCCTTCTTCGCCCTCGAATATCCGGCCGGCAGGGTGACCGGATTCGCGTTGAGCAATTTGAATCCAGCGGTTGGCTCAGCCTTTTTGCAAAACGTGGCAGCAACGCAGTCCGTTGTCTTTCTGACCAATGCTTTCGGTCAGTCGCTGCTTGGAACTCAACAAGTAGCGAGATTGAATTTTGTCGCCACAACGAATCAGACATCGGCATTCATTCCAATCTTTGCGACTGACCTCCAAGCAAAGCGTCTCGATGGAACGAATCTTTTCAGTCTTGCAGATGGCGCCGGTCGAATCGTGGTGATTGGTGAGGAGCCACTATTGGAAGCTGCTTACTTAAGCAACGGAACTGTTCGCCTCATTCTCTACGGACCACCTGGCTCGACAGTGCGCGTGGATTCCACAACACAACTTTTGCCGGTGGGAACAACTTGGAATCAATGGACGCAAGTCGTATTGACTAACATCGTCCAACCGCTTTCTCCCATTCCGCCGACTAACGCCGCCCGGTATTTCCGGGGAGTTCGCTGAATCGGGTGCTGTTGCTATCGATCGAGCATGGAGCAAATCCAACCAACTCTTTGATTGTAGGGAGTCGAGCATTTCGCTCCACTTGGTTGATGGCGCTGTTTTGTTTTCGACAGTAATTGATCCGCCCAATAGCCTTCCGCCTCGTGAGAAAAGTCCATTTTTGGACCGCGCACGATTGTTGAATTCAACACCGAAACGAATGTTCGCATGAAGCTCGTCAAGTTCATCACAGTTTTTCTTATTGGAGGAATTATCGGCGCTGGCATTACCGCTGTGATCCTAGTCAATCGTCAGAAGCAAGCATCTCAATTGGCCGCCCGTGAGGCGGCCGCGGCTGCGGCGGAGAGAACGGAGAAGGCCACGGAACGAGAGAAAGCACGCATTGCGGTGGCGGAAAACATCAAGCTGCGCGACGAATTAAATTCCGTCAGCCGCGAAAACGCCATGTTCAAACAGCAGATGTTCAACGCCCAAAGATCAGCAACTGTCCCAACGCAACCGGCGCAACCCACGATTCAGCGGCTGACCATTCCCGGTAATCGTCGTCGTGATGTCTATGGAGCGCCCCAGGGAGGAATCATTGGCAAAGTGGATGCGGGATCTGTTCTTCAGGTTCTCGATGCTGCCAACAGGAACGGAGTGATTTGGTATGCAGTGCAATTGGAACGTGGTTCGATGTACACGATGCAAACAGAGAATGCGCCATCAAGTTCGCTCACTCGCGGTTGGTTGCCGGCGCTCAATGGACTCGAAGCAAAATGATCCACGCACCTTGGGTGGCTGCGCACAAAACCGAGTACAAGGGAGCGAGCATGAGTTGGCTTGAGCATCACTGAAAAATTGTCATTTCTCCGTCGCAAGGCGCCTCTTCAGGTCTCATCCACCGAACCCTCACTCACGTAATCAGGATCCAGCCGTGAATTCGCATCGCTTATTTTCAAAGGCAATAACGCCCCCTTCAGTATTTCACGCTGGCGAGCAAGTGACTCAAACACGCCCTTGACCGCTTCAGGAAGCGAGGCCGCTTCTTGGAAGAGATTCGGCGGAAACAAGGGAAGAGATTTCACGGGAGAACCAGATGCTTGTCTTAGCAAAGCATCGTGCATCGTTTCTACTTCAGCGAAGGATTCGAGCAGAAACCGGCGCAGTTCCTCGGCCTCCGCAGCTTGCGTTAGAATTTGCTCCCCATCTCCTTTCGGATAAGCGACCGCCAGGATTAGCGCCTTGTATTTGGGAGACACCAACTCGATTTCTCCGTAACGGGACCGCACCTGCTCTGTAAGTGCCAGGACAATATCAAGTCGATTTCGGATTCCAGTCACGTGTCTAAACAATTCTAGGCGCGCTCATGCTCTATTGCCACCACCGAATGTGGGGCCGCTCTTGCAAGGGCCGGGCGCGCCGGGCGACTCCAGATGATCTTTTTCGCCTCCTCAGATCGGTTACTGATTTGCGTGCCGTGCACAAAAGTGAGTACAGAGAGGCCGCACGAGTTCGAGCACCAGCGATTGGCTACAACGGCTAACAACCCGTGGGATTGTTTTAGTGCGGCAGCGAGCACTCACCGCTGTTTGCTTTTCAAGCAAGTGTCTTTGAGGTGCTTGACACTGGCTCGGGCACGAACAGATTCTCGAAGCCATGCAGAAACTCGTCTCGTCGATTTGTGCGTACTGTGTCTTCTGCGCCGGTCTGCTGGCTGCGGAAAGCCGAGATAAACTCCCTCTGAACTATAACATTCCGCTTTGGGCCGAGGGCAAAGTCCCGTTGGCCAAAGGAACAGAGCCGCTCGACACTCCATTCCTCACGGTCTTTCAACCGCCTGAGAATCAACGCAATGGCGGATCGGTGATCATCGCGCCTGGTGGCTCGAATATCATGCTGATGTATGGCGCCGAGGGCATCGAGATCGCGGAACGGTACAACGACTGGGGTGTCACTGCTTTCGTCCTCACTTATCGATTGTCGCCACGCTATGACGAGGAAGCGCGAATTTCGGATGGCAAGCGTGCCATTCAACTGGTTCGCACGCGCGCCGCCGAATTCAAACTCGACCCGAAGAAGATCGGCTTCGCCGGATTCTCAGCCGGTTCTCACATGGCGCGCTCTGTCGTGGCCGCGTCCGGGCCGGGAAATCCGGATGCGCCAGACCTGATCGATCGTTCGAGTTCACGCCCGGATTACGTCGTGATGGTCTATGGCGCTGGCCGAACGACGCCGTCGGAGCAATTGAAAGATTTTCCGCCAACGTTCCTTTTGTCCGCAGCCTGGGACCGAGGCGCGGCGAATGGATCAGCACAGTTGTTCATGGATTTGAACAAGGCCGGTGCCGTCGCGGAATTGCACATCTATCAAAAGGGCCGGCACGGGTTCGGCAGCGCTTTCACAAGTCCAGAGTTCGGTCCCTGGATGTCGGAGCTTCAGCATTTTCTGAGACAAGGCGGATTCCTGCCGGGAGGGACGCCATGAAGATCAGAAACTTTTCCATCGGCGGTTTGTTGGCGGCCCTCGCGATTGGCGCTGCTCCGCCAACGAAAGTCGTCAATGACGGCTATGGTGATTTCCTGTATGTCCCGGCGGGGTCTTTCAAAATGGGCGACAATTTCGGTGATGGCGAATCGCGGGAGCAGCCCGTTCACGTCGTCGATCTGGACGCCTTCTACATGGGCAAGTTTGAGGTGACCAATGGCCAGTGGCGCAAGTTCCGCGATGATCCCGGTTATGACGATCCGAAATTCTGGCCGGGTGGCAGAGTCATGCCGAAGGAGCAGATTCCTTATTGGACGCAACGGCAGAATCACGGAGGCGCTTTCCCGGAAAACGACAATTATCCCGTGCTGGGAGTGAACTGGGACGCGGCGACTGCCTACTGCAGGTGGGTAAGCGCAAAGACGGGAAAAAAATACCGCCTGCCCACCGAGGCGGAATGGGAGAAGGCAGCGCGCGGAACCGATCAACGGCGATTTCCTTGGGGTAACATGATTGATCGCTCGTACGCGAACTATGTCGGATCGCAGACTTTCGATACTGGGGAGGTCGTCGGCTACTATGACGGTTCAAAGCGCGGCGATTTTCAAACTCACAACGGCGCCTCGCCCTACGGTGTCCATGACATGGCGGGCAACGTGATGGAATGGTGCCAGGATTGGTACAAGCGCGACTACTACGCCATGTCTCCGAGGAAAAATCCGAAAGGCCCAGACACCGGCGCCTATCGTGTAGTGCGAGGCGGGACGTTCTTCCTGGAAGCACAAGACCAGCGGACTTACTTGCGCAGCGCGGCGTGGCCATCAGTTATGACGCATCGAATGACAGGTTTCCGCCCCGTTCGCGAACCTTGAGGAGCAGGCGCAGCCTGAATGCAGCAAGTGACCCCTTCGGCTGTGCACTCCGAGTAGAGACGTTCGTAGTCAGCGACTGCGCCTACTCGTGCAACGGCCTCGATTCCAGTCGGAAGCTTCGAAGGGGACTTCGTGTGAAACCACTCACGGAAAGTGAAATCGTAGATCGGCACTCCGACATGGCCGACCAAGAACCAGATCGTGTTTTCAAGCAGCAGGATTTCCGTCTTTGGAATCATAGTTGAACCGGTTCTCTCGCGTTCAACCACTCACCCGGAATCGCTTCTCTCCCGGCACTCAGTGCCACGATACCGCCGACAATTGCGGCGTTAGTATCGCAGTCGCCGCCCGCGGAAATGGTCTTGGCTAACGCCTCGACGAATCGATTGAGGTGATGTGCGGCCATCCAGATGCAGAAAGGAACAGTGTCGGGCGCGGTCACAAGCGAGCCATTGCCCAATGCGCGAGCGACTGCCTCGATCGGTGTTTCAGCGGGCGTTTGACTCGCCAGAAAAATTCCGCGGCGCACTTGGCTTTCCGGCATCAGGCGAAGTACTTCATTGAAGAGACGCCGCGGGGGTGATGCGGTAGCTTCATTTGCGAGTTGCCACGCCATCGCGGTTGCGAGTGCTACAGCGATTGTTCCCGCAACTCCTTCCGGGTGCGTGTGAGTGACAAGGGAAGATGCGCGAGCTTCTGCGGCGCAGCGTTCAGTATCATCGGCGAAGTAAGCACCGACGGGAGCCGCTCGCATCGCGCCGCCGTTACCCATCGAGCCTTGTCCGCCAAAAGCATTCGCCGCGGTGTCGCGCCACTTCGCGCCGGTAAGAATCTGGCGCAGTTGAATGCGAGTCATCTTTCCGTAGCCGCGCTCGGGGTCTCGCTCGTAACGGCGAGCGAAGCGTTTCGCGAGCGCGTCCTGATGTACGTATCCGTGCGCCTTGAGAACGGCAGCGATGGAAATGGCCATCTCGGTATCGTCGGTGTGGAACCACGGGCCTGCGGGCAAATCATTTTCACGGAGTCGTCGCGACGCGGATTGCGCCTGATAACTGAGCATCTCACCGAGCGCATCGCCGAGACCAAGGCCGTCGAGCGACAATTGCACGCGCTCCACGCGTTGAGCGTGATCCGCCGGCGGATTTACACTCCACTTGTTTTCGTGTTCAGCAAGAAGCTGGCGAACGCGTGTCAGCCACGAAATTGCGATCCAATCCGTTCCGAGTGGTCCGACGCGGTCCACAATCCACCCGGCGAACCGCAGCTCGTTGTGCATCGACCAAACCAGATCGGTGTTCGACGAGTGAATAAGCACCGGGCAAACCGGCAGGAAGTCTCCAAGGAAGCGTGCGACATCCAAGCCAGTGCCGGGATCGCCAGTGAATCCCGGCATCGGATTCAGATCGTGATCGAGCCCGATAAGTGCGGCGGACGGAAAGAAGGCTGCACATTCGCGAATCATCGAATGAGCATCACGCCATACTTTCAAATCGAAGCCGGGTCCGAGTCCCGCGACCGCGTTTTCAAAGCCAGCGATGCGCTCGGGATTGTCTTCCAGAAGCAAGATGGTTCGACTCGTTGCCACTTCAATTCCCCATGCGGCAAAACAGAATTTGCTTCGGCGAGCCACTCCCGAACGGAGACTTGTCGTAATCTCCGAAACGCTGAATTACTTCCAGTCCATTGAAACGGCAAAGAGTGAGCAATTCTTCAGGGAAGAAACAGCGCAGGTTTACTTCTTTGGTGCGCAACAGCGTGCCGGCGCGCAAATAGAATAACGTAAAGTTCAACGTTTGCGTCGCCGCGTCGTATTGGCTGGCCGCTTCAACGCGGATTTCATTTCCATTTACATCTGAGAAAACTTTTTGCGCGTAACGCATCGTGAAAGGACGCGTCAGCTTCGTGGGGTTCGGGTTAAAGACATCCAGAATCAGCGTTCCATCGTCACGTAGCGCCTCACGCGCCGATGTGAGAAATGCATTCACGGAATCCAAGTCGTGCAAATGCTGCATGGCGTTGGTCGCCGAAAATATGAGTGCGAATTTCTGTGTGGCGCGAATCTGGCGGCAGTCTTGTTCCAACCAAGTCACTGGCAGTTTTTCGAGTTCAGCTTTGCGGCGTGCTATCTCCAGCATGGGCCGCGACACATCCAGGCCGGTGATCGCAATTCCAGAGCGCGCGATGGGCAGCGTCAGCCGGCCCGTTCCACAAGCCACTTCCAGCACTGGGCCATTCGCAAGTCGAGCGTGTTGGAGGAAAAACGGAATCTCATGCCTACGTTGCGCGAACTCCCGCTCGTAGAATTCCGCATCAGCATAAATTTCCTGGCAGTCGATCGGCTTCATGATGCAACTCATGGTGAACCGTTTGCAAAGTGTGCCGACAGGCTGGTGATGACGCTTCCATTCCAGTCACTGCCAAAGGCGGTCACCGGCACGGCGAGAATCCGATGCTGCATCAGCAACTCGTCGGAGGGGATTGCCACGGGAAAGAGATAACAGCCGGGCGCAAACAAATCCGAGTCGAGTTGCAGGCTAGCGGAAACCGCGCGCGGCAATGTCATCAGCAGATTCCGTTTCCGTTTCGCGAGCGCGGCGGAAACCTGTGATGGCGATTGCGGAGCGCGCAACAGCAGTTGCTCGGCGAACTGCAATTGCTCCGGCGCAGGCGGGTCGGACCGAAACGCCGATTCCAATTTCGGCCACGGCTGAGTGAGAAGCGCTACGCCAAAAGTTTTGGGCCAGAGCCAACCTTTTGTCACCGAATGGAGAAGGATCGCGCGGCCGGTCTCCAGCAGCTTCACCGTTGACTCATGAAATGGCGTGCCGAGGTCATAGACGGCGTCAATGAGCACTCGCCGGCCAGGTGACACTTCGATCCACTGTACGAGTGCGGCGCATTCGTCGCGGTCGAGGAAGCGCCCTAGCGGTTTCCACGGATTCGCGATGAGCAGGAATTCTGGACCACGCGCCGGCCCAGTCGGGAGCAGTGGCGGTTCTGGCAATGTGGAGAAGAAGCGCGGACCAATTCCTGCCGCCCTCGCGAGTTCTGCATACGTTGGATACACATCGGTGGGAATCCAGAGCACATCGGAGGTGCGCGCGAGTTCGCGGAAGATCAAACTGAGCGCATGACGAACGCCACGATTCACCAATGCCTGCCGCGACCAGTGTTCCGGAAACCCGTAGCGGTCGAGCCACGCACGCGCGAGGTCGCAGCGGTGGACACGGCGGCTTGCTGTCGACGCGTCGGGTCGCAGTTGAAGGGACGCGAGCGACCGATACAAGTTGGTCTCGCCGCAGTCCAACAGGCCAGGTTGCGCGGCCAGGCATAGTTGCCGCCACCGTTGGAACGCCGCAAAATTCACGCTGCTCCCTCCAACGTGATTTCGCTCGCGCGGTCTTCGAGAGAAACATAACAGCGCCCATCGGCCATGACATTCCAACTGCGTGCGACGTCGTGTGTGCGTTCCCAGATCAAGCTTGGCTCGGTGTAGGCAGCGATGCGCAAATCGCCGCCCTTGCCACTCGCCCCGATAAATCGGTGCTCCCCACGGCAAACGGCTTTCGATCGTGAAGCCGTGGCGCTCGGCAAATTCAGTGACGAGCGAGAGCGGAACCTGATGTTGGCGACTCCATTCATTCGCTGCTCGGTCGTGATAAACAGATTCAATGCTCGTGGAAACGTAGAGTTCCTTGAAACAGATTTCTTCGACACCCCGCATCACTGTCCAGTTGAGATACTCAGCGAGCGTCGATTCGTCCTCCACGCCGCCCGCCTGCAGTACGCAAATGAGACGCAGACGAATGTTCGGCCAGCGGCTGCGGTTCTTGTCCCAGGCGTCGGTCAAGTTCTCCGCGTGTGTGTCGAGTTGCATGATCTCGCAATTGCGCACCGGGTCGTGATGATGCCGAGAGATTGCCAGAACACTGAGACCCGCGTTGTATAACGCTGCGAGGTTGGCTTCGACACTGCCTTTTGTCGCGAGCAAGTGCCCGTTCGTAATCAGCACTACTTTGTCGAAAGCTGACCTGCACACTTGAAGCAATCGGCGCAGCGACGCTTGCGGCAACAATGTGGGCTCGCCGCCACCTGTAATGACGGCGCGTTCGGCACCGCGTTCACGTGCGCGCTTTAGCCAAGCTTCAGCGCTGGCCCAGTCTGGTTGCGCCGGTTCCTGGTCGTGTGAACTTTCCAGCACATTGGGATCCTAAGCTTAGAATTCCACGTGGACAAGTTGTCGCG
>JADMIO011135753.1_pt1 | contig 60240 bp, 53 predicted proteins | sample 8958161 | NCBI WGS metagenome assembly JADMIO01 (sample SAMN16585339, study PRJNA669376) | soil metagenome | isolation source: Crop rotation soil | place: USA: Cullars Rotation, Alabama | collected 2011
CGACAACTTGTCCACGTGGAATTCTAAGCTTAGGATCCCAATGTGCTGGAAAGATAGTAGCCGGCGATCATAAAGGCAGCAGTCAACATCCCCAAAAGATGCTGCCAGCTAAGTAGTCGCCGCCAGTTGTTAAAGAAAATAAAATAGACGATGAGAGTTGTTGCCAGAAAAACCACGGACGGCAAGCCCTTCATAAGAAAGCTTAGTGCTGAAAGAAAATACGCCCCAACAAAAAGCGAAAGAAATCGCCGCTTCTCACCCAAGAAGAAAATAAGGGCGATGGTACTAAACACCACCCAGGAATAACAAATGTCAATCATGCCTAAGAAGCTATCAAAGAAAAGTAATCGGACGTTGGTTAAGAAGGCGAGGCTAATGAGTAGCGCCATTTTTTTGGAGTTATATCTGGAGGCAAACCAACCGATAGTGGCTGCAAAGATAGCAAGAAACAAAACCGTTGGGATACGCAGCGCTAGCTCGCTAGCTTCGCCAAACAAATTGAAAAATAACGCAATCACCCAGTTGTAAACGGGCGGCTTGTTAAAATAGCGCTCACCGTTCAATGTCGGTGTGATGAAATCATGAGATAGCAACATTTCAAGGCTGACTAAGGCGCGGCGTGGTTCGTCGGTGTGAACAAACATATTATGACGACCTAGGTTGATGATCAAAGCTGGACCTAAAGTCATGCACGCGACAACGAACAGGCATTTCTCTATTTCGAATTTTTTAATAAATGAGTCGAAAGTCATAATGCGCCTTCATCGTCATTTATTACTTTAAGAAACTTCGCACCTGTCTTGGTAAAGAATCGATTAATTTTTAGAAAATCTTTTCTCCCGCGAGTGCCGCCTCCGGAAAATTCAAATTATATTTATATATAGTAACTATGCTTTGAGGGGTTGCATTTGAATCGTAAATCTAAAATCGGAAAATACCTAGCCGCGGGCTTCTTGGCAGCAAGCTTGTTTGGTATATGGTTTTACAAGGCTACCTACCTTGATGATGGCCTGCATGTGGAGTGGGAAGGAGCTTTGGCACAGCTCAACTTTCGCGATGTTGGTGCAAGCATCAATCACTGCTATGAGCAGGAATCTGAACCTGGCTTTCGATTTAATAACGGTGTTTTGCTGCGCGCCAATAAGTTCTTTTCTGGATGGCCGTGCCGTTGGGTGGGAGATCCAGATGAAATCTTCTCCCTTAATCATCGTGCTGGAAAAAGCTGGGCTTATTTTTGCGTCAAAGAAAATAGTAAAGTACTGGCGAGTCACTCAAGCTATTCAAAGCCAGAAATTGTTCATCTTGAAACCCTTGAGGATTGGGAAGATGCTACAAAGAATGGACCGATCTGCAATGTGATGGCGCAAGTTTTGACAACCATGTCGGCATCACGATCTGCTTTGGTGCATTGTGATGCTGGGCGCGATCGAACGGGCGCCCTCGCCGCGATGCTTAGCGCTTTAGTGATTGAAGCTCACCAAGGTTCAATTCATGCAGGCGATTTGGCTGCAATCGAATGTGATTACCGACGTTCACAAACGCTTGCCCGAGAAAAGTGGGGTATGATGGCGACATTGCTCACCGATGTAAAATTCAAAACTGGGTCGATTCAAAGATTTCTGGCCAGTCGGTGTAACCTAAGCCAGTCGATAGTTGATGGCGCTAAAGAAAAGTGGATCGTCTCATCGCGCGTGCTTGTGAGTCGGTAGCCATAGCAGTATCGGGGCTAAAAGAACCAAAAGCACCCAGAGATTACCATGTGAGTTGCTACCAACGGCGCAACCGGGCGGCAATTTGGCATCGCCTTCGTGAGTGGAGTATAGCCTGCTGACCGCGGCAATATCATCGGTGTCTAAGCCAAATTTATTTCTATCGGAACGGTAACTCATAATGGCTTCCGGTATGAGCGAATGGCCGAGGCCGAGGCAATGACCCAATTCATGTAGAACAGTTTTGCTGATGTTAACAAAACTGCCGCCAACTTTAATTTGGACATGGATCGAACAATGGCTGGGGCCGCTGCTATCGTGCTCATCAAAGGTTGCATAGCCGGACGAAAAATCACCGCCTTCAAAATTGGAATCGAGATGAATGGTGACGTGAGCATTGTCGGCGTCTTGATCATTTTCATAGTGGAAGTAGCTGGTTTCGATATTGCTCCACAGGTCAGCGGCTTCGACGATTGCCGGGTGATAAAATGAAGTAATCTCGTCGTCGTCATCTTGCGCTTTAATTTCAAATCTTATCGGTCCGCTGTTGTCCTTGTTTAGATTCCAACGCGACGCCTTACCATCGAAATCCACGGGCGTTGGATAGGAGTATAGACACGTACTAACCAACGTGAAAATTAAAATGGTGAAGGAATAGAAACGCCCATCCATAGGGGGTAACTCCATGTGACGATGCGGTTACGGGTGAAAAATATCTGCGTTGAAAAATCAAGACGCGCGATCCATAAAACCACGGTGCTCCAACTTACATCGATCGTTGGTCCGCCGGTGGATATACCAGCACTGGTGGTCACAAAAAATTGCCAGAAACAAGATTGGTCGCAAACATTAAACCGTAAACCGTAGAGTCCGCCTATAAGAGGCGTATTACCAGTGGTTAGGAACTCATTTAAGAACAAAGACCATTCGCTATCGTTCGTTCCACGTCTTAGGGCGTACGCTTTTTGGCCACCGGCATTGGGTGCAAAGGCCTGCCATTCGCCGGTATAGCTGACGAGCTTGCTTTTATCCTCAGCGGTGGCTACGCTGGCTACGCTGAGAAGTAACACTGTTAAAATCAAGAAACGCTTTCTCACAAATAAAATCCCAAGCGCGCCATGTAAAAGTTGTAAGGCCAGGCGACATAAGTTTTAAATTCTTCGCGACTAACGAGCCCAGTGAAGTTCTGTAGACCGATTCCCAAATCGATGCCGTAAAATTGCAAGTAACCTTCAAGCACCAAGGTGACGCCACTGATGGCATAATTGCGTTTTGGTAAATCCGCTTCATTGGCGGCGATGTAGCCGAACATGCGACCGCAGCCTAAAAATGTATTTAGGCCATAGGCTTTTTTTACATCTGTGAGATTAGTGCCAACCATGGCGAAGCCGCCGAATTCTTGATCGGTAAATCCCGCAGATTTAAATTTTGGTCGTTCCATGTAGGTAAGACGCGTTAAGAATTTTCGATCTTCACGTCCTAGTTCGCCGTAACCACCATAAACCAGGTGATAGTACTGACTGGTCGGTTGCTGCATGAGCCCCGCCGTTGATCCAAGTTTGTACGTTAAGGCATGCAGCGGCGTAGCGATGAAAAATAGCAGCCATGAGATTTTTGCAAACAAAGGCGAACTCATCCGTAAAGGGTGCTGGAGCGGGATTGAACGTGGACTATTTGGGTATTCTTTAATTTTAGCAAAATCCGTGAGGCTATGGGCAATTGCCAAGAAATTTGACAGATGGGAGCCAGGTTAGAATTTTTAAACCTTAAATATCAGCCACTTACACCAGCATTCAAGTTGGTATTTATTTTGCTCAAGGGCTTTGAACAAGGCTGGAAATTTGTTAGTTTTGGCCCGTTTTTGACCTGTTTTATTGAGTGGTTGTTGTGATGAAATTGAGATCCCTAATTGTTGCTCTAAGCTTATTTTTTGCTTTGGATCAGGCCTTTGCTGATGCCAGCGACAACTTTTTAGTCCTTGGTGTTATCGCCTCCACAAAAGACAAAGCTGGAATTGCTTTACTTAAGAATTCGACCTCTGGTAGGACGTTTGCGGTAAAACAAAGCAGCAAAATTGACCCAAAATCTACGCTTCTTAAAGTCACCAGAAAACATATTGTCGTGGAAATCGAAGGTCAGGTTTATAAAATCGAAGTTGGTGGTGACATCGCTACGGCTGTCGTAATGCAAAAAAGACCCTATAGTCCATCCAGTGAAAATTACGTCGAAAATGCGGCTCAAGAAGTGCAAAAAGACGGTAATACCATTAAGGTAAGCAATACCTACAAAGATCATTTAGTGAACGGCAGCCTTGAGAAAATTCTGATGCAGGCTGCCGCTGTCCCTCACGTTGAAAACGGTAAGTTAAGAGGTTTTGAACTTTGGGAAATTGAAAAAGATAGTGTCTTTGAAGTCGCTGGCTTTAAAGATGGCGATCTCATCACTAAAATCAACGATCAGGAGATAACTGATATTGGTATGACTATCCGCATGCTCAATTCCCTCAAAAACGCCCCCAGCGCTAAGTTTGACTTTATGCGTAATGGCGCCAAGCAAGATCTGACGATTTTAGTTCAGTAAGGGACGCAGAAATTGTTGAGTTTCTTTTCGCTGTAATATCTCTACTCGCTGTCATTGAATATAACCTACCAATTAGATTGACTAAGACAAATGGATCGATAGTTGCAGGTCGGCAATCCGAACTACTAAAGGAAATTCAATGAGCATACCTCGATTATCAATTCGAATTGTAGGGCTTGTTTGTATTTTGAGTGCTTGCGGAAAGTCGGGCGAAAGTTCGCTTCGCGATCTCTTCGTGCCTGATAACGGCGACCCAGTATCCGGAAATGCCCGCCGGCGTCCAGCGAATGAAAGTGAAATCCTTTGGACCATTCTTATACCTGAAGTGTGTACGGCGCATCTTATTTCTGAAAACTACCTGATGACGGCCAATCATTGTGGAATTCAGCCCGACCTAGAGATGCGAAGCGGCGCGGCTATCGTTGCAAAACAGGGTAACGATTTAAAAGTCGATAAGGTAGTGGAAAAATCTAGTGAGCTAGATTACGTCATTGCCAAAATTACCTGGACGTCGAAGTTTCCTCAAAATCAAAAATACTCACAAAATATTGCCACCCAACCCACTGACGTATCTGTTAGCAAAAACGCCGATCAGGGCGAGGAAATTTATACGGTTGGTTTCCCTTATGATGTCAAGGATACATGGGGTGCGACTTATTCGCAGGGTCAGGCAAAAAAAATTGAGAAGCCTAATCTTTATTATAACATCGGTATAACGAGCGGTAATTCCGGTGGTCCGGTTCGTCGCATAAAAGACGATATGCTCGTCAGTTTAACGAATGATGGGCATATTCAGGCATTAACGCCCGGATGGAAGGATCATGATCCCAATGATGAGTCCCATTGGAACTATGGCGCCACCATGTGGGACATCTATGCACAATCCAAAGTCTTAAAGCGCCTTTTCCCCAATGGAAAATTAGATCCTGAAGCTGAAAGAGCTCTCATAGCCGAGGGTGGTGGCGATGATTTAACCGAAGATATTCCTATTCTTACTTATACGGGATTTTATAAGGAAAGTGATGTGGATGCACAACCGAGCGGTGGCCAGAAGTCAGGTACTCATCCTATCTGCCAAGATAGGCGAATGGTGGTAGCATTAACCGGTAAGAGAAGCGTTGTGACCAAGATTCGTATCCAAACATCTCCCGATCCATTCGGCTGCGTGATGCAAACTCCGTTTCCGATTCGCTTGGTAAATTATACGGTGACCAAGACTGGTACTAATAGCTGTGGTGTTGATGTTTACGAAGGACAAAGCGACAACCATATCCAGTTCCAAATCAAAGATACGCTGAGCGGTATTAGACCTAATGACACAGCGGTCGAGCTGCCGCAAAGCAAAATTAAATTCGAAGATCGTTCCAAGGCAACTTGTCCAAACGCGTCTCCCGCAGTCCGATTGACTACGGAAACCTTTGGAAGCAAAACGGTCAATCTTTTTGGCAAATGATTCGGCTCGACGCGAATCTTATCCCTTTAACTCGCGCCGTAAAATTTTACCAACGTTGGACTTTGGCAAATCTTTTCTAAATTCAAAATGTCGTGGTCTTTTATAGTTAGTGAGCTGTTCTTTGCAGAAATCGCGAACTTCATCCAACGTCAAGGACTCATCACGTTTGACAATAAAAGCTTTCGGCGTTTCTCCGGATTTTTCATCCTTAATGCCAATGACAGCGGCTTCTAAAATTTTGGGATGAGAGACCAGAACTTCTTCGATTTCATTTGGGTAAACATTGAAGCCCGAGACGATGATCATGTCTTTTTTGCGATCGACAATGTAAAAGAATCCCTTGTCGTCGCGCTTAGCAATATCGCCCGTCCATAGCCAACCGTCGCGAATAGTTTTTGCGGTTTCTTCGGGTTTATTCCAGTAGCCTTTCATCACTTGCGGGCCTTTGACTAGGAGTTCCCCTTCTTCGCCGTTGGGTAATTCGTTACCTTTGTCATCGACAACTTTGGCGTCGGTGGAAGGCAGCGGCATCCCGCAAGAGCCAAGAGGATGGTCGGTGAACAACGGATTGCAGTGGGTCACGGGCGACGCCTCGGTGAGGCCAAAGCCTTCTGTGACTCTAACGCCGGTAATGTTGCAGAATTTTTTGGCGACGCTGTCTTGCAATGCCATGCCACCCGCTAAGGCAACTTTAATTGTCTTTGGTGCTATTTTTTGAAACTCTGGATTGTTGTTGAGCGAATTAAAAAGTGTATTCACACCCGTGAAGACATTGATGCGATATTTTTTGAAAAACTTAACGGTATTCTCAATGGGAATGGGTTTCGGTACGAGGTACATGTGGCACCCCATCGACAGAAAGGTCAGAAAGTTAACGCTTAGAGCGAAGATGTGATAAAGCGGCAAGGCCGTTAAAACGTTTTCATCACCTTCGGATAACAAACCAGCAGCCCAGGCGTTAATCTGTGTCATGTTGGCAAGAATATTTTTTTGCGTCAACATCGCACCTTTTGACACTCCAGTTGTGCCGCCGGTGTACTGCAGAAGCGCCAGGTCATCGTGACTCATGGGTGGTGGATTATAGGGTTTTTGCGCGCCGATTTTTATGGCGTTGGTGAAGGATTTTACCTTGAGCGAATGGGCTGGTATGGCACCTTTTAACTTAAGCACCGTTTTAATGAGCGTGCTTTTGATCAGCGGTAGTTGATCGCCAACATTTGTGGACACAATCGTTTTAATATCTGTGTTAGCTAAAATCTTTTCTAATTTATCTAAGAATAAGTCCAAAATAATGATCGTTGTGGCGCCACTGTCCTTAAATTGGTGTTGCATCTCCCTAGGGGTGTAAAGCGGATTGGTGCTGACACAGACGACACCGATTTTCTGGGCGCCAAAAAAAGCGATGGGAAATTGTAGGATGTTGGGGAGCATGATTGCAAGGCGGTCGCCTTTTTTAAGGCCCAGGTCATGCTGCAGATAACTGGCGAAGCGACCTGCCAGGCGATCGAGCTGCCTGTAAGAGACCGTTGTTCCCATGCAGGTGATCGCCGGTGCGTCCGGATATTTCTCGCTAATTTTTTCAAAAGCATGGACGATATTCTTATGGGCCGAGAGGTCAATTTCATGTGGCACATTTTTCGGATAATGCTTATACCAATCTTGCGGCATAAATCAGGTTCTCCTCGCACTGTCAATAATGGTAAATATGGATCTAGGAACCTAACATATGTGTGGACTTAATAAAATAGAAAGACATTTTAGTGACATCCGGCCTCGACTTAAATCGTTATGCCCCCTATCTTGAAGCCCTAAAGCACTTATGCTTAACTAAAAGTATCACCATAGCGACAGCTGAAAGCTGTACTGGTGGCCTGCTTGCCACCATTTTTACAGAAAGTCCCGGAAGTTCCGCCTTTTATGTCGGTGGCGTATGCGCCTATTCAAATTGGGTTAAAACCGAATTGTTGGGGGTTGAAGCGGCGACCATTGAACGCCACGGCGCTGTCTCTAAAGAGACGGCTTTGGCGATGGCCACAAGGGTGCAGAGCATCACCGGTGCGAAAATTGGCGTCGCGGTCACTGGCATAGCTGGACCCGATGGCGGCACTGCGGATAAACCGGTCGGTACGGTATGGTGGAGTTTAAAAGGTTGTCATGAAGCTCGAGCTAAGACTGTTAAATTGAGTGGTAACCGATCGCAAGTACGGGCGCAAACAGCGGAGCGTATTTTGAAGGATCTAGTGCAAGAATTAGAAAAAGGGTTTTTATGAATTATCGTCCCCTGCGCTTTTTTTTCTGTGGCCTGATGTTTTCTTGGGGTGCTTTTGCCGCCGCGGAACCCTTAAATTTAGAGCAGCTCAAACAGGTACAAAAAAAACTACAGGGAAAAGATTATCTGACTGTGGATTTTGTCCAATCCTTTTTTTCATCTCTTCGTAAGACAACGACCACCTTTTCCGGCACCGGTTACTTCGCCAAACCCGGCAAATTTCGCTGGAATCAGGAGAAGCCGCAGCGTAAGGAATTTATTTTTTCGGGGAAAGAATTGGTGCAGTTTCTTCCTGAGCAAAATGCCGCCACTAAGTTTAGTTCTTCGGATACTGAGACCCAGCGATTTAATCGCCTTAGTAATTTGGTCTTAAATGTGAATGCTCTTTTTGATGAGTATGACCTGATCTCGGCTAATCGCGCCAAAAACAAAGCTGAATCCGTCGTAACGGTTGTGCTTAAACCTAAGGGCAAGTCCGATGTCGAAAAGGTCGAGCTTGAAATTTCTGAAACTAAAAACCATGTGCGTTCGGTAGTGCTGAATTACACTGGCGGTAAGCAATATAAGTACATATTTACTAATCCGCGTTTTGATATCATCAAAGATAGCGTCTTTACCTTTGTCCCACCTGCGGGCGTCAAACTCGAATCCTTCCCATGACCTAATATTGGTCGGTGTGTCGCTAATATCGTCACACCCACAATAAGTACCTAAAATAACTTATGTTTTAGGTGTTAAACTTTTTTACTATACTGCCGATAAGTTCCCCGTGAATAGCTCGCGATTCATATAGGCGCGATCTTTAACGTGATGGGGAGTCAGCTATGACAGCGGATGAAATTAAGTGGGAAGATTTTGATAAACTGCATGTCGTAAAACGCTTACGCGAAGTTATCGGTAAGTGGTGGCACATCCAAATAAACTTCACCGATGCTAAGGGCTTTTTACGCGGCGTTCCCGATGGAAAATTCTTTAATCCTCTAAACCCTATTAGTCAGGCAATCACCGCCGATGACAAAGGGTTTGCTGATTGCGTTCAAGAAGCGCGGCAAACCACGGTTGATTCCATGAGCTTTAAAAACGCTCGTGTTTTTAGATGTAAATCCGGCTTTTCAGCGGTTTCTGTGCCTATTCATGTTGGTAAGGAATACCTCGGTTGCGTGTTTGGTGATGGTTTCATCGTTTCGGAGACCGCGGCCGAACAAAAATCTCGTATTACTAATTACATTGAACGTCTTTTGCCCACACGAGCAAAGGATCTTAAAAAACATATCGATCAGCTTCCTGTATTAAACGCCCAAGAGCTTGAATACCTTACCGAGTTGATCACTTTAGTCGTCGACGAGATGGTGTCGATGCAAAAAAGTATTTCTGATCAACTGAGCAAAGTCAGTGAGCTGAGCAAAGAACTCGGCACACGCTTTGGTTTTGATAATATGATCGGTAAATCTTCGGCCATGCAGGACCTTTACCGTTTGGTAGAGCGCGTATGCGACTCTGAAACTACGGTACTCATTCACGGCGAAAACGGTACTGGTAAAGAGCTTATTGCCAAAGCGTTGCACTACAATTCGCGCCGCAAAAAAGGCAAGTTTGTGATTGTCAACTGCGGTGCCTTCAACGAAAACCTTTTGGAATCGGAATTGTTTGGACACGTCAAGGGTTCGTTTACCGGTGCTATTAAAGATAAGAAAGGCCTCTTTGAAGTTGCCGACAACGGTACTTTGTTTCTGGACGAAGTTGGTGACACCTCAATGGCGATGCAGGTTAAACTATTGCGCGTGTTGCAAGAAGGTACCTTTACCCCAGTGGGCGGCACAGCTCAAAAGACCTCAAATGTACGTGTATTAGCAGCTACCAACAAAGACTTAGAAGCTATGGTCAAAGTCGGTTCGTTTCGTGAAGACTTATTTTACCGCTTAAATGTTATTAGCTTAGTGGTTCCGCCGCTACGCGATCGTAAAGAGGATATCACCCTTTTAACTGATCACTTTCTAGACCGATTTGCAAAAACAACCGGTCGACCACGCAAAAAACTCACCAAGGAATGCTTGGGAACCGTCATGGATCACGAATGGCCAGGTAACGTCCGTGAGCTGGAAAACGAAGTCGAACGTTTGTGCGTTCTCTCAGGTGAAGAGATTGAAATCGCGGCTGACTTCTTGTCTTCGCGTATTCAAGAAAAGTCCAACAATCAATATCCAGGACTTCGCGTCAACGGCAAATTAAAAGATGCCCTCGAACTTCTCGAGAAACAGTTGATCAAAGAAGGCCTCGAACGCACCGGTTGGAATAAATCAAAACTTGCCAAGGATTTGGGCATTAGCCGCGCTGGTTTGATCATGAAGGTCGAAAAATACGGCCTCGAAAAACGCAAAATCTCGTAAAAAAAATTTCAATTGAGAAAATTAAGGGACGTTTGACTGGACCCAAATTCGGAATTCGGGGACGTTTGACTGGACCCGAATTCGGTATCCCTTCTCGCTCAAGTCATGCATCGGGACGTTTGACTGGACCCGAATTATTTTGTAATTCGGGTCCAGTCAAACGTCCCTTAATTTTCTCAATTGGAATTTAGTGGGATTTCTTTTTCCAGTCGCCAAGGTCTGGGAATTCGTAGTCGGAGACTCGCGAGGTCATTTCGGGGGCTTCATGGCTATCAACAGCTAATAAAAAGTCGTCTTCGGAGATAACGCCTTTGTCATCTAGGATCTTCTTTAGGCTATTCAACTGCTGCAACATTTTGTCGTTTTGGTCGCCTAGAGCCGCGAGACGGTGTTTAAGCTGGTACACCTCGCTGCCAAGTTCTAGTAGGGAATGCTCTAAGCTGTCGACACGGGTGTTTTTCATGAGGTTTCCTTTGAAGTACGGCCTGGACCAGCACCAAACTCTACCTAGATATGGTCGGATATTTTCGCGGTTTCTTTATAGGGAAAGTGTTTCCTGGGCCTGTTGTATTTCCGAGGTCACCAATTTCATTAGTGTTTCTTCGTCGAGGCGGCGAAATTTTTCGAAATAAGACGCGGCTTCATCGACGATTTCCTGCTCGCTGCCGCTGTAAACATTTGAAATATGAAAAACTCGTAATTGGTCAGCTTTGATATAGGCAGCAATTATTGCAGCTTGCTTGGTCGTCAGGTGCTTCTTTTTTGCAGCCTTGGCGTGGTCAGCGTCACGGAAATTGGTCTCGCAGATCAATAGCTCCACATCAAGCATGAGATTGCGAACACGCGTTAGGTTATCAAGGCTGAAGATAATGTCAGTTAAATAGCCAACGGCACGAGGTGCCGAATAAGTGAGAATTTGGGCGCCGATATCTTTGGCCGTGAAGGTTTGCCCATTTTCGGTGTCAATCTTGCGTTCAAAATCACCTTCGGCAATAGCAATTTGTAGATTCCTAATCCAAGGGCCAGGAGTTAATTTCAAACGGTCCAATTCGTCCGTATTAACATTGAAACGCAGCGGCGATTGGCAAAGGTAGGCAACACTTGGGATACCGTGATCAAGACAGACAGCTTCAATGCGTGATTTATCCTTAAGGTTCGTTATAAACGCGGCCGGCTTATCGGGAAGCGGCCGCACTTGAGGCCCAGTCAGTGGTTCAATCGGCGGTAACATCTGCGGTCTATAGCCGTGATTGTTGGATAGCAGAGCCGTTTTTACCCGTCCCAAAGTATCTATCTCATGCACCCTAAATTTAATCTGATCGGCCTCCAAAAGATTCCAGGTATAGCCGAGTAATTTACCGCGCACATTTTCGATGATACCCGTCGGCCCTGATATTTCGAGATCGCGACCGTGTGGGATATTGACCCTTAACCAACGATCGAAACCAATGAAATGATCAATGTGAGTATGGCTGACAAGGGCATGACGAACCTTTAACAACTCGCGGTTCGTTAAGGCATCAAGACTTCCCAAATCAAATAATAAGGCGTCGCCAGTTTGATTAAAAAACGTAAAAACGGACGGGTCACCATTGACGCCATTCACCAGCGTACATTCGATTGTGCCATGATTGATTTTTAGAGGTGCGTCCGCCATCAATAAAGCTCTGGTCGGCGGTTCTCGAGAGCGGGAAGGCGCGAGCGAATCTGGGCAATTTTTTCGTGACTAGCCGTCGTCATGGCAATCCCCTCATCGTTTCCCGTATTGGCAAGAACTTCGCCCCACGGATCAATGATCATAGAGTGACCATAGGATATTTTTCCCGGAGAGTGCGTACCAGTCTGATTGGCGGCAAAAACGTAGCATTGGCATTCGATAGCTCGCGCGCGCAACAAAAGCTCCCAGTGGTCCTGTCCGGTTTTAAAGGTAAAAGCCGAAGGAACAACCAAAATATCTATGGAGCTTTCGCGCACCAGATTCGAGAAAAATCCCGGAAAACGAATATCATAGCAAATCGCCATGCCAACTTTAAAACCATCCAGTTCGAAGGTTGAAAGCTGCTTGCCAGGAATAAACCCATCGGACTCACAGTAGAGCGGCTGTTTCTTTTCATCGTATAAATTGAATAAATGCGTTTTGCGATATTTGCCGACCCGTTTACCGGTACGATCAAAAATGTAGGCCGTATTAAAAACACGCTTATGGCCATCACGATTTTTAACTTCACTGGGGTTTAGCTCCCCCTCTTCAGGACGCTCGCCCACGGTACCAGCAAAAATACAGACGCCAAGTTCGCGCGCTAATTTGCTAAAGGATTCGTTTAACGGCCCACTTTCAGATTCAGCCATCTCATAAATTTTATCGTAGGGACCATGGTAGGCAAACACCTCTGGCAACAAAATCCAGTTCGCACCTTTCTTCGCCGCATCGCGCACATAGCGAAGCGCCGTCTCGATATTGCGTTTCTTATCGTTTGTGCTGTTCATGCAGATTGCGGCTAGATTAATGGCGGTCATTTATAATTCCGGTAAAATGACATTGCTGTCGGCACCAAGCACCGTGGCAATCAAAGCTACGCGCGTCCACATGCCGTTACGCTCTTGGCGCCAATATTTAGCGCGCGCATCATTGTCGATACGTACATCTAATTCATCGCGCCTCGGTAGAGGATGCATGATAACACTATTGGGTTTCATCAACTTCAGATGTTCATACTTAAGGTGGTATTTATGATAATCCACCGATTTAGATTCGCCCTTCACATCGTATTCATCTTGGACTCTAGTCATGTAGACCGCATCCGCTTGAGCTAAGGGCTCTTCAAAAGCACGCGTCTCTTCGAAGGAAATTTGGCTCTTAAGAAGTTTGTCTCTTAAATCCTGATCAATTTTGAATTCATCTGGAGAAGAGAAAATAATTTTCACATTTTTATAATAGCGCAGCAGGTAGCTGAGCGAGCGAATCGTGCGACCACGTTTTAAATCGCCGACCATCATGATGGTTTTACCATCGATGCCACCAAAATTACGGAACGACCGCGACAGCGTGTAAATATCTAAAACCGCTTGGGTGGGGTGTTCGTCAGGGCCGCTACCACCGTTGATGATGGGCACGGGACGATGGGTTTCATCGAGCATTTGCGCGACTTTATCGCAGAACCCTGGGATCGGTGTGCGCATGATAATTAAATCCACATAACTTGAAAAAGTGCGCAGTGAATCTTCGATGCTTTCGCCCTTGCGCTCAGAGCTGGTCGAAGAATCGCGAATCTCACTGGTAGCAAGCCCGAGGATCTGACACGCCGATTGGAAAGACAAAAAGGTTCGCGTCGAGGGTTGGGTAAAATAAAGCATCGCCCGTTTGCCCTGACACAGACGGTTTAGATAAAGCAAGCCGTCCTTGGATTTATCCAGTCGACGAATATGATCGGTTAAAAGACAAATATGATCGAGAAATTTTCGATCAAATTGTCCGGATCTTAAAATATGAAAGGGCTTTCCTTGCGCGCTCATGGATGGCTCCCTTAAAGTTAAACGAACCCAACCTCAGGTTCGTTTTGATTACGACTTTTTACCACTCCAATTTCTTTGGGACCAAAGTCAAAACGTGCGGATACAGTTTCAAATTCTTTTGCAGATTCAGCGTCCACGGCGACGATCATGCCAGCGCCGATATTAAAAACGCTTTCAACTTCTAAAACCGTGCTGTCATTGTCTTTTATAAATTGCGACATCCATGCAGGTATAGGGAGTTTACCGACGGCGATCTCGCAGCGTAGATTTTGCGGGATGACACGCGGTAGATTACCCGAAATGCCGCCGCCAGTGATGTTGGCGATAGCATGGACTTTGCCGTGTCCTAATTGGTGCAGCATATCTGGAATTTTACCGTAGATTTTAGTTGGCTCAAGCAATTTTTGGATCGTCGCTTTATCGACCGGTCGCTCTTTAATCCAACGTCGCACCAAGGAGTAACCATTACTATGAAATCCACTGCTTGCTAAGGCGTAGAGTTTGTCACCAGCTTTGACCAAATGCGGTCCTAGTTTTTTATCATTATCCACAGCGCCAACAATAAACCCGGCTAAATCAAAATGACCTTTTTCGTAGAGACCGGGTAGTTCAGCCGTCTCACCACCCAAGAGCGGTGTATCGCAAAGTTTAAGCCCATGCTTAATACCAACAAGCACGCGCTTAAACTGATCTGAACTCAGAACGCCTGTGGCATAGTAATCCAGAAAAAACATTGGTCGCGCGCCGATGCAGAAAAGATCATTGGCGCACATAGCCACCAAATCAATGCCCACACCTTCCAGATAGTCTTCTTCAATAGCCAATAAAAGTTTGGTGCCCACACCATCAGTGCTCGCCACGAGTACAGGATCTTTCATACCCACAAAATTGGGACGGAAAAGTCCCGAAAACCCGCCAATGCCCTCAACGAGTTCCCCAGCTTGATTGGACCTGCGCCTTTCGGACGCGGCATCCTCTTTGAGCCAGTCGACTAAGGCGTCGCCCTTCTCAACATCAACACCGGATTTTTTATAGAGATTTAGACCTTTGTCTTCGCCTTGCATGCTGACCGCCGCCCTGTTTTAGTTGACCAGTTCTAGCATGGTCATTTATTTAAATTAACTCTAAAAGCGCCTGTTGCGGATTCTTTTGGGTCATCAAATGCTCACCAATCAAAAAGGCAGAAAAGCCCTGTTTTTCAGCGGCTTTTAGCTGCTCTTTGCTGTTTATTCCCGACTCGCAAACAAGGATGCGGTCGACATCGCTCTTGCGTGCCATCTTAACTAAGTCCAAGGAGTTATTAAAATCCACCTGCATGGTAGTAAGGTTGCGGTTGTTGATCCCTAAAACCTCGGCATCGGTTCTAAGCGCTGCCTCTAATTCTTCGCGAGTGTGGGATTCGATTAGAGTACCCATGCCTAAATCACGACCAATTTCTAAAAAATACTGCAGCTGTGCCGTATCTAAAACTCCCGACAACAATAAAAAAGCATCCGCTCCGTAACGGCGCGCTTCGTAAATTTGATACTCATCGATGATAAAATCTTTGCGCAAAACCGGAATACCGACATTTTCTTTAACTTGCAGCAGATGCTCCAGGTCACCACCAAAAAACGGTCCATCGGTAAGCACCGAGATGGCCGCCGCGCCACCCTTTTCGTAACTCCTGGCAATCGCGACAGGATCGTAGTGGGAAACCAAAGTACCCTTGCTTGGCGACTTTTGCTTACACTCGGCAATGATGCGCGCGCCTTTTGGACTTTTGCGCAAAGCGGCAACAAAATCCCTCGGTGGCGGTGCGGTTTCCATCATCGCCTTTACAACGCTGAGCGGTTGTTGACGTTTTGCTTGCTCTACATCAATGGCTTTCTGCGCCAGAATTTGTTTAAGCACCGCGCTCATTGTTTCGCCAACTCCAACCAATTTTCAAAGTGTTTCTTCACCATCCCAGTCGCCAATTTATCACGGCATACAGCCATACCTTCGCCGATAGAGTCACAGAGTTCATTCACCCACAGCAAAGCCCCTGCATTTAACACAACGGCATCAGCAACTGGCGTCTTTTCAGCTTTTAACAAAGACTTCAGGATTTTCAAATTTTGCGCTGGTGAACCACCACCAACTTCTGCCAGGCGCGTATTGATCTTAAATTTTTTGGGATCAATGGTCATGGTTTTAAGTTTGCCCTTATGAATCAATATTCCATCAGTTATGGCACTGGGGCTAATTTCATCCAATCCATCCCTTGAATGCACGACCAAGCCGCGGCGAACTTTAAATTTATTGAGCGCTTCGGCCATTGGTCGCAGGTGTTTTTTCAAGCTTACACCAATCACCTGATAATCGGGAGCAATAGGATTAGCTAGGGGGCCGAGCAAATTAAAAACGGTGCGAATTCCCAATGATTTTCTTGCAGGCATCACGTGCTTCATCACTGGATGGAAATTTGGGGCAAAGAAAAAGCAAAAACCCGTCACCCGCAGCAACCGCAGAATTTTTTCGTGAGATAAGTTGTCGGGCAGCCCAGCCTCAAAAAGCAAATCTGCGGAACCACAAACTCCCGACACATTGCGATTGCCATGCTTAGCAATGCGCGCACCCGCTGCCGAAGCGACGATCGCCGCCGCCGTTGAGATGTTAAATTTCGCGATACCGCTGCCACCCGTCCCGCAGTTATCCGAGAGCGGTCGCAGGTCATCAAAAGACTCAAACTTAGTGGCATGCTGGCGCAAAAAAGATGCTGCCGTATGCAAAAGAAGACTATCTTCTCCTTGCAGGCGCCACGCCGTGATAAAACTGGCGATCTGACTATCGCTAAGCTTGCCAGCAAACATTTCACTAAAAACCAACGAAATTTCTTCGCGGTCCAGGGGGTTGCCATCGAGGAGTTTTTCTAAGATCTGTTTGGACAATGGTATATCTCTGGGTAAAAGAAAAATTCGGCGTGAAGCGTCTAAACTTTTTTCACATCAATCCGATAAATTCACAAGAATTATTTACAATAATAGAGGTTTGTAGGATGAAATTGCCCGGCAAAAAATTTACAGTGGAAATAGCGATGCTCGTCCTTCTTTTCGGTCACGGCGCTATGGCGAATCCGGGCCACGAAGAACCAAGTTTTCATGTGTCGCAATTTGTTAATACTAGCAACGCCAAGGATATAGTTTTAATCGATGCGGGTAAAGATCAAGGCGTTGTTGACGGCGCTTTATTTAACGCTTATCGCAAGAAAGCCGGAGAAGGCGCCGGCACCCACGATGTTTTGGTCGAGACTGGAACTTTGAAAGCTCTGGACGTACAGCCACAATTCACGGTGGCGAAAATCATCGAACAAAATCGTCCCTTAGCATCCGTGTTTTTTCCAAAGTTTCCTGGAGTCATGGCGGGTGATTTTATCAAGGAACGTCCGGTATCTATCGCTCGTGTGCAGGCGATCACACCAACTGTATCAATTTCTTATAACCAGCTTTTTGCCGATCCTAACCGTGGCCCCGAGTCTTATGAATTAACTGAAGAGGGCAAGGCGCGCCTACGAGAAGCCGCAAAACCTTTTATGAATGTTAAACTTTCTACCCTTATGATTGAAGGTCATACGGACCAAAACGGTGCTGCCGACGAAAATCAAATTGAATCTTATCAGCGCGCTTTGACGGTGTCGCAGTTTTTAGCATCGGAACTTATGTTTGCGAAGGATAAGCTTAGAGCTTTTGGTTACGGTGAAACCGAGCCGGCCGTTGAAGACTTCAATCCCGGTCACCGCGATTTAAATAGACGGATTGTCTTAAAAGTCATTCCCTAGCATTTGCACCCTAAGAGTTAGGTACAACGAATTTCAAACCATATCCCGATGGGTATCTAGGATCATTGGTGTAACGCATCACGGTAGCGATGGATTTGTAGGCTTTAGACATGCCATCTGGTTTGATATAGAGCTGCACTTTTTCGTTTTCTTTAAAGACCGTGCGATCCGCTTCAATAAAAACTCCGGATTTTGAAATATCTAGGACCTTACCTTTAATATAGCGATCGTTCTTGTAGAGCATGGCGTTTGCTTTAAAGCGAAAACGTTTATCACCCATGACGCGCCTAACAATTTTGCGGCCTTTGAGCCTTTGCACGGCTACATCTTGCTTGGCATTTAGGGTTTTTCTGAGAGTGGAACCGGGTTCGGCGCCCAAATTAGCTTCAATATTACTATTAAATTTATTTTCGTATTCTTTAGCCTCCATATGCCTGTCCATTAGCTTTAACATCGAAAGGATGTCGTAGGCTTCGGGGGTCATTGTAAGAGGGTTGGCATTTTTGGGATTTGGTGAATGCATGGCGCGGGTTCCTCCAACTTGGTCGATGATTATGACCATGAAGCTACTTCGGAGCTCCCCAAGGAAAAATCGATCATTTCCTAATTGCTATGTGTTTTTCATTAGTTGTATATATGGAATAAATCGAGAATTCCTATGCCAGAGCTTCCAGAAGTAGAATGTTTGACCCGCGCCGTGCGCCAAACCCTTGAGGGTAATAGTGTTGGCGAAGTGGTGTTTTTTCGCACCAATTTACGCACCAAGATACCGGTGCAGGCTTTTACCAGGCTTTTTCGCAATCAGATGGTGACTAAGGTTACCCGCCGCTCCAAGTACATGCTCTGGGAAACAAGCAAAGGCACTGGGATTTTTCATTTGGGCATGAGCGGCAATATGCTGCTTTTTGATAGTCCAGAGCCGCAGCTCAAACACACCCACGCCGTTTTTAAGGTCATTAACCAGCAGGACCCAAACGCCCCCACTCAATACTTGCATTTCATTGACCCCAGGCGGTTTGGCATCATCGACTGCTCGGAGCGCCAAGACCTCGCAAAACACGCTTATTTCCGCAATCTCGGCCCTGAACCGCTCACCAACGACGCCTTGGGGATGCATCTATTCGCCAAGTCGCGCCGCAAGTCACAACCTATTAAGTCTTTTCTTATGGACGCCAAGAATGTGGTGGGCATCGGCAACATATACGCTAGCGAGGCTTTGTTCCGCGCTAAGATTCACCCAGTTCGCAAAGCCGGTTCGCTCACCAAAAAAGATTTTTCCAATCTCGAATGTGAAATTAAACAGACCTTGCAAGAAGCCATTGCCAGCGGCGGTACGACCTTCCGCGACTTCCGCAACGCCGACAGTAACCCCGGGTATTTTGCTGTGCAGTTAAGGGTTTACGGGCGTAGCAAAGAACTCTGCCCGCGCTGCGGCCATAAAATCTTGCAGAAGAAAATCGCCGGTCGCTCGACCTTTTTCTGCAAATCCTGTCAGCACTAGACTTGTCTTCGTTCTTGCAAAAGCCCTTAAACCCTTGGTAGAAAGGAATTTGACTGGATTTCGGTTTATATTTGAAACCAAACCAAATTAATTGATACCACTTTGACGTGGTCTTGTTTTGGCAGATTCATTATAAATCAAAGGGTTAGATAGGAAAGTCAACCTGGTCTAGTACTTGCTTTATAGAACCAAGGCCGATCACGAAACGAAAATTAAAAGCAAATCACAAAATTGCAAGGAGGGCATACAGAAATGGATTTTTCGAACAACGCACTGAACCTTACTCAAGACGCCGAAGCACCGGTTGTGTTTCAACCAGGTACCAAACTAGACGATATCGAACGCGTCGTTATCCTCGAAACACTCAAACAAAATTCTTATAACCGTACCCATGCTGCACGAGTTTTGGGCATTGGTATTCGCACCCTACAACGTAAGCTTAAGAAATACGGTGCTTCAAGTCTTGGTCTTAAAGGCCATTACCTAAGAGCGCAGTAGTTCCTGGTTCTGGACACCTAAAGTGAATCATAGAGAGATCTCGACCTTCGTGATCTCTTTTTTTTGAGCCCCTTATTAAGCTTTAATAAAAGCGCGAATATGATAGCAAAGCCTGTGATTTTTTTTGTATAATGGTTGGATACCAGGAGGTATTTCATGTCAAGGATGTCGGTTTTAACAATTCTACCTTTTTTGCTTGTAACATTCTTCGTTACCCAATGCGGCGACGATCGTGATGCAAAAATATCTCAATATTCGAAAACTACCACAACGACTACTAATACAACCGCTCCTACAGCTAAGCTAGTGCCAGCCGGAGCGACTACTCAAAAATATATTGGCGAAACAGAAAAAAATATTAAGCATTAGAATTAATTTTTTAATTTCAAAAAAATTGAAAAATCCGGTCAGTTTTTAAGTTCAAAAAAATCCATCAGTAGTACGTAAGGAACCTCAACTGGAGAGCTAGTAACGATTAGTTCTTTTTTAGAAATAAACTCCAAGATCATACTTCGAAGTTTCAAACCGTCTTCTCTAGAAATACCTATTAATGCAGAGTAATGAAGATCTGCCGGATCCGGTCTTTGCAAATGCTCCGCAACTTTTAACCGCCAATTAACATGGTGACGGATATTCAAAGGCGAAGATTTCGCAAGATGTATACGCTCTATTCCAATAGTATAGTTACCATCCTTTGAGCTCTTTACGAGTCCACTACTTTCAAGAAAGCTTAGTGCGTCTTTTACCAATGACAGATCTAAGTTTAGTTTGCGGGCAATATTTTCAGGTCTTCGTAGATCTTTAAAGGCCGACAAAATATGAATCGCACAGTACCACCACATACTATAATACTGAGCTTGATAGTCCTCTCGCAGAATTTTATCCGTTTTTATTCGAGATTTAATGGTGGAGGCGTCAATACGAAGCGACTGCAGCTCATCTTCGAAATGGTTTCGTAACTCGTCGGAGCCAGCTTTTTGTTTTTGCATGAGTAATAAAAAATATTTTTTCTCCTTTGCCCCCAAACCTAGGAAAGCTGCAATTTTGGCACCATGCTCCAAGCTAAAATGGGTTCGCTTTTTTAATACCTGAGAAATAAAGGAACTTTGACAACGCAAATACTTGGATAAATCCGACTTCGCGCCACGTTTTCCATAATTATCGAAGGAAAGAATCTCATTTAGGAAATCTTGATAGTCAGTGAAGCGAAAAATGTCCAAATTCATATTTTATCTTTTACTAAATTTAAAAGGTATTTTTTACTAACTATTATCTAGTTGTGTTGGGGGCGTCAAGATATCTTCCATTTGTCGGAAAGTTTTTCTTTACAACTTCATCATTAAAAGGGGAGATATCAAAATGTATCGTTTTAAATTCCACGTAACGTTTCTCAATTTTCTGTGGTTAACCACCGCAGTGAATGCTGGCGTTGGTTCAAGCGGCGGCGCCAATGCGGTTGTTTGCCGCAACGACCAAGGGCAGATTCTTAAAGCAACCTTGCTGGATCTTTTCGAAGCTGAGGCGAGGGGGTTACAACTTCTACCGCCTTTGACAAGTATTACTGCTGAATACCGTCGAGCATTGAAAAACCTTCGAGCCAATATTTTAATGGACATTGAGCCAACCGTTGAAGATGAGGAGCGTTTTGAAAGAAACATCGCTAGCTTTGAGCAAGTAGAGGGAGAATTGGAACCTGTAGGTGATATTGGCGAGACCGTCGAGATTCCCTTAAATTGCAAAATCGAACAATTGGCGATCTATGACGACACAGCTTCCGAGCTGCCAGTCAGGGTCTCGAAGGAAATTTGGTCACACCTAAGTGCCATGAATCAAGTAGCACTTTACGCCCATGAAATCATCTTTCGAGACTTTCGATCCGTATTCCCTTTGGAGTCTTCTGCTGGGCTAAGGGAAATTGTGGGACGGCTCTTTTCGGAAGACCTGCCGCTATTTCCCGTAGATACTGGTGTACCCAGTTTTGCAAAAAAATGCAAAGGTGGAGTTTTTCCCCGTGAACTTGAATTCTACATGTACACCCCTAACGATAGACCGGGCGTACGTATCATTCGCCTGTATCGTTTAGAAGGTAGAGATTTATATATTCCGATAGATTTTGAACGGAACTTGGATAGGTTTGAAAACTTGAAAAAGGTCGAAGCAGGGGTCCTCAAAAATGATTTTGTGTTTGCTGATTTTGACCCGGAAACTCGAGAAATTCAGACCATCTCATATATTCCGAAGGACAGTTCACGAACAAATCCCCCGAGACATTATGCGGTAGCGGGTTGCTTTAATCGTTAGATAAGAAAATTAAATTTTTAAATTTACAAAGGTGATCCCATGAAAAAGCAAACTTTGACGATACTTTTTTGCGCCCAGTTTTTACTTTCAATGCTAACAAAGAACGCCTTTTCTGCAGAAGTTAGCGAGCCTGTACCAGTATCCAATCTCAAACGTTATTTCTTTAACTTTAGTGCGCACTATTTAGACCGTAATGGTGACACCATTGACCAAATACGCCGATTTGGGAATGTTCCTGCCACGGGACAATATCTAAGTTATACGCCTACCGGAGAATTCCCTGGGTTTATTGCTATTGGCGGTATTGTTTCTGAAGATGAGTCAAACACTCTCAGGCTGGTGCTACCAGGTGCAAAGATAGTACCTTGTCGTGAACGACCTATACCACGTGAGGAAACCCGCGTTCCACTGTCGGCAGGAATGACACCTTTTGATACTGCGGAAAAACTTAATGTTATAGCGCGTGAGAAGGGGTGGGAGGTAATACCTACACACTTAAAGACCGGCGCAGAATTGCCGCCGACAGATGTGTTTCGTATCCAAACGGTTGAAGGTATTCGTCCGCCTGTGATTCGCAATGAAACTGAAATGGCGACTCTCAAGAGAATTTTTGATTTTAAGGGCGTAGCCATTGATGGGTATCGCCGTATTAGAGGTGGAGGGCAATTTCTCCGACCCACAAAGTACACAAGTGAATTTGCCGCGCTTGGGGAAGAACTTAATCAGTTTATAGAAAATGGACAGAGCTCTCTGACGCTAGAGGAGATCGGGAAACTTGGAGAACTTTCAGCGTTCCCAGGACTTTCCTTTGGCGCTATTGGTAGCTATTTCTATAATTCAGGTACCCGGGTTCGCTTTTGGGACAATAGGGTCAACCAAGAAAGAACAGGGATTTTTATCAAAACCTCATCAGTAGATACTCGCGGTCGGAGCCGTTGCGATGGCGACTTATTCCATGCCGTATTGTCAGTCGATATTGATACCAAAGTGTTCAACTGGGATAGCGTTTATCCGTCTGACATTCGCTCGGTTATCGCTGATCCGCCAATTGATGACTTGCTTTAAATACTGCCCTGAATCACAAAAATCCGCAGCGCTTTGCCACTACTTTCATTTACAAACATAATAGAATAAACATTGCGGATCACGTTCTCTTCAATGCGAACTTTTGACTTTGTCACGAGAGTATATAGCGACGAATCTTTCCCTAATTGAGCTAGTAGTTTTCCAAGGTCGCGACGAAATTCCGCGCGGCCTACATTGTTTTCCGGCGCAAAGTCGTTACCTTCGGCTAAAGCGTTCGCGGTGGTGGCCACATCTTTTTTAGAAAACTTCGCAGCTGTAGTTTCGAACCTACCATTAAAAGGTACTTCGCCACCGAATTCGTCAACGAAGTTTTTTTCAGAAAGAGTTTTTAGAGCATCGGGTTTTGTTTCGAGTTTGTTTACAAGAATACCGGCGCGTAGTCGGCTCGTGCCGGTGGTAATATTATTATCGTTCCAGTTTTCCGCGATTTTGGTAACGACTTTTTGCAAAGCGTCATCTTCTTCGAGTTCATTTATGAAAGGAGCTTCTTCCTCAGGAGTTTTTACGATTGAAATATCACGAACAATGACATGCGGCGCGAAGGCGGTTGGATCAAGCATATACTTACCTTGAACACAGACGACCTGGTCCTTAGCAAGGCCGGCGAAAATAGCTTTGTCGCTAGAAATTCTAATGACATGACCCTTGAAAGCGGGATGAGTGAAGGTTTGGTTTTCTGTAAAAGTTTCGACTTCGGCGCAAGCTGTCGCAACTAGCTTTCTTTCGTCCAGAGCTAAAGTTAGTAGTTGGCCTTTTGATAGAGCCGCCGTGGACCAAAAGCCGATGACAAAAAGAGGAATGAATTTAAACATGTACGTTATCTCTCCCAAGCGTTTTAGAGAATTATGGACAATGGACAGTGCCTTGTATCTGAAAGTGTCGTTCTTGTAAAGCAAGAGCCGAAAGTAGTAGAATTAGCTTTAACAGGAGGTAACTTATGGAAAATCTAAATATCGGTGCAATTCTTGTTTCGACTTTTCTTGCGTTTGCTGTTGGTGGGCTTTGGTACTCGCCGAAGATGTTTCTGAATGTCTGGCTTAAAGAGTCAAATATGAAACAACAGATGGGCCATGGTCCGCAGACCTATATTGCAGCCTTCGTCTTTTATCTTGTCGCCTCTGTTACCTTTAATCGTTTCATCGCCGATCAGCAAAGTCCCCTAGAAATTGTCAAGCTAAGTGCAGTCATCGGCATTTGTTGGGTTGGTACGTCCTTTGGGATCAACTACAAATTTGCGGGCAAAAGTAGAACATTGCTTTTGATCGATGCTGGATATCATATCGTTCAGTTTTTGATTTACGGCGTAACGTTTGGTTATTGGCCGCGGTAGAGACGCGAAAAGACGTCATTCCCAGCTTTTCGAAGAAAAGCGCTGGGAATCTTAAGTCTATTACAAATATATTCGTTTATTGCATCAGCCTTAAGATGCCCTGCGCACCCTTCGGGTGCTGGGCATGACGATTTGCTTTCCTTGTGCAGATTCGCGGCAGTCTCATATCTAGCAATTCAAGTAGGTTAGCCCTAACCAACAAGAATATATTCAACAAATCCAGATGAGTTATGTCTATTTTTCTGTTTTAGGCCTATACCTATACCTACTCACCTGATCACAATTTCTGTGACAAGCTAGTCGTCTCTAAACCCAGGAAATTCAAATGGTAGAAAAAAAAGAAATACCAGCTTGTGCTCCAGGGGAGGAAACTTCTACTAGTACCGCTATTGTTGCCGGAGAAAACCGAAACCCCAATAAACCATTTATCTGTCCTGTGGTTGGCATCGGCGCTTCCGCTGGCGGTCTTGAAGCGTTCGTTGAGTTGCTCGGTGCTCTCGATGTAAGTACCGGCATGGCTTTTGTATTGGTTCAACATTTAGACCCAAATCACCAAAGTTTACTCACGGATATTCTCGCTAGAGCCACGACTATGCCGGTTATTGAAGTGACAAACGACAGAGTTATTAAGCCTGATCACATTTATGTGATTCCTCCAAATACCCGCATGACCATTGTAGCGAATCATCTAAAGCTAGAGCCGAGGGGTTCAGCCCTAGGCCAAGTATACTTGCCAATTGATGCATTTTTTAACTCACTTGCTACCGAGCATCACGAAAATGCTATTGGCGTTATATTGTCTGGTACTGGATCCGATGGCGCCAAAGGACTTGCGGCGATTGTCGCCCATGGTGGTGTTACCTTTGCGCAGGATAAAACCTCCGCAAAATTTGATGGTATGCCCTCAGCGGCAATCGCCAGTGGTGTGGATTTCATTCTAACGCCAAAGGGCATAGCTCAAGAACTTAGAAATATCGCTTTTAATTCTAAGCCATGCCGTGCTGCTCTCAACCAAGATAGTTCGCCACACCCCGTCGAAGAACCGCATGATATTAAAAAAATACTCAAATTCCTTGATGCCTCCAAAGGCATGAATTGTGCAAGTTATAAACTACCTACAGTCCAACGCCGAATTCTCCGGCGCATGGCTATTCGTAAACTGGATAACGTTGACGAATACATTTCTTACCTGGGTGATCACCCTATAGAGCTCGATAGCCTCTATGAAGATATTTTAATTAAGGTAACTTCTTTTTTCAGAAATCCTGAGAGTTTTCTTGCTTTGCGCAAACTAGTATTTCCGGTAATTCTGGCGCGAAAACCGTCGACTATTAGGATTTGGGTACCTGGGTGCTCTACCGGAGAAGAAGCTTATTCCATCGCTATTTCTTTATTTGAATTCATGGAAGATATAAAAACGGTTCCACGCATAGAAATCTTTGCTACGGATGTTAGCGAATCTGCACTCGCGAAAGCGCGGCTCGGACAATATAACGACAGCATTGTGGACCAAGTTTCGCCGGCGCGCCTAAGGCGTTTTTTTATAAAAGAAAGCTCAGGTTTCCGGGTAGGGCCGCGCATCCGGGAATGCTGCATCTTTGCCAGACAAAATGTCACGAAGGATCCGCCATTTTCGAAATTAGACTTAATTAGTTGTCGCAACCTTCTTATATACTTGACCCCTGCGACGCAAAAAAAAGTTATGGCCACGTTCCACTTCGCTCTAAATCCCGATGGGTTCCTTACTCTTGGTTCCTCCGAAACCATCGGTGAGTCGACCGATATCTTTGACGTTACGAGTAGTAACGATAAAATATTTTCCAGAAAACCTGGAGCTACTGGCACGCACAGCTTGGATTCGGTTATGGATATTCCGTTAAAGCGGACGGGTGATCATCCGGTTATTTTACAGGCTCACAGGGACGAGGTCGTTAAAAGCTCTGACAACATAGGTCATGCGGAACGTATTATTTTAGACAAATTTGTCCCGTGCGGTGTCGTCGTTAACGAGCGCATGGAGATACTTCAAGTTCGCGGTGACACGAGCTCATACTTAAAATTACCGGCCGGCAAGCCGTCTATCAATCTTGCAAAATTGTGTCGATCGGGACTCCTTTCTGAACTGAGAACCAGTATTCATGAGGCAGGAGTGAGCGGTAATTCAGTTCGAAAAAATGGCTGGATCAAGGAACCTGGTAAGAAATCTATCCCGGTCGTTATTGATGTAATTCCCTTTAGAGATTCCCCCTCCTCTCAAAATCAATTTGTGGTTCTTTTTGGATTAAGATCTATTTTGGGACGTAAGCCTGCGGAGTCAGCAACCGACCAGTTAAACGAAGTCCAGCGGGTGGAGCGGGAACTTGTTGAGACCAAAGATTACCTCAATTCTATTATTGAGAAAGAACAAGCAACAAACGAGGAACTAAAATCTGCTAGTGAGGAGATCCTCTCTGCAAATGAAGAACTCCAAAGTGGCAATGAGGAAATGGCTACAGCCAAAGAGGAAATCCAAGCCACCAACGAAGAACTCATAACTTTAAACGACGAACTCCAGAATCGAAATCAGGAGTTAGGGCTGCTTAATAACGATCTTACTAATCTATTTGGCAACGCCCAAATTCCCATTGTTATGCTCTCGGAGAATCTCACAGTTAGGCGGTTTACGCAGTCGGCCGAAAAAATTCTAAATTTAACACCCAAGGATATTGGGTTGAAGCTATCCGACATTGAGGCGAAACTTTACGTCGCTGGCCTTCCTGCCCTGGTTTTTGAAGTGTTGGAATCGCTAAAAATTATCGATCAGGAAGTGCAAGATCGCAAAGGTCGATGGTACTCATTACGCATCAAGCCTTATAGGACTTACGACAATAAAATAGAAGGTGCGGTGATTGCCCTTGTGGACATTGATTCACTTAAGCGCAGCGTCGATCATCTGACCGAAGCCTATAGTTATTCGGAAGCTATTGTGCAAACAGCACCCGTGCCTCTTCTTGTTCTCGACGAGAAATTAAGGGTAATCACCGCCAACAAGGCTTTTTACAAAAAATTTAATTTAAACGAACTTGCGACGAAAGACGCTCTCATTTACGACTTAGGTAATGGCCAATGGCAGGTGCCGAAACTGCGCGAATTACTTGAAGATATACTCCCCAAAAATGAATCGATGGAAGATTTTATAGTCGAACATGACTTTCCAGACCTTGGTCTGCGAACTATGCGCCTCAGTGCTCGTCGCCTCTTGCAACATGGAGATCAGGCGGCGAAAATATTGCTCGGTATTCAAGATATTACTGAGGAAAAAAACACCGAAGACCATATGCGGTCGGCGAAAGTGGCCGCGGAGACCGCCAATCAGGCTAAGAGCGACTTCCTTGCAAATATTAGCCATGAGATTCGCACGCCTCTTGGCGCCATCCTTGGTTATTCAGAAATTTTAGCTGACCCGAACCATCAACCCGACCCAAAGATGCTGCAATCAGCCCACCGCATTAAAAAAAATGTGGAGCATTTGACGGAGCTGATTGACGAAATTCTTGATATTGCAAAAATTGAGGCGGGCAAACTTGAAGTTGAGCGCGAACCATTTGCCCTGTTACCTCTGCTTTATGAAATCTATACTCTTCTGGGAGACCGTGCCCACGACAAAGGTCTGACACTTGATATTGTATTTGACGGTGATATTCCAGAAACTATTGTCGCCTGTCCCAAACGACTGTGGCAAATTCTTTTTAATATCGTGGGCAATTCCATTAAGTTTACAGATCGTGGAAGTATTACGATCAATGTGAAGCTGGCACGCACAGGTGATAACCAGTCCAATTCAAAACTTTCCTTTGTGGTATCAGATACTGGTTGCGGGCTTACGGTGGATCAGCAAAGTCGACTTTTCAAACCCTTTAGTCAGGGTGATAGTTCTGTGACACGACGCTATGGTGGTACGGGTTTAGGGCTTATGTTAGCGCGCCGTCTTGCTGAGGTTTTGGGGGGCAACGTTAATCTAGCTGAAAGTCAGTCGGCAAAGGGCAGTGTATTTAACATTACAATCGATCCTGGTCCTCTTGAAGGTGTTGTAATGCTCAAAAACATTACGAAAGAAACCCTTAGCCAATACAAAGATACTAGTTCAAATCTATTTATTGCCAATCAGAAACTTAGCGGCCTACGCGGCCTATTAGTTGAAGATGGGGCGGATAATCAAGTGCTCATCAAGTATTTTTTAACTGCTAGCGGTGCTCTGGTAGATACAGCAAAAAATGGTGCGGAGGGGGTTAGATTGGCTCAAGCTAGCGACCATGATTTTGTGGTAATGGATATTCAAATGCCGGTCTTAGACGGCTATGAAGCAACAAAAAAATTAGTGACCGCAGGTTACAAAACACCCATCATAGCTCTTACCGCTCATGCCATGCATGGTGAACGCGAACGCTGTCTGGGTATTGGCTGCGCTGAGTACATAAGTAAACCTGTCTCTGGAAATGTTCTCATTGATACCGTCACGCGTGCAATTAAAAAAAAAGTTTCGGTAAATCCTAAGAAGCCTCATCGATCACCGTTTTTGCAAGACCCGGCGCTCAGGCAACTTGTCGGTAAATTTGTTAAAAATCTACCCACCCGGGTAGCTGCCCTTCAGGCAGCGCAAAGAAACTCTGACTGGAATGAGCTTGCGAACCAAGCGCATCAGATGGCGGGAGCTGCCGGAGGTTATGGGTTTCCAGAGCTTGGTAACGTCGCTGCAAGAATCGAAGCTCAAGCAAGGGAACCATCGAATCCGCGCGGTTTAGCATCATCGATTTCTGCATTTGCTTCATTGTGCGATGATGCGATTCGGCATATCCTGCACTAGTATAAGTGCCAATTTATTTACCCTGAATGTGCGCACGAATGGTCGGTAAATCGGCATCGCTAGGCGGAGCAACCTGAAGATATTTTTTCCACATCAAATCACGTTCTGCGGGCTTGCCACTGCGGTCGTAGGCAATTCCTAGATTTTTGAAAACCGCGGCATCGGATTTTGGGTATTCATCCAGAAAAATTTCATACATTTTGGCGATCTGCGAAAATTGGTCGGGACTAGCACCGCGCGCGATGGCAAGGATAAGCATTTTGTGGGCGACGCGTAGAAGCGACTGCCAATAGCTTTCGTAGGAAGAATACTCCCAACTATCTAGGGAAAATTTAGTAATCGGTTCATCTTTAAATGCCGTACGACGAATGTTCGCGAGGTTTTGTTGAGCTTCCCGCTGCCATGCTTCCTCATCGACTCTTGCGTCTTTAGGATGAAGCTCGTCGCACAAGCCCTTGGTCCATAGATCATAAGTATTTTCGTAACTCTGATCCTGCGCAGGAAAGCCGCCGCAGTTCCAAACGGGCATGGACTTTATATTTGCATCGATAAGGCTTTTTATCTGGAATTCGTTTGAGCCATTCCCTAAGTGCTCACCGCTAGGCATATGCACGTCTGGGTAGAGGTTTGAAAAAAGTTCTTTTCCCCACGGGTAGGTAAGCGTAGCAATGTGAACGGATTTAACATCGGTTCGTACTTGCTCACAGCTTTGAAGATACATGATGGCATTGCGGTAGTGATCGCCCTGAGTTAGCAACAACGCGTCTTTTGGAATCGTGTTTAGTGTTGCTAGACCAAAACCATGCATTGTCCAATCGTCGCGGTGGTTATTGGATTTAAAGTGAAGACCTAACTGCAACACGACAGTCGTCATGACCAGAGCGATTTTATGGTTACTTTTAAATATCGGTAGCGCCGCAAATCCTAAACCAACCCAAGCGCAAACGAATACCAGGGTCTGCTGCCAAAAACGGCTTTGCACCGCCAGAGTAAGTGGATCTTCAATGGGTAGGTTGGCGAGTGCGTGAAAAACAATGACGTAGAAAACGAATGCCACTACCGTAAAAATAACCAAGGGACGCTGTGATTTGTTTTTATAACTGCGCCACAATCCAAACGCAGCCATGATAACACCGATGAAAAGTGTTTCCTGAAATAAGTTTTGAGAAAATTTTGTTATTTGCGAAAGAAAGGAACTGCCTTCAGCAAAACTACCACTAGCACCCAATTGAAAGGTGCCGTAGTCGCGACGCAAAAGTTGATTTAGAAAACCATTCAAACTACGCTCGTCCCCCCATTGGGCCAGTGAGAGGTTGGCGCTGGCCAGTGGCAAGATTGCATAGGGTAATAAGCCAAGGATAAATAAGACGACGCTGCCAATGACGATCTTGGGTTTAGTGCGGTGAAACCATAGCATCGCCGGTAAAAGGATTGCGCCATAAAATACTAAGGTGTGGTGGTTGCTAAGACCAAGTCCAACGATGAAAGATGCAGTAAGAAAAAACTTTGGATCGTAATCCTCAAAAAATCTCACACTGAGATAAAGCAAAAGCGATACAAACAAATTGTTTAAAGCGAACACTTCAGCGGTGATTGCGTAGTTCCATACTAGGGGCGAAAAACAAAACAGGCCACCGGCCAGGACACCTGCCCACATCTGTTTTGTCCAGCGGGTTACAGCCATCGCTAGGAATACGGTCGCAGCGGCATCGCACACAGACGAAAGTAAATTAATGCGCCACGCAATTGAATTGAAAGGTATGAAACTAAATAGCTTTGCCAAGACGATATAAAGTGGATAACCCGGTGGGTGCGGTACCGAGAATTTGTAACCAGCGGTGATCAACTCGCCGCTATCACCGCCACCAACGCTCGGATAGAGAGTGAAAAGATAAACTAAAAACGCAACTCCACCCAATGCTAGGGCTGGCCATGATTTTGAATCTTTGTTTTTTACTAGCAACAGCTTCCGCGACCAAAAAAGCAATTAGCGTAAGTAATTTGCATTAGTAAATAGAGGACTTTTTCGCTGAAGCGAAAAAATGGGCATGGGAGGACTCGAACCTCCGACCTCTACCTTATCAGGGTAGCGCTCTAACCACCTGAGCTACATGCCCGGTTTCGTTTCAGAAAAAGCGGGAGTGAAATTTATAGGGGGTTCTCTCACCATGTGTCAATGTGAAGTTGTAACCTATACAAATTAATAACATTTGTATAAAACGTTCGACTTTTAAGCAAAACCTATATAAATACCCGATCTTCTAATGATTGGTTAATATGAGTTTTATGGCTTTGATAAAATCTACAGCCCTTAGTTGCGCCGTGGCCTTGGCCCTATTTTTTTCGGCAGCGCCGGCATTTTCTTGCGCCGCCTTCAATACAGGTGGCAATCCTTCTCCCTCGCTAACTCAGTCGCAGCTTGTTCAAGAGGTAAAACAACTTCTCACTCAATTCGAACGACAGATTACTCCCAGTTTAATGGGAGAGATCCATCGTTCCATGGCTCGACGTATTTCAAAAGCCGAAAGTGAGGGCCCAAGTACTGAGGCTGAAGTACGCGCCAACTTTAGCGCCCTGAAAAACTTGTTACTGCGCGCCCTTGCTTTAAGACCAGACTTACAGAATCTAAGGCCAGAGCAGTTTCCGATCTTTTTGGGCCGCCGTCCGTTCGCTGCGTTGAATAGTCTTTGGCAGAATATGGCAATAGATATCATTGTTCACCTTGTCGGCAGGGATGCGCACTTCAATGCCTGGCACGAGAAACTGCACGCCATTGTTGAGCGCACCCTTAACCGCAATCCGATCGCCGGCGATATTGCAGTGGCTCTCGGTCGCCTACCAACCGCTGCTGAAACGCGCCAAATTTTTACAGCGGTGACTCGTTTCCAAGACGACCGCGGCTCCGATGGCATTCGTCCGGCATTACCAGGGAATTTAACACCCCTGCACCAACAAGAAATTATGGATGTCTTAGAAACTGATGGGATAAGCGATGCGGATCTACTTCTGCTTAGCGATAGCGTTGTCTTTGACGGCCGACCAGTGTGGACCGACATTGCCGCCAACCGCAAATTCGGGGAAGTACTTCATTATGATCATCAGGCCGCCGTTGAAATAGCCAACGTTTTCATTAATGCTAAGTTTCCGCCCACAGCCGACGGCACTATTTTTGCGGGATTATTTGAACGTCTAACAGATCAAAAAATGATCGATGAGCATTCTATAGCGCGCATGGTTGGTGTAAGAACACCTTTGGGAGTTCGTCAGGTGTGGCCTGATGTGGCGGAAGCCTTACGCCTAGCTATGAATTTGCACGCTTACTACATGAATTGGGAAGCCATGATTGTTCACGGTGGCGCCAGCACGAAGCGAAATCTGCGTAATTTGTCTTTACAGACGAGAACCCGTTTAACTAACGATGCCCTTGGTTCTGATCATTTTGGCAGCGTTCTCGTGGCCACGGCTGACGACACAAAATCCGCCGGCGACGCCGAAAAACAGGTTTTGAAGATTCTTAATTCGCCGATCATCGGCAGTAGCCTCAAAAGGGTGCTTACTTCCTACATTTTGCTCACCACCCAGTTAAATTTTTCCCACCATCAGGATTTTGCCCCCTTTGTCGCCACATTGGCTCGTCTGGTTAAGCCATCGTAGACCCGTTTCCTAGGATGGACTTTTAGCCAAGGCTCGATTAATCTTTGCAAAAAAGTAAGGGTTTCACCGCTTCAACTCCGGCTTTGCCTAAAGGAAACGATTATGTCCGGCAGCTCCCTAGATGAATTAAAATATGACCGCCCATTTGCCGAGCGCCATATTGGTCCAAATAAAAACGCCATCGACAAGATGCTATCGTTTCTCGAATATAAATCCCTTGATCAATTGATTGACACAGCCATCCCGAAATCTATTCGCTCCAAAAAAGATATGCGCTTGCCACCGGCAAAAAACGAATTTGAAGCCTTAAAAGAAATTCGTGGCATTGCCCAGCAAAACCAAGTGAACCGTTCTTATATTGGTTGCGGCTACTATGGCTGCATCACACCGCCCGTGATTCAGCGCAACATCTTAGAGAATCCAGGTTGGTACACGCAGTACACACCATACCAAGCGGAGATCTCCCAGGGACGCCTTGAATCCTTATTAAATTTTCAAACCATGATCATTGATTTAACGGGACTGGCTGTGGCCAATGCCTCTGTTCTTGATGAAGCCACCGCTGCGGCCGAAGCGATGACTCTGGCCTTTGCGGTTGCGGGTGAAGACGCGACGAAAAGTTTTTTTATTTCTAAAGATTGCCTGCCGCAAACCATCGAAGTGGTTAAAACCCGCGCCATCCCGCGTGGTATTAAAGTAGTGGTCGGTGATCACCGCGAGTTTGATTTTTCCACACCTATCTATGCCGCCTTGTTGCAATACCCGAGTGTTGAGGGTGAAATTTTTGACTACGAACCCTTTATTAAGAAATTAAAATCTCAAGGCGGTGCCGCTATCCTAGCCGCGGATATTTTAGCTCTCACGGTTTTGAAATCTCCGGGGGAAATTGGCGCTGACATTGCCGTCGGCAGCACGCAAAGATTTGGCGTGCCTCTTGGCTACGGCGGTCCCCACGCCGCGTACCTAGCGACGAAGGAAGAATATCTGCGTCGCATTCCTGGTCGTATGGTGGGAGTTTCTAAAGATGCTCATGGTAAAAGAGCTGTGCGTTTATCTTTGCAAACGCGCGAACAACATATTCGCCGTGAGAAGGCGACGAGCAACATTTGTACCTCGCAAGTTTTGCTAGCTAACATTGCTGCGATGTATGCGGTTTATCATGGTGCCGAAGGTCTAAGAAATATTGCCATGCGTGTCAACGCCATGACCAGACTTTTTGTGACCGGGTTGACGGGCGCTGGGATTAACGTCGCTAATAAACATTATTTCGACACCGTAAGAATTAATCTAGATAAGAAAACGCAGCAAAATATTTTAAAAACAGCGGCGGAAAAAAATATCAACCTGCGCATCATTGGCGAAGAGGCTGTAAGTGTTTCCATTGACGAAACAACAACCATTGATCATGTAGAAGATTTATTAGCGGTCTTCACTCATAAGACGGCGTCAACCCAAGATTTGCAGAAAAACTTACCGGCTAGTTTACCCGCTAACTATATTCGCAAGTCAGCGTATTTAACCCATCCAACGTTTAATTCTTATCATTCAGAAACAGAACTGATGCGCTATATTCGTCGTCTTGAAGCGGCGGATTTATCGTTAACCACTTCGATGATTTCTCTTGGTTCATGCACGATGAAACTCAATGCCGCCGCTGAACTTATGCCGATCACTTGGCCAGAGCTCAATGGTGTGCATCCCTTTGCGCCTCTTGAGCAAGTGAAGGGTTATCAAGCTTTATTCAAGCAGCTTGAAAGCATGCTCTGCGAATTAACAGGCTTTGCCGCCTTTTCATTGCAACCAAACTCTGGTGCTCAGGGTGAATACGCGGGCTTGCTGGTGATTCGAAAATATCATGAAGCCAATGGTGATCTCGGTCGCAACGTTTGTTTAATCCCAAGTTCCGCTCACGGTACCAACCCCGCTAGTGCTGCCATGGCCGGCATGAAGGTCGTTGTTGTGAAATGCGATGAGGGCGGCAATGTTGATTTAGGCGATTTGCAAGCAAAAGCGCAGCAGCACAAAGATTCTTTGTCAGCCCTTATGATCACCTATCCTTCCACTCACGGTGTTTTTGAGGAAGGCATTCGCGAAATCTGTGACATTGTCCACCAAAACGGCGGCCAGGTTTACATGGATGGCGCCAATATGAATGCGCAAGTTGGGTTGTGTTTGCCAGGAACTTTTGGTCCCGATGTTTGCCATCTAAATCTGCATAAAACTTTTTGCATCCCCCACGGCGGCGGCGGACCAGGTGTTGGGCCTATTGGTGTTGCAAAACACTTGGCACCGTACTTACCCAATCATCCTTGCGTTGATATGAAAATTAAATCTTCCACTGGTCCAGTGGCGGCAGCACCATGGGGAAGCGCTAGCATTCTACCGATCTCATGGATGTATATTCGCATGATGGGCGTCGATGGTTTAACTCACGCGACAAAGGTCGCCATTCTTAATGCTAACTACATGGCTAAGCGATTGCATCCCCACTTCCCTGTGCTTTATCAAGGCCACGAAGGACTTGTAGCTCATGAATGCATTGTCGATTTGCGTCAGCTTAAAAAAACTTCTGGGATTGAAGTGGAAGACGTGGCCAAGCGACTTATGGATTACGGCTTCCATGCACCAACGATGTCGTTTCCCGTGCCAGGTACTTTGATGATTGAACCAACGGAAAGCGAATCAAAAGAAGAACTCGATCGATTCTGTGACGCCATGATTGCCATTCGCAAAGAAATAAAAGATATCGAAGATGGACGCAGCGATCGCCAAAACAATGTTTTGAAAAATGCGCCGCACACCGCTGAATTTGTAACACGTAACGCCTGGGATTTGCCTTACTCTCGCGAGCAAGCAGCGTATCCAGCACCTTGGACCAAGAACTATAAATTTTGGCCGCGCGTTGGTCGTATCGATAACGCCTTCGGTGATCGAAACTTTGTGTGCAGCTGCCCACCCGTTGAGGATTATGAAGACTAAGCCGTTTGGAATTACATAAATTATTTTTTGCAAAAATATTGAGCTGTATAGGTGTTATTCAAAATGGCGGTGATAGTTATAACTGCCCAATTTTATTGCTCAATTTAGGCCGACCTTCTATGAGCTGTGGATAAGAGTTATCCACAGTTTTCATAACTAATTGATTTTACAGATAATTAATGCGGCTCATCATGATATTTCTGCATTTTGGTGGGGTCCTCTACAGTAATAATTAGAAATTCAATAATTTCACTCGAGAAAAAGATGAATTTAGCTGTTTGTAAAACAGACCGCATTTTGGGAACAGTAACAAATCCCCCCAATGTTACTACCAAGTCACGTCAATTCCAAAATGCAAAACGCCATTTCCCGCTTGGGGATAAGGTCCCCTGTCCGCCGCCAATTTGCTCATTGGCTTGACCCCTTTCAAATTTTGGATTGTTTTAGAAAATTGAAAGGGGATCCTACCTCCCCTAGCTCTGCAAAACCTTGCGGAAGTAAGGAATGGTTTGAGTAAGGCCGGCTTTGAGTGGCACTTTTGGTTCCCAACCGGTCAGAGATTTAATTTTGGAAATATCTGGACATCTAACCGCCGGGTCATCCGACGGTAACGGTTTGTAGACAAGTTTTGATTTGGAAGCGGTTTGCTTGAGGACTTCCTCGGCTAGTTGCTTGATGGTGAATTCGCCCGTGTTGCCCAAGTTGACCGGGCCGTGGTCGCCTTCGTATTGAGAATACTTAAATATCCCTTCCACCAAATCATCGACGTAACAGAATGAGCGCGTCTGACTACCGGTTCCATAAATGGTGATGTCATCACCGCGTAAGGCCTGAGTGATAAAGTTGCTGACCACGCGCCCGTCGTCTACGGACATGCGTGGCCCATAGGTATTAAAAATGCGCACGACGCGAATATCAACGCCGTTGCTACGGTGGTAATCAAAGCACAGAGTCTCGGCGGCGCGCTTACCCTCGTCGTAGCAGCTGCGCACGCCAATGGGGTTAACATTTCCCCAATAGCTTTCGGTTTGCGGGTGTTGCTTTGGATCGCCGTAAACTTCAGACGTACTAGCTTGAACAAACCGCGCGCCAACGCGCTTGGCAAGTCCGAGCATGTTGAGTGTGCCCATGATGTTGGTTTTAATCGTTTTGATTGGATTCTCTTGATAATGAATGGGACTAGCGGGACAAGCGAAGTTAAGAACTAAATCCACTTCGGCAAAGTAAGTGTGCACAATATCGTGACGCACGAATTCAAAGTAAGGGTTGTCAAAGTGTTGCACCAAATTGGTTTTACTACCGGTGTAGAGATTATCGACACATGTTACTTCCCAATCATCTTTAAGATAGCGGTCGCAAAGATGACTACCGATGAAACCGGCACCACCAGTTATGAGCACTCTGGGTTTATCCCAACGAGCCATTGGATTCTCCTAAACCTTGAGTTTACGGAACAAGCGGCAAATTGTATGATAAGTATCTAATTCTTTCATCAGAATTGTCGGCGACGTAGCTGCAGGAGCTCTTTTTTATGAATATTCATGAATATCAAGCAAAACAACTTTTTCGACAAAACGGCATCCCAGTGCCAGAGGGGCATTTGGCCACCAGCGGCCTGGAAGCCGAGTTCGCTATGCGTCGCCTTGGAACACCAGTGGCCGTAGTCAAAGCTCAGGTTCACGCCGGTGGGCGGGGTAAGGCTGGGGGCGTAAAGCTGGTCAAGTCACCCGAAGAATGCCGCAAGGTAGCCGAACAGATGATCGGTATGAAGCTGGTCACCCATCAGACCGGTGCCGAAGGCAAGATCGTTCATAAAGTCTATGTGGAAGCGGGTAGCGATATCACCAAGGAATTCTACTTGGCTCTGCTTGTAGATCGCAGCACGGCCAGTGTGGCGATTATGTTTTCCACCGAAGGCGGCATGAACATTGAAGACGTCGCCGCAAAAACTCCCGAGAAAATTTTTTCCGTAACCGTAAGTCCGGTAACCGGCTTGCAAGGCCACCACCTGCGCACCCTTTGTTACGGTATGAAACTATCGCCGGAGTTGAGCAAAGAAGCTTCGAAATTGATCCGCAGTCTTTACAGCATGTTTCTTAAATACGACTTTTCGATGCTGGAAATTAATCCTCTCATCGTTACCAAAGATAACAAAATGTTTGCCATCGATGGCAAAATGAATTTTGACGATAACGCTCTCTACCGTCACAAAGATGTGGAACTGTTGCGCGATTTTTCTGAAGAAGATCCGCGCGAGGTCGAAGCCTCTAAGCATGGTTTAAATTTCATCGGCTTAGACGGTAATATTGCGTGTCTCGTCAATGGCGCCGGCTTGGCGATGGCGACCATGGACATCATTCAGCACTACGGCGGCAAACCAGCGAACTTCCTGGATGTTGGCGGTGGCGCGACGGAAGAAATGGTGACCAATGCTTTTCGTATTATCCTAGCGGATAAAAATGTCAAATCGGTGTTTGTAAATATCTTTGGCGGCATCATGCAGTGCGATGTGATTGCCAAGGGTTTGATTGGTGCGGCGAAAACTTTGGGATTAAATGTGCCTTTGGTGGTGCGCTTAGAGGGCACCAATGTTGAGCTGGGAAAAAGTATTCTCAAAGAATCGGGATTAAATATTATTCCTGCAGACGATATGGCGGACGGGGCAAAAAAAGCGGTTGAAGCTGCGAAATCTAAAAAGTAAGGGAGAATCTTGTGGCCGTTTTAGTTGGTAAAAATACAAAGGTCATCACTCAAGGTATAACCGGTAAGTCCGGAGAGTTTCATACAAAACTTTCGCAAGAATACGCGCCGCGCTTTGTAGGCGGTGTGACGCCAGGCAAGGGCGGGACAAAGGGGATTTGCGACTTGCCGATTTTCGATACGGTGAAGGATGCGCGCAAGAAAACTGGTGCGAATGCTACCATGATTTTTGTACCACCACCCTTTGCGGCGGACGCTATCTTAGAAGCGCTGGATGCGGAAATTGAATTGATCGTCTGTATTACCGAAGGCATTCCCGTGCTCGACATGTTGCCGGTAAAACACGCGTTGGCCCAATCAAAATCGCGCCTCATCGGTCCAAACTGTCCGGGGATCATCACTCCAGGTCAGTGCAAAATCGGTATCATGCCAGGGCATATTCATAAAGTTGGTAGCTGCGGTATTGTTTCAAAATCTGGAACGCTAACCTACGAAGCGGTGGCGCAGACGACGGCGGCTGGTGTTGGCCAATCCACCTGCGTGGGTATTGGTGGCGACCCAGTGATCGGCACACTGTTTATCGATATGCTTGAGATGTTTGAAAAAGATCCGGAGACCAAATCCATTGTGATGATCGGTGAGATCGGCGGCGACGCTGAGATTAAAGCCGCCAAGTTTATCAAAGAAAATGTAACCAAACCTGTTGCCGCGTTTATTGCCGGACAAACGGCGCCTAAGGGTAAACGCATGGGCCACGCCGGTGCCATCATTTCTGGCGGCTCGGGCACGGCTGCAGAGAAAATCGATGCTTTAAGATCTGCGGGTGCCAGTGTCGCGGCAACAACGGCGGAGATAGGCGTTACCTTACTTGAAGCCATTAAGAAACATAAGGGTCGCTAACATTGCTGGGAATTAGAAAATATCGCGGTGCGGCTATCGATCTTTGGCAGGGCAACCCTGAAGAGTTTGCCTGTGATTTAATAAGCGATGAAGTCGCCGGTGGTTTAAGCTCTGCCGCCGTCAATCGTTATAGACACTTGGCACTGGCATTAAAGTTAAAGGACGATCCTTCACCTCTTCAATCCTTAGCCATGCAAGCCATGGATGAGATTAAAAACTTCTTAGAGTCCAACAATCACGCCGATGACAAGTTTCCACAGCGGATTACCCTAATCTTAAATAGTTCTTTGCAATATGATACGTTTCAGACGAAATTGTTCGAAACCTTTTAGAATTTTCTTATGCCGAAAATCTCTGACACGACCCTTCAACCATTCAGCTACTACGGTACTGGCGGTACTTGCGACGTCCTCTATGCGCCTGCGAGCGTTGCGGAGTTAGCCGAGAACGTTAAAGAGATTGTTAAACATAAACAGAAATTTTTTCTCCTAGGCGGCGGCACCAACTCGCTGGTGATGGATACCCATTGGCCCGGTGCGGTGATTATCTTTAAGAATATGGATAAGATCGTATTTAAAAAGAACGGTCTGATGGTGGATGCGGGCGTGGTGAATTCCGAATTAGCCAAGGCTTGCCTGGACCGCGGCCTCTCTGGGGTGGCGTGGATGTACCGTTTGCCGGGGCAGCTTGGTGGCACGGTGCGCATGAATGCTCGCTGTTATGGTGGCGAAATTAGCGAGGTGGTGACCAAAGTTGTTGTGGTTACCCCCAAAGGCGAGATCAAAGAATATAACGATAATAAGGTTTTTCGCGGCTACAAAGACACGATCTTTATGACCAATCACGAAATCATTGCTCAAGTGGAAATGCAACTGGTGCCCGGTGAGCGTGAAGAGATTTTGGAAAAGATGAATTTTTGCGAAAACGACCGCGAAAGCAAGGGGCAGTTTGTATACCCAACCTGCGGCTGCGTCTTTAAAAACGATTACGATGTGGGTGTCCCCAGTGGCTTGTTGCTCGATCAAAGTGGTGGCAAAAGGCTTCGCCACAAAGGTGCCGAGATCAATCCCCACCATGCGAACTTTGTTTATAATGTGGCCGCGGATAGTGTTGGTATTTTGGAAACAACTTTACAAATGCGCGAGTTGGTCTACGAAAAATTCGGCGTCTGGATGGAATATGAGATGGAAATCCTGGGCGAGATTCCAGATGACTTAAAGGCCGCTGTCACGGAAAAAAGACCGCAGAAGTGGCGTCAGAAAGAGGCGCTGATTGTGGCGCTGAGAGAGAAATTTAACAAGCGTTGAGATAGTTAGGGTAAAAATCATGATCGCAGTTATCTCAGGCAGCACCGGGCTTACAGGCACTTCGGTGTTAAAGAAGCTCTTAGATGATAAAGATATAAAACAGGTTATCTCCGTAACGCGAAAACCAGTTGGTATGGAAAACCCAAAACTAACAGAGGTTTTTCTTTCTGATCTTTCCGAAATAAAAACACTTTCTTCAAGCCTTAAAGGCGACATCTATTTTTGTTGTTTAGGCACGACAAGGAAAGCGGCTGGGAGTAAAGAAAATTTTATCAAAGTTGATCACGACGCCATCGTTGCCTTTGGCGAGATTGCTAAAAAACATAATGCCAAATCTTTTTCTGTCATCTCAGCTATGGGTGTAAATAAAAACTCGACCATTTTTTACAATCAAGTTAAGGGGAGAACAGAAGACGACTTACAAAATTTAGGTTTAACGCGATTAGTGATTTTTAGGCCCTCCTTTTTAATCGGTGATCGTAAGGAATTTCGTTTTGGCGAAAATTTAGCCACGAAAATCCTTGTCCCAATTGCTTCTGTCGTTCCTGGAAAGGTCAAACGACTTCTACTAACCGAAATAGAAACTCTTGCAAGACAAATGGTAGTGGAAGCTAAGAAAGAAAATCCAGGAGTTTTTGTTTTTTCCGCTGTCGATATTACAAATTGAGCTCGCGTGATCCCCTACATGAACACGCTCCTATGAGGGCTCGCCTGCTTAGGGTGACGGGAGATCGCGAAGCATCTTATAGGTATAAATTCCCGTCGAGTGACCATCGCTAAATTTAATATTCAAAGCATAACGACCAACGGACTGCACCTGCATCGGGCGAACGTCATCTTTAATATCTTCAGGTTTTAATTTATTCTCGCGGGTCCATTCGTCGATACAAGAAGCGCATGGACATTTGCGTCGTAAGTTAACCACATCGTAGCGGGAAACTTTTTCATCGCTCCAGATAATTCCTAAGGTGCGGTGGTCGATTTGAGCAATGTCTTTTATGGCTAGATTTTCCATCGATTAATTTTTCCAGGTAAAGTTAAACTGGGTCAGCACGCCCAGGTCTTTTTGGTTTAAAATAGATAGTTGTGCTGCGGCTTGGCCGGCGGCTGAGATGTAAGCTTTTGCGGCCAAAGAGTTATCATTGCTAAGTACAATCGGTGAGCCGCTATCGGAACCCGCCGTGATGCCTTCTTCAATGGGAATTTCTCCGAGCAAAGGTAGACCATGCTCCGCAGCGACGCGGCTGCCGCCGCCTTGTCGGAAGATAAAGTGTTTTTTGTCACAACCATCGCACACAAAGTAACTCATGGTTTCAATCACACCGAGCACTGGAACTTTTAGAGTTTCAAACATATTGATCGCTTTGCGCACATCGATCAATGCTACCTCTTGCGGTGTGGTGACGATGACAGCTCCCGAGATGGGTGCTGCTTGCGATAACGTTAACTGTATATCGCCAGTGCCTGGGGGATAGTCGACAATCAGATAATCAAGTTCTTGCCAGGCGACCTGGGATAAAAACTGCTTGATGATCTGACCAGCCATCGGTCCGCGCAAGATGGCGGCTTTATTTGCTGAGCCAAACATAGAAACTGAAATGATCTTTACCCCGTTGACTTGCGGCGGCACAACCATGCCGTTCACGGACTCACTTGGATTGCTAACACCAGTCATAAGAGGAACCGAGGGCCCATAAATATCGGCGTCGAGAATTCCAACTTTGGATCCGGCCTTCGCTAAAGCAAAAGCTAGATTGACGGCCGTTGTCGATTTACCGACACCGCCTTTACCACTGGCGACGGCGATAATGTTCTTAACCTGACCTAAGGAGGCGGTTACCGTTGGCGCGCTGATGGTGGTGCCTTTGATGTTGGCTGTGATCTGTACGTCAACGACACTAATGCCAGGAAGTTTTCTTAATTGTTCTTCGCATTGGGATTTCAACACGTCCTTAACAGGACATGCGGGAGTTGTGAGTTCCACGGTGACGCCGACTTTGTTGGCCTCAATGCGGATATCTTTTACAAAACCTAAGCTCACAATATCGCGATGGAGATCTGGATCTTGCACCACGCTTAGCGCATCTCTAACAGATTTTTCAGTAACGAGAGCACCACCAGCGATAGCGCCCGCGGAGCCTTTAATTTTGTCCTGAAGATTTTGCAAAAAACTCAATGATCTAATCCTTCAATGTATTTTGTGGCCTGCATGGCGGCTTGACAGCCCATACCAGCAGCGGTGATCGCTTGTTTAAATACTGGATCGCCAATATCACCCGCCGCAAAAACGCCGGGAGTTTTGGTTTTGGTGTATTCTTTTACTTTTATATAACCATGATCGTCCACATCCACGTAGGGCAAAAATACTTCCGAATTGGGGCGGTGACCGACGGCCATGAACAAACCATCGACTTTTAGGTCTTCGGTTTTTCCAGTCTCGGTGTTTTTAATCTTGGCACCGGTTAATCCGGTTTTGTCGCTAAGCAATTCTTCTAAAGTATAAGGCGTCATGATTTTAATGTTTTTAGTTTTCTTGGTGCGTTCGACCATGATGGCAGAAGCGCGGAATTCGTGCCGGCGGTGGATTAAAACTACTTCCGCGCAAATTTTGGAAAGATAATTCGCTTCTTCCATGGCGGAATCGCCGCCACCAACAACGGCGACGCGTTTGCCCTTATAGAAAAAACCATCACAGGTAGCGCAGGTGGATAAGCCCTTGCCCATCAGCTCAGCCTCGCGCGGTAGGCCTAATGTTTTAGCAGTAGCACCCGTAGCGATGATGACCGCTTTTGCCGTGATCTCGTTGTCGTCGGACCAGAGCTTAAGGGGTTGTTTGGAAAAATCAACTTTAGTGATCTGCTCGTAGCGCACTTCAGTACCAACGCGCTCCGCCTGGGCGGTCATGTCAGCCATGAGTTTTGGGCCCATGATGCCATGCTCAAAACCGGGAAAATTTTCCACTTCGGTGGTGGTCGTCAGCTGTCCGCCATGCTGAAAGCCAGCAAAAATTACCGGTTTTAGTGCGGCGCGGGCGGCATAAATGGCGGCCGTCAAGCCAGCGGGTCCAGTTCCAACAATTACAACGTCATACTGAGATTTGCTCACTGCGGGTTTCCTTTTCTTAACTTCGAATTCAACTTAACTATTAAACATAACAATTGCCGGCGGGAAAGTCACGTCGGCTATGTCTCTGTATTTGCTGGTAAATAACTCTAGGTTCGACTATCCCTGGGCGGGGGGATATAATTTATTTTTAATGTCGAAGGCTTGTTGCATGCGCTTTTTATTTTGCTGCCTCTTTATTTCTTATGGGTCATTTCTCGCTGCTGTTGATTTTGAGTGGGCGCAGAATTTTAAACATGGCTCTAATGTCGATCAGTCCATTCAATTTGTGCGTCTAACCGACGGCAAAATTCTTTACGAAAAAAACCCTGATCGTGTCTTGATTCCCGCTTCCACAACAAAATTAGTTACCGCCGCTGCCGTATTGACCAAATTCACCCCAGCACGGCATTTCGTCACCAAGATTTATCATACCGGTGTGCGTCAGAATCAAATTATTACTGGCGATTTGATTATCGTCGGTGACGGCGATCCATTTGTAGTTTCAGAAAACCTTTGGCAGCTAGCGGTGGATTTTAGAAATCTAGGCCTCAAGGAATTTAAAGGTAATATTGTTATCGACAATTCTTTGTTTGACACCAATAGCCGCGATGAAAGCCGCGAATTTGGCCAAGAATCCTCCGATAACGCTTATGATGCACCGGTTTCAGCCTTTGGCGTGAATTTCAATACGGTGGCTGTTAGCGTGACACCGGGACAAAAACCGGGCACCCCAATCGTTGCGGGTCTTGACCCATACCCTCTTAAAGGTGTGGGATTTTCGAGCAACGCTAAAACCACAGCCGGGAAAAAAAGTCAGATTAAAGTCACAAGATTATCGCGGCCAGGACCTTCGTCAGCTTTGGCGCTCAATATTAGTGGCGAAGTGTCCGTCGATGCTCCCATGCGCAAAGTCTACCGCTCCATTGCCGATTCCCTGAAAATTTCCGGCGAGTATGTGCGCTCGTTTCTTTTGGCCGAGGGCATCAAGGTGGATGGGCAGGTTGTGGCTGGCGTGCTTCCAGCCAATGCCAAACCTTTATACGAGCTCGAGAGTTACGAGATGTCCAAACTCATCGCCGGATTAAATAAATATTCCAATAACTATATCGCCGATGTCTTGCTAAAACGTCTGGGCGCGGCCTTTCCCATAAAGGGCCCCGCCGACGCTGCTGGGCAAGGCAGCTATGAAAATGGCGTTCACGTTTTATCGGACTTTTTGCGCAACGATGCTAAGACGCAGCCAACTTTTGTGATTAAGAATGGCTCCGGCTTAAGCACCGATAATCGTCTTGGTGCTTCGCATCTGGTGAAAGTTTTAGCTTTTACCTTTGGGCGCATGGATATTTTTCCGGAATTTATAGCAAGTTTACCGGCATCCGGATGGGATGGTACACTAAAGGAACGTTTTCAAGATGCGAAGAGTTTTGCGGCGCAAGGATTGGTTCGTGCTAAAACTGGCACACTCACAAGTCCGGTAACGGTCGTGAGCCTCGCCGGGTTTTTGCGCCATGAAAAACATGGCCTAGTTGCCTTTGCCATTATTGAAAACGGTGTGGTTGGAAAATCGCAACCGACCGTGGATGAGTTAAGACAAAACCAGGATAAAGCGTTAGCTGGATTTATGCAGTCACTGTAAAGGAAAAATCATGGGTTTTGATGGAATTGATCTTGAGAAAGAAGCCTTAGAGTATCACCAACGATCGCCGCGCGGCAAAATTGGTACGATGCTGACCAAGCGTCTTGATACGCAGTTTGATTTAAGCGTCGCGTACTCTCCTGGTGTTGCTGGCCCTTGCCGCGAGATCCATAAAGATGAATCAAAATCTTTTCTTTACACGGGACGCGGTAACTTAGTCGGAGTTATTTCCAACGGTACGGCCGTTCTTGGTCTTGGTAATCTGGGCGCTGCGGCTTCAAAGCCAGTGATGGAAGGTAAGGCGATGCTTTTTAAAAAGTTCGCCAATATCGATGTCTTCGATATCGAGATCAATGCCACCGATCCAGATGAATTCATTGCCGCGGTGAAAGCTCTAGAGCCCACCTTTGGCGGTATTAACTTAGAAGACATTAAAGCGCCCGAATGTTTTTACATTGAAGAAAAACTGCGAGCTTCGATGTCCATTCCCGTGTTTCATGACGATCAGCACGGCACATCGATCATTGCTGGCGCGGCCTTTTTAAATGCTTTGGAAATTACTGGTCGCGATATTAAAAAAACGAAAGTTGTTTTCTCGGGGGGCGGGGCCGCAGCGGTCGCTTGCGCCAATTTGTTTTTGGAACTTGGCGTGCAGCTTAATAATCTCATCATGTGCGACAGTAAGGGTGTTATTTACGAAGGCCGCACCGACGGTATGAACAAGTATAAAGCGCGATTTGCTCGTCCTACCAATCTGCGCACCATTGAAGAAGCAATGAATGGTTGTGATGCCTTTGTCGGCGTATCGGCCGCCAATGTGGTTACGCCGCAGATGATTAAGGGCATGGCGGAAAATCCAATCATATTTGCCTTAGCCAATCCAGATCCTGAAATTCATCCCGATTTAGCGCGCAAACATCGCCCCGATGCAATCATGGCTACGGGACGCTCGGACTTTCCTAACCAAGTGAATAACGTTCTTGGCTTTCCATTCATCTTTCGCGGTGCTCTCGATGTAGGCGCCAAGTGTGTCAATGAAGCGATGAAACTCGCAGCCGTGAAAGCCATTGCTAACCTGGCCAAGGAAGATGTTCCCGAGATTGTTAACCGCGTCTATGCCAAAGCCGAAGGCTATACCTTTGGTCGCGATTATCTTATTCCAAAACCGATCGACCCGCGCGTTCTAACGCGTGTGGCACCAGCGGTAGCTAAGGCGGCCATGGATTCTGGTGTGGCACGAGTTAAGATCGATATTGAAGAGTACAAAGAGCGCGTTGAGCACATGCTCGGGCCAACCAAGAAGATTATTCGTCAGGTGCGAAAAAATATTAAGCTTGGCGCCGTCGGTGGCAAAAAACCTCTGATTGTTATCCCTCATGGCAATGACCCAAGATTACTAAAGGCCGCGGCGCAAGTTTACGCGGAAGGCGACGTAAAAGTTTGCCTCTTGGGAAATCCGGAGCAAATCATAAAAGAAGCAGAGAAAATCGGTATTAAACGCCTAGAGGAAATGGTGGAATTTAAAAACCCTCTTAGCGATGGCAATGATATTAAGTACGCAGACCTTTTGTTTGAAATGCGCAAACGCAAAGGCGTTTCTCGTACCGGTGCCATGCAACTAGTGCGTAATCATAACTACTTTGCGGCCATGATGGTAAAAAATGGCGACGCGGATGGAGTGGTCACAGGTCTCGTGGAGCCTTATGCTTACGCCGTGAAACCAATCCTTGAGGTGATCGGCACGACCGATGGTCAAGCGTTGGCAGGCATCTATATGATTGTGGTGCGCAATAAACTTTATTTCTTTGCGGATTGTACGATCAATGTCGATCCAAGTGCTGAGACCCTTGCGGATATTGCCATTGCAGCCTCGAAAGTTTCTAAGCGCTTCACCAAAGACGTACCGCGCGTGGCGATGCTCAGCTTCTCAAGCTTTGGTTCTAACCGCTATCCAGCGACCGCGAAAATTGTCGAAGCCATTGAAATCCTGCGCAAACGCGCTCCCGATATGATTGTCGATGGTGAGATGCAAGCCGATGTGGCCCTAAACGAGGAATTGCAGCGCCAGGAGTTTCCGTTCTGCAGGTTGCAAGGTGCGGCCAATATTTTGATTTTCCCACATTTGGCAGCGGCGAATATTTCCTATAAATTACTGACGAATATCGATTCTGATGCGACTGCGACTGGGCCTATCCTTTGGGGGGTAAAACAGCCTGCAACGGTGATTCAGCGTGGGGCTTCGGTTGAAGAGATTATCAATATGATTTATATAACGGCAGAGCAGGCGGTAGTAAGATGAGATCCTTCGCTTCGCTCAGGATGACGGGGATTGAAGGATGACGGCGCGCCCGTCATCCTGAGCGAAGCGAAGGATCTCAAAGGAAACAAGATGCTAGAAAACTTCAAAGCTATCTGTGGCGAAAAAAATGTCAGGACCAGTCCCGCTGACCTACAAACCTACGGTCGCGACTGGACCAAGTTCCATGAACCAAAACCTTCAGCCATTGTCTTTCCTGGGACGACGGCAGAAGTTTCAAAGCTTTTGGCTTATTGCAATCAGCACGGCATCCAAGTTGTGCCAAGTGGCGGCAGGACAGGTTTGGCAGCCGGCGCTGTGGCGACCAATGGTGAAGTGGTTATTTCCATGGAGCGCTTTAATAAAATCGAACACGTGGATACGGTTGGTTTAACCATTGCCGTAGAAGCTGGGGTTAAAACCCAAGCGGTTCAAGATGCTGCGGCCGAGGCTGGTTTATTTTTTGGCCTCGACTTGGCGGCCAAGGGTAGTTGCCACATTGGGGGCAATATCGGTACCAATGCTGGCGGCACTAAACTTATTCGCTATGGCGGTATGCGCGAGCAAGTTTTGGGTATCGAGGTGGTATTGGCCTCGGGCGAAGTGTTGCCGATGAATTCCAATCTGCGAAAAAATAATTCTGGTTATGAATTAAAACAATTGTTCATCGGATCAGAGGGAACATTAGGGATTGTCACAAGAGCCACCCTGCGCCTTCTGCCAAAACCAAAAGAACTGCAACTCACCTGCATGGCGGTCGATGAATTCAAAAAAATTCCTAAGATCCTGCGCTTATGCAATATGAGCGGTTTGATTCTAACGGCTTTTGAATTTTTCACGAAAGATTCTTTAGAGTTGGTTTTAAGGTTTCATCCAAATTTAAAATCTCCCTTCGAAAATAAATCTAACTTTTATGTTTTGGTGGAAGTCGAAGGCGGCGTTACTGGTGCCGCAGACCTGCTTGAGCCCCTTCTTGAGAAAGCCTTTGCGGACGAATTAATTCATGATGGCGTCATCGCTGGATCGTCGGCGCAGTTTCGTGATCTTTGGGGCCTGCGCGAAAATATCAGCGAGTCCATTAGCCAGTACGGTCACGTGCGTAAGAACGATATTTCTTTGCCCATACATCGTCTCGATGAATTCGTCGGGGAGATTGAGGGCATCGTCAAAAAATCGCCGAAAGAAATCCAACTCATTCTTTTTGGACACATTGGCGATGGCAATCTGCACATCAACTACGTGGCTCCTAAAACTCTAGATAAAGCTGTCTTTTCTAAGCTCTCCTATGCCGTCGAACGCGATATATTTGGTCTACTGCCAAAATATCACGGCTCCATTAGCGCCGAGCATGGTATTGGTCTTGTAAAAAAATCAGACCTTGGCTTAACCCGCACCAAAGATGAAATTGCTTGGATGCGAAAAGTCAAAGCCGTATTTGATCCGAATGGTATTATGAATCCTGGGAAGATTTTTGATTAGTATTCATGGTCACTCTATAGCAAAGCTAACCTAGATTGGAAAAGTTATTCTCATCTAATTTGTCAGGACGAGAGCGTAAGAATATTTTTCCTGATCGTGAATGAGCTACAACGGCTTCGATTTTATCTCGCCGAACAAGACTTATAGCTTTTGTTCTGGAAAGCCATCCTAAGCTAGGAACGAAATATGTAGTGATAGTGCCGCGGTCATTTTTTTTCACCTTCGTAATTTTTTTCTTTTTTGGAAGCTCTTTAATCTTACCGGGTTTCTGTCCTTCCATTTGTTCAATCGCTTTCCATAGCTTTTCAAATTCAGCGGGTGCGAAATCTTTGATCTTCTTATTATCTAAAAAACCTGTCTTTTTGCGAAGAAATTTTAGATACTTTTTCGTATCGTTTTCGTTTGGGGGTGCGTATTTATAAATCATTTTTTCCAAACTGTCGTTTTCAAAGGTAGTTCTCAGAGAGTCGAGCATTGCAGAATGCCCATGTTCATAATCAGGGAAAACAGCAAATCCACCTGCTTTTCCTATTTGCCCATTTCGTCTGCTTATGCTCCCAGATACAATATTTCCAGGATTACAATTACGCCAAGTACGGTCACCACCGGAATATTCAAATTGTGTTCCATCTTCGGTGAAATAGATCACGGTGTTTTTGGGACCTGGCTCAGCTTTGATAAATTTGTCTGGCATTATTGTCCAATCCTAAGTTCATGAACCTCAAAAAGAACGCGTGAATGATGATGTCCGGTGAGCCGATGAAAGGGTGCACCTCTGACCGTTATTCTGGAACCGTTGGGCAGATTTTTTAATATTTCCTGTTCGTTGTCTTTCATAACCACGAGTTGCATAATTCTTACATTTTTTTCGAATTCTAAGTTATTTTGGCTATTACTAGATTTAGCTGGTATGACATCGATTGGTGTATTTAATCGTAGGTACCAACCACGTTCTATTTCATCGCCGTTTTTAATGCTCTCATAGTTGGGTTTGCCAGGAAAAGTTTGCCGTTCCAGGGTTCCGTCTAGCTCAATGTTTTCTGATTCAAAATGTACTTCGGATGGCATCCCCTTCCTCTTGGACTTAGCGAGGAGGGGTAGACTCCCCCAAGCATTTAATAGTGCTATGAGAATAATTTTATGACGCATAATCAGAATGTTTGAATTTCATTTTCAAATCGCGCTTTTTTTGCCAAGAAATGTCTATCTAGTTCTCGTTGAATAAATAGTTTTATAATAGCTTGGCGACTTACATTTAATTCAATTGCCACTTGGTCTAGTTCATGTAGGCTCTTGAGCCCGAAATCAACATTGACGCGTTGTACCTGATCGATCTCTTGTTGAATTTTTTTTTGTTTCATAAAATATTTATCCCCATTCTATAACCTGACCTGGAACTGGTGATATCTTTTCTTTACGCCAACGCTCTTTGAAGCGGTCCAAATAATTTTTTGCTGGTGTTTGAGGCAACCGAACTACGACCAATGCCATTTTTGGTGTTTCTTGTAATGCCTTCACGGCATCTTTTGGAAAATCTCGATCTTGAGTGAGGATACAGCTAAATCCCAGTTTAAAAGCTTCTTTTGTAAGGACGCCATTATCAAGACCAGAAAGGCCGGCAAATTCCACTGTTTTAGCTTCGATACCAAGTTCGGCCAGTACTTTATACAAGTGCACGTGAAGATTTTCATCAATCAGCCACACTGTTTTGTACTCGTAATGTGTGCGGCATATCGTAATATTTCTTTAACTACTTCTGGCGAAACGTTATAGCTTTCAAATATTTCTTTAGACGTCATACCGCCGGACAATGCTTCTAGGATTTGACTTACAGAAATACGTCGTTCCTTCAATGATGGCTTTCCACCCATATAGCCTTCCCGGATAACAATATGATGGAATCCTTCCACTAAATCAGCCTCTGTTGGTCCTAATTTTAACGCGGCAGTCATATAAAATTCTCCTCTAAATAGTTTCTATTTTCGAACGTTACGCCAGAATAGTATAACGGTTATATTAAAATGGCAAGGATCCTTTGATGTTAACGGTATTATGAATCCTGGGAAGATTTTTGATTAACAACGAGTAGTTTTTTTAAAGCCGACATCCTGCGACGCGCCACCGGCAAGCTCATCTGATTTGCTAGCGTTAAGGTCGTACCATCGTGACTACTAAGAGATTGAATGGATTCCAAACGAACGATGCTATTTCTGTGGATCCGGCAGAAAATCTGTGGGTCCAAGCGTTCCTCTAAATGATTGAGAGACAAATCGCTCAGGTATTCTTTTTTCCCAACGTAAGTACTTGTGTAATGATCACGACTGATAAAACATTCAATGGAACTAATAGGGATTATTTCCGTTGCCGCGCCCTGACTAATAACTAGCTGCCGCAGAAAATTTTTATTATGGGATCGCTCACCCTCAAGGGCACGCAGCGCGGCATCGCTTGTAAGCCTTTGAAAGGCACGATTGAAGGCCGTTAGAAAACGCTCGAGATTGTATGGTTTTAAAATATAATCACAGGCATGAACCTCAAACGCCTTGATGGCAAATTCATCGTAGGCAGTCTGAAATATAATACTAAAATTTCTGGTTTCTATATGCGCTAAGACATCAAATCCGGAAATTTCGGGCATATCAATATCGAGAAATACAATTTCCGGCTTTAAGTCTTTAATGCGCTGAATGGCAATGGCACCGTTCTCGGCCTCAAAAATCTCAATGGGTTCTGTAACCTCGCCTAAAAACCTGCGAATCTTTGAGCGAGCTAACGCTTCATCATCGACGATTAGTACTTTGTGTTTAGCCAAGATTGGCTCCAGAAAAATAAAACTTGGCTTCGGTTTGTTGAGCTCCAACGGCGCTCAGTTCGAATTGATGACTTGAGCCGTATAAAAGTTCCAATCGTTCGCGGGTATTTTTCAAGCCGACGCCTTGAAGGCTATGAATTGCAGTCAGTGCGCCGGTGTTAACGATACGCACGCCATACAGATTAGGACCAGTTTTAGATAGAAATACGTTTATTTCACCACCGCGAATTGATTTTGAAATCCCGTGTTTGATCGCATTTTCTACCAAGGTTTGTAGGATAAGACTTGGTATAAAAACCTTACTGGGGTCGATGTCGCAATTTATTTTGTAAATAAGGCGATCTCCAAAACGCATGGATTCTATATCTAGATAGTTCTCTATAATTTCAATTTCGGATGCAAGAGTTGCCGTTTTCAATTTCGAGTTCATAAGAATTCGTCGATAAAGATCAGCCAGCTTCTGAGTTGAGGTGGCGGCCGCCTTAGTGTCTAGTAGCATGAGCTCCGATAGGCTGTTAAGGGAGTTGAAAAGAAAATGTGGCTGCATCTGATTTTTTAAAGCCAGGTATTCCGCTTCTAGACTTTTTTGCTGCCACTGGACCAAGTCGCCTTTAACGTTGCGATAGCCATAAAAGAAAATGAAAACCAAGCTAATCAATGCTCCCAATAATATCGACTCTCCAAAAGTACCTCCGATATTAAAAGGTGTTTTTAAAATTAAGGACTCAACCCAGTTGGCGATAACAAGTCCAAAAGCCATGGCGGGCATGGAAAGGGCGATATGAAAAATAATATTCTTGTTAAACTTTGGCAGTGCTGTTGGCGATAGAGCCGTCAAGAATCCAAAAAAAACAAAATAGCAAAGACTGATGATCAGGGGGACAAAAAACGCATAAATACCGCAAGTTAAAAAGCTTTGGTAGACGCTCTCCTTGTGAAACTCCGGAAAATTATTTACCAGTACAAAAACCGCAGTAATTATCGGCCAGAGCACAACGATTAAACGTAGGCGCCTAAAGCATTCCCGCCAATATTTTAGCCATTTCTCTGCCATATTTGTTTCCTTTGGGACCCAGTATATAAAACAAATTTGATTTCGTAGATACCGTTCGCGTTAAATTTTCGACCGTCCAGAGGGTTTGGATAAAAACCCACTCGCCTAACAATTATAACCTCCTTACCGGCAAGTGTTTTGCCGATAATTTATCAACCAAATTGAGGTTTATTATGTCTCCATTAAAAATGATCTTAGTAGGTACGTTCGTCATTCAAAGTTCCATGGCTTTCGCCGAAGACAATCGCTTGGAAGCATCGGTGCTGTTTTTAACCCAACCCATGCGGTTATCACAAATTTCCGATGGCTATGAGGATGTTAGCTCGGGCTCCGGGGCGGATTTTAGTTATTTGCGTCGCAAAAGCCCGTATTTTAGCATCGGCGGCGGTACATTTGGCCTTTCGGGTGAAAAAGGCGATACGAGTATGGATATTAACGGTGGTGGACTTATTCTAGAGACTTATTATGGAGCACCGTTCGTGTTTTCAGCGCGACTGTTCTTGGGAGGCGCCGGTGGCCAAATAATTGGGAAGCAATCTGACACTTCCGAAAAATCTGTAGACGAAGGAATCTTTACCCATGTCGGTGGGTTTTTGGCTGCGCCGCAACTAAGCGTTGGTTATGCTTTTGAGCCTATTCAGTTGAATCTTTTTGTGCGTCGATACCAATTTGCGAGTGGCGAAGGCAAAATCGAGAAGCTTAGTAGTACGTATGCAGGACTGGGAATAGTATCGCTGTTTTGAGATAGTTACCGAATGATACTACTAGCGGAACTGGTTGATTGTATGGTCGCAGCAGGTGGAATCGAACCGATTGGCAGCGTGATATAGTGCGTGATGGTTTCAATAAGTTTTAAGCGGTTAAGAGGTTTTGGCAGATAGTCGTTGTACCCGGCCTTCACGCATCGTTCTTTTTCGCCCTTCATGGCATGGGCGGTTAAGGCGATGATTGGTTTTTCGTAACCTTTGACCCGTAGCTGTGATGTTGCTTCGTAGCCATCGAGTCCCGGCATTTGAATATCCATAAGAACAACATCGTGCTTGCCCGCTAGGGCCATCTCTACGCCCTCAAAACCGTTCTGTGCAAGGTCAACGTGCGCACCGGCTAATTCTAGAAACTTGGTCACCAGGATTTGATTATCGATCGTATCTTCCACGAGGAGTACATTTGTGCCATTGAGCGTGTTGTTATTCAGGGGCCCTAATGGTTTCTTGGCTGCTACGGCCTGTGCCGTCGCCACGCTCTTAGCTTTTTCGTTTAGACTGGCGTTAATGGTCAACGTAAACGTTGTACCGTTACCAGGGGAACTTTCCGTCAAAACCAAATCACCATCTAAGCCGTAAGCAAGTCGCCGCGATAGCGCCAAACCTAAACCGGTGCCACCAAATTTACGTGCCGTGGATTTATCGGCTTGCATAAATGGCTGAAACAACCGCTTTGATTGTTCCGTCGTCATACCAGGACCTGTATCGCTCACAATAAATGAAATAAGATTTTCAGTGTCGCCGTTCGCTGCTGGCACTGGACAAATCTGCACATTAACCCCACCCTTTTCGGTAAACTTAATGGCGTTGCCAATGACATTGATAAGTATTTGTCTTAAGCGCGCGGGATCGGACTTAATCGGTTCAAGGGCTTTTGGCATTTTAAAGTTTATGTAAAGACCTTTGGAGTGAGCCTGCTGCGTTAGCAGAGACTTAATCTCATTGATCACGTCTTCTAACTGAAAGCGCGTTGGCTCAATGAGCAGCTGCCGCGCTTCGATTTTTGACAGGTCGAGAATTTCATCGACCAGTCTAGAAAGGTGCTGGCAGTTGCGTTTAATCGTATCCACCCAATCCAGGCGTTCCTGGGATGTGGCATCATCGTCCAAAATTAATTCGGCAAAGCCTAGGATCGCACCAAGCGGTGTGCGGATTTCATGACTCATGTTGGCCAAAAATTCGCTCTTGGCTTTATTGGCGGTCTCAGCGGCTTCGCGCATGACGATGAGCTCTTCTTCGCTTTGTTTTTTATTTTCGATATCGGTAAACGTTCCGAGCCAGGCAATGACCTCGCCCTTGCCATCGGTTTCAGGGAGCGCTCGGCAAAGGTGCCAGCGGTATTGACCATCGGTGCTACGTTTTAGGCGGCATTCCGTATCAAAAACACAGCCATTTTCGATGCTACTCAACCATTGCTCTTTGAAACGAAAAACATCGTCTGGATGTAAAGGTGTTAGCTTGCCTTTCCAACCATCAAAGTCCTTAGCATTTAAACCCGTGTATTCAGACCAGCGAGCATTGAAATACTCGATGTTACCGTCCGCTGTGGCAATCCAAACAATATGAGGAATAGCGTCCGCGAGTTTTCTATAGCGTTCATCGTTACGGCGTTGTACTTCCTTTAAGCGGTAGTCTTGCTCGCGACGTTCGCTGTCGCGAATAAGTTCATTCTGAAACTTTATATGCTCAGATTTTTGAAAAAGATCCACAAACACCGCTACTTTGGCGCGCACAACATTTGGATCTAAGGGTTTTTGTAGGTAATCAACGCCGCCTAAAGAATAGGCTTTGTAAATATAACTGAGATCATGGGCGGCGGCGGTTAAGAATATGATGGGAACCGTGCACAGGCGCTGCTGCTTCTTAACCACAGAGGCAAGTTCGAAACCATCCATCTCGGGCATCATAACGTCGAGCAAGATCACAGCATAATCGCGCTCAACTAGGCGCGCCAGAGCTTCCGCTCCAGAACGCGCCGTCACCAGGTTATAAGTTGGCTTTTCTAAGATTGCCGTGAGGGCAATAAGGTTGCCAGGCTTGTCATCTACCAGCAGAATATTCACTTTTTCGCAGGGCTGCGTATGAGAACGATCAAGCATCATGTCTAAAAAATCTCAAAACCTTAGTGCTGTTTGTTAAGCTGTCCATACATCATCAACAATAACTTATCGGTATCGACCGGCTTCGTTATGTAATCAGAAGCCCCAGCTGACAGACACTTTTCACGATCGCCCTTCATCGCCTTTGCAGTCAAAGAGATGATCGGCAGGTCTTTGAACTTCTCGTTCTCGCGAATACTCTTGATGGCGCAGATGCCATCCATTTCTGGCATCATGGTATCCATCAACACCAAATCGATATCGGGATTTAAATTCAGGACTTCGATACAGACCTTACCGTTTTCCGCGGTAAAGACCTTCATTTGTCGTGATTCTAATATGCTTGTAACAGCGTAAATGTTGCGCATATCATCGTCAACAACTAAAACTTTCTTGTTCTTGAAGTTGGCGTCAGCAGGCAATTGCACAACGGTGGCGGTGCGATCTTTTTCCTTGTCGCTCTCGGTTTTGCGCGCCGTGACATCTTCACCAGAGTAACGTTGTGGCAGATAAAGGATAAAGGTACTGCCAACTCCTGGTTGACTTTCCACTTCAATGATACCGCCTAATAAACGAGCAATCTCCCGGCTGATTGTTAGACCCAAGCCTGTACCGCCGTATTTTCTGTTGGTGGTGCCGTCGGCTTGCTGGAAGGCTTCGAAGATGAGTTTTTGTTGCTCTCTGTTGATACCGATACCGGTGTCCTTAACGTAGAAAGCCACGACTTTTTTACCTTGAACCAAAACCTCTTTCACAAATTTGTGATCTTTATTGGCAAGGCGCACTTCCAAGGACACTTTGCCTTGCTCGGTAAACTTAAGAGCATTGGACAAGAGGTTTTTCAAGATCTGTTGTAGACGGCTACTATCGGTAAACATTTTCTTCGGCACATCGTTGGCAATGTCGATATTGAATTCCAGACGTTTGTGTTCGGCCACCGGTTTAAAGGTCTGTTCGAGGTAATCTTTAACTTCGGTGATGAGCACATCTTTAGGATCGATTGGCATCTTACCAGCTTCGACTTTGGATAGATCCAAGATCTCATTGATAAGGGCAAGCAAGTCGCAACCAGCAGAGTAAATCGTACCCGCGAACTTAACTTGTTCCGTCGACAGGTTGTTGTCTTTGTTGTCAGACAACATTTTCGAGAGAATGAGTAAGCTATTAAGCGGCGTGCGTAATTCGTGGGACATGTTCGCCAAGAATTCGGATTTGTACTTGGAAATAAGTGAGAGCTGTTCGGCTTTTTCTTCGAGAGAAAGGCTGGCAAGCTCGACCTCATGGTTTTTAACTTCAAGGAGTTTGGCTTTCTCTTCAAGCTCTTTAGCTTGAGCTTCAAGTTCGGCGTTGGATCTTTGTAGTTCTTGGAGGAGTTCTTCGGTTCTCATACTCGAAGAAATCATGTTCAAGATTACACCGATACTATCCATCAACTGATCAAGGAAGTTCAGGTAGTTCTCTGTGAAGGGTTGGAAGGAAGCGAGTTCAAGAACGGCTTTCACTTCACCTTCGAAAAGAACTGGTAAGACGACGATGTTGAGTGGTTTCGATTCGCCTAAGCTTGAGCGAATATGGACGTAATCGTCGGGGACCTTGGTGAGGAGAATGCGTTTTTTCTCGAAGGCGCATTGACCAACCAATCCTTCTTTGAGTTTATATTTATTGGCGACATTTTTTCGCTCAGTAAAGGCGTAGCAGGCGATGAGGGAGAATTGCGGCTCGGGGGATTCTGACTCGGAGGAGAAGAAGAAAGTACCGTGCTGCGCGTTTACTAAGGGAGTAAGTTCCGACATGATGAGCTGGGCCACAGCAGAAATACTGCGTTGACCTTGCATCATGCCCGAAAATTTCGCCAAGTTTGTTTTCAACCAGTCTTGCTCGTTGTTCTTATCGGTTGTTTCCTTGAGGTTGGCAATCATCTGGTTGATGTTGTTTTTAAGAGCGGCCACCTCACCTTGGGCTTCCACAGTGATGGACCGTGTTAAGTCACCTTTCGTCACCGCGGTGGACACTTCGGCGATGGCGCGTACCTGCGAGGTTAAGTTACCAGCGAGCTGGTTGACGTTGTCGGTTAAGTCTTTCCAAGTACCAGAAGCACCTGGCACTTTCGCCTGACCACCGAGTTTTCCTTCGATACCCACTTCGCGTGCCACTGAGGTTACCTGATCGGCAAAGGTACCAAGCGTATCGATCATGCTGTTGAACGTTTCAGCAAGAGCGGCCACCTCACCTTTGGCTTCGATAACGAATTTTTGATTTAAGTCACCGTTGGCAACGGCGGTCACCACTTTTACGATACCGCGTACTTGTTTGGTTAAGTTACCGGCCATGAAGTTTACGTTGTCGGTTAAGTCTTTCCAGGTGCCTGCAACACCAGGTACGTTAGCTTGCGCACCTAGTTTTCCTTCGATACCTACTTCGCGAGCCACCGTGGTTACTTGGTCGGCGAAGGTTCTTAAGGTGTCGATCATGTTGTTGATCGTTTCAGCAAGAGCGGCCACTTCGCCTTTGGCTTCGATGACGAACTTTTGGTTTAAGTCACCGTTAGCAACCGCTGTTACAACCTTGACGATACCGCGTACTTGTTTGGTTAAGTTACCGGCCATGAAGTTTACGTTATCGGTTAAGTCTTTCCACGTACCCGACACGCCTTTCACATCGGCCTGTCCACCGAGTTTTCCTTCGGTACCTACTTCTTTTGCCACCCTTGTTACTTCGGCAGCGAAGGAGTTAAGTTGGTCCACCATGATGTTGATGGTGTTTTTTAACTCGAGGATCTCGCCTTTGGCGTCGACTGTGATTTTTTGTGATAAGTCACCCGTAGCAACGGCGGTAGTTACTTTAGCGATGTTTCGCACTTGGTTGGTGAGGTTACCGGCTAGACCATTCACATTGTCGGTTAAGTCTTTCCACGTACCCGACACACCTTTTACTTCGGCCTGTCCACCGAGTTTACCTTCCGTACCTACTTCTTTTGCCACCCTGGTTACTTCGGCAGCGAAGGAGTTGAGCTGATCCACCATGATGTTGATGGTGTTTTTTAACTCTAGGATCTCGCCTTTGGCGTCGACCGTAATTTTTTGTGATAAGTCGCCTTTCGCAACGGCGGTGGTTACTTTAGCGATGTTTCGCACTTGGTTGGTTAAGTTACCAGCTAAGCCGTTGACGTTGTCGGTTAAGTCTTTCCAGGTACCCGACACACCTTTTACATCCGCTTGTCCACCGAGTTTACCTTCCGTACCTACTTCCTTTGCCACCCTAGTTACTTCGGCAGCGAAAGATCGTAAGTTATCGACCATGGTGTTAATCGTATTCTTAAGCTCGAAGATCTCACCGCGAGCATCCACTGTAATTTTTTGTGATAAGTCACCGTTAGCAACCGCGGTGGTCACCTTAGCGATGTTTCGCACTTGAGCGGTTAAGTTACCAGCTAAGCCGTTGACGTTGTCAGTCAAGTCTTTCCAGGTACCCGACACACCTTTTACGTTAGCTTGTCCACCTAGGCGACCTTCTGTACCTACTTCTTTTGCCACCCTTGTTACTTCGGCAGCGAAGGAGTTGAGCTGGTCCACCATGGTGTTGATGGTATTTTTTAACTCTAAGATCTCACCTTTGGCGTCGACCGTAATTTTTTGTGATAAGTCGCCTTTGGCTACCGAAGTAGACACTTTAGCGATGTTTCGCACTTGGTTGGTTAAGTTACCAGCTAAGCCGTTGACGTTGTCGGTGAGGTTTTTCCAGGTACCCGACACACCTTTTACTTCGGCTTGTCCACCCAGTTTCCCTTCGGTACCTACTTCTTTTGCCACCCTTGTTACTTCGGCAGCGAAGGAGTTAAGTTGGTCCACCATGGTGTTGATCGTATTTTTTAACTCTAAGATCTCGCCTTTGGCGTCGACCGTGATTTTTTGTGATAAGTCGCCTTTGGCAACAGCGGTGGTTACTTTAGCGATGTTTCGCACTTGGTTGGTGAGGTTACCGGCTAGGCCGTTGACGTTGTCGGTCAAGTCTTTCCAGGTACCCGACACACCTTTTACTTCCGCTTGTCCACCGAGTTTTCCTTCTGTACCTACTTCTTTTGCCACCCTAGTTACTTCGGCAGCGAAAGAGTTGAGCTGATCCACTAGGGTATTGATCGTATTTTTTAACTCTAAGATCTCGCCTTTGGCGTCGACCGTGATTTTTT
>JADMIO010812835.1_pt1 | contig 60238 bp, 45 predicted proteins | sample 8958161 | NCBI WGS metagenome assembly JADMIO01 (sample SAMN16585339, study PRJNA669376) | soil metagenome | isolation source: Crop rotation soil | place: USA: Cullars Rotation, Alabama | collected 2011
CCGCGACTTCAAGTCACGTGAATTCCAAGCTTCGGATCCCACTGTGCTGGAAAGGGAGCCTGCATCCGGACATCATGTGGCGCGTTTTAAAGCTCTCTGCTTCGGGCACCTTTCAGATCTTTATCTCGACGGCGAGTTGGATCGGCCTTGTGCGGGTCGTCGCCGGATTCGGCAGCGCGGCCGTGGCCGGTTATACGGTCGGGATACGCGTCATGCTGTTTGCGCTCCTGCCGGCTTTCGGATTGAGTAACGCGGCGGCCACCATGGTCGGCCAGTGTCTCGGCGCCGGCAAGCCTGAGCGGGCGGAAAAGGCGGTGTGGCTGGCGGGCTTTTACAACCTCGTTTTTTTAGGAGCCATGGGAGTAATTTTCATGATATTCACGTCCGTCATCATCGGCTGGTTTACGATGGACCCGGAGGTTTACCGCTACGCGGTTGCCTGCCTGCGAACCGTGACCTCGGGATTTCTTTTTTACGCGTTCGGGATGGTTCTCAGCCAATCCTTCAACGGCGCCGGCGACACCTGGACCCCGACCTGGATCAATTTCTTCGTGTTCTGGGTCTTCGAAATCCCGGCGGCCTGGCTTTTTTCCCACACCCTCCGCATGGGGCCCCAGGGCGCGTTTCTGGCGGTGACGCTCGCGTTTTCCGGCTTGGCGGTTGTGAGCGCGATCCTCTTCCGGCAAGGACGCTGGAAGCGTCAGCGGGTGTGACCGCGCCCCGTCGTGTTACCGCATCCCTCGAATGGTTTTCTAATGAATATGCCGCTTGCTCCGACCTTTCGCATCCGACGAAGACCCGTCCTTTTCCTGGCCTGTCTCCTTTTCGTTTACTCCGCGGCGGTGACGTCGCCGAAAAGAAACGACGAAGCCTGGGGGAGCATCGCCGGCTCACGGGCGGGAGATGCGGCGTTTGATCCGGAAATCCGGCTGGCCGCCCTCACCTGCCACCTCGATCCGCTCTTGATCAAGTCCGTGATTGCCGTCGAGTCCGAATTCGATTTCTTGAGCGTTTCACCGAAGGGTGCGCGCGGCTTAATGCAGCTCCATCCGCGGACGGCGAAACTGCTGCACGTTCAGGACGTCTTCGTTCCTCAGGAAAACATTCTCGGCGGGTCGCGCCATCTGCGGTATCTGCTCAGCGTCTATCACAACAACCTTCCCTTGGCTTTGGCCGCGTACAACGCGGGCGAAGTCTCCGTGCGCCGCTACGGAGCGGTCCCGCCGTTTGGCGAAACTCAGCGCTACGTTAAAAAAGTTCTTGATCAATACGCCGCCTACAAGGCCGGCCGCGCTTAATTCGGCAGGATGTTGCCGGCGGCATCAACCGGCAGGACGAGTGGAAACTCGCGGCGGACCTGCGCGGGCCGCCGGACTTTTTTGAGAATGCCGGCCAGGAGTTCCTGGTAGCGTGCCGCGTGCTTGCGCATGTCGCCGCGCGAATCCGTAAGAATATCCTCCGGCACTGCGCCGAAAGAGGCCTCGTAGCGCGTTAAGGCGTCCCGTTCCGCCGCAAGTTCTTCGAGCGGCTCAAGCAGCTCGACCCATTGGTGCTCCCAGGCCCCCGCGGCCATGCGCCGCTTCGGCTTGTGAGCCGCCGCCAAGAGCCGCGCCCGCCGCAAATTCTCCGGGAAGTATTTCAGGTGGTGCACTTCGTGCCACATAAACTTCGTCCAGCGGCGGGTGACGGCCGGGTCTTCCTTCCGTTCGGTTTCGAGCCAATAGGCCGGATCAAAAATGAGCCGCCGGCGGTATCCCCCCTCCGGGACGGGATCAACGGTCACCTTCGCCACTTCGCGCCACGTCCCACCCGCTGCTCCCAAGGGCTTTAACTCAAGATCCACCGTCCGCGGGTCCACATTTTCGCGCGCAAGAAAATCCATGGCGGACTGAAGAAAGCTTTGGTCCGGCTCGGCGGGCGCCTGCGAAACGCCGTCCGGCAGGCCGACTCCCAAGGCAACCGGCGGCGCCGCGCTCCGGCCTTCCAGCGCCGGCCCGGCCAATAGTGCAAGGATCATCCAAAATTGCGCAAAGCGAAAACGCCGCATGCGTGAGTGTAGGCGCCGCCGCTGCGCCCCTCAACAGAAAAATGCCCGTTCCCATTTCATACCGCCGGATCGGCACGTTTTTGCCGTCGCCCTCCCATGAACTGTCGCCCGCGCGGCCGGGGGTCAAACAAATCACCCAAAACGAACCGCTGGGCCTGCCTGCCGGCAGGTAGGCCTGTCTGCCGGCACGCACGGCAGGCAAGGCCGTCCCCAATGATGTGTTTTATTGATCTTTTGGAAATCTTTGGACACGAGCAAATGAAAAATCTATTCTGTTTCTATGGTCGGGCGCCTGGGGTGGTGGTCCTTGACTCTCCTGACGGGAGTGGCATGCGCGGGATCGCTGCGCGCTGCTCCCGCAAACGTCCCAATTGTTTTGGCCGCCGCCGATTTAACCGCGCTCAGCCTCGAAGATCTCTCCAAATTGGAAGTCATCTCCGTTTCTAAAGCCCCCGAAAAGTACCTCCAAGCCCCCGCCGCGGTCTTCGTCATCACCGCCGAAGCCATCCGCCGCTCCGGCGCGACCTCGATTGCCGAAGCCTTGCGCCTGGCCCCCGGCGTGCAGGTCGCGCGCATCAATTCCAACCTTTGGTCCGTCGGCGTGCGCGGTTTCGGCGGTGACCGGCTCTCGCGCTCCGTGCTTGTGCTCATGGACGGGCGCGCGGTTTACTCGCCGCTTTTTGCGGGCACCTATTGGGAGGTTCAGGATTATCCGCTCGACGATATCGACCGCATCGAAGTCATACGCGGGCCCGGCGGGACCCTTTGGGGCGCCAATGCCTTTAATGGCGTCATCAACATCATCACGAAGCCGGCCGCAGAAACCCAAGGCGGCCTCATGACCGCCGGCGGCGGCACCGAAGAACGCGCCTTCGGAGGCTTCCGCTACGGCGGCAAGGCGGGCCAGACCGGCCACTGGCGCGCCTACGGAAAATATTTCGACCGGGACGCGAGCTTTCACGCCAACAACGATGATTACGACGCCTGGAGCATGGGCCAAGGCGGCTTTCGCTCGGACTGGAAACCCGGCTCTAATGACTCTATAACGGTGCAGGGCGACCTCTATAAAGGGAGCGCCGGCGGCGAGCTACCGATCGCCACTTACGACGCGCCGTTCCTCGAGGCGATCCGGAAGGATGCCGAACTCTTTGGCGCCAATCTGCTCGGCCGCTGGAGCCGGACGCTCAGCGAAACCTCGGGACTGATGCTGCAGTGGTATTACGACCGCACGAACCGCGAGGATCTGAACTTCCGGGAATTCCGCGACACGGCGGACCTCGAATTTCAGCACCGTTTCGGCTGGCTGGCCGGCCAGACGCTGACTTGGGGCTTCGATTACCGGTTCACGTCCAATTACATTGACTCCGTTCCCACCATTGTCTTCGATCCCAAAAACCGGCGCGACCACCTAGGCAGCGGGTTCATCCAAAACCAGGTCCCCCTCGTGCCTGAAAAACTGGAGCTGACGTTCGGGACGAAAATCGAACACAACGATTTCAGCGGCTGGGAGTACCAGCCAAGCGCGCGCCTCGCCTGGACGCCGACGCCCACGCAATTGATTTGGACGGCGGGCTCGCGCGCGGTTCGCACGCCCTCCCAGGTGGAACAGGATCTGCAGGCCACCCTGCCGGTCACTCCCGGCGTGCCGGCCTTTGCGCGGCTTGTCGGCAATAAGAATTTTGGATCGGAACGCCTGACCGCCTATGAAGCCGGTTATCGTGTTCAGCCGACCGAGGCCTGCCTGGCGGACCTATCCGCCTTTTATAACCGGTATGACAATCTTCTCAGCGGGGAATTGAGCACGCCGTCGTTCTTCGTCGAGCCGAATCCGGCGCCGCCGCATCTCGTCCTGCCCGTCACCCTCGACAACAAGCTCGAAGGCGAGTCGCACGGGCTCGAAGTGTCGGGCACCCTTCAGGCGCTTCCGGGTTGGCGCTGGAACGGAACATACTCGCTCCTCCTCATGCACCTGCGCCCGTCAGCCGGAGGTAGCGATGTCATCGACCGCGCCGCGGAAACGTCGGGCCGCAGCCCGCGCCATCAGGCGCTCCTCGGATCGTCCGTCGATCTGCCCGGCCATTGGGAATGGGATCCCACGCTGCGCTACACCGACGTTCTCTCTTTCTTGGGCGTGCCCGCTTATTGGAGTTTCGATACAAAGCTTGCCTGGCATCCGCAAAAGCATGTGGAGCTCGCTCTCGTCGGCCAAAATCTTCTGCAATCCCATCATCCGGAGGTCACGCCGGGCCTTGAGATCCAGCGCGGCTTCTATGGAAAGATGACCTGGGGGTGGTAAATAATGAAGAATGTGGCTAAGCCAACCATGCGCGCGATGACTCGTTATGCAGCCATTCTCGGATTGACTCTCTTTTTGACGAGCCCCGTCATGGCGGCGGCCCCTGCGGTCAGCGGCGGCAGCGTCACAGCCGCGCCGGGAAGGGACGTCGAATTTCCCGTGACGCTTCATCCGGGCTCCAAAGAAGTCGCAAGCCTTCAGTTCCGCGTGCGCCCGCCGAAGGGCTGGAGCATGACCGCTTTTGCCGCCGGTCCGGCCGCGCAAGCGGCGAACAAGTCGGTCACCGGCAAAAAAGAAAGTGGGCGCGTGCTGCTCTTCGGACTAAACCAAACCGTCATTGCCGACGGCGTGGTCGCCACCATCAAGCTGCGCGTCCCGGCCGGCGCCCCGGCCGGCAGCCAGCGCATCGTCCTCGACGAATCCGTCTTCAGCGATCCCCGCGGCGTCAGCCTTAAAGCCGGGCCGTCCACGAACGGCACGGTCCTCGTTCAAAACCCTTAGTAACCTCCCTCTAGGCCGCGTCGTCCAACTTTAGAGGAGGACTTTATGCCTAATCCAACCGTAGTGGAAAGTTCGAAACCTGCCGCGCAAGAATACCGTTCCGAGAATAATATCGCCAGGGCGGGATACGCCGGTCAAGATGTGACCTCGGACCCGGGCTACCAGGCGTATCAAATTCTGCACTGGGGATTTACGGCCGCGCCCATCATCGCCGGCGCGGATAAGTTCACGCACTGGCTCGTCAACTGGGACCAGTATCTGGCGCCCTGGATCGCTCACCTCTCGCCCTTCGGCGGCCACACGCTCATGCTGATCGTCGGCGCTATCGAAGTCGTGGCGGGGCTCGTGGTCGCCTTCCGGCCGAAATTCGGCGGCTACCTCGTGGCGGCCTGGCTCGGAGGAATCATTGTGAACCTCCTGACCTACCCCGGATACTTCGACATCGCGCTGCGCGACTTCGGTCTTGCTCTCGGCGCAGTGGCCTTGGCCCGGCTCGCCGCCCGCTACGACTAGTTTCGTTTCGGGCGCCGCAGGACGGCGTCAAGCGACCACCGGCCCGAACCTTCTTGGATAAGGAAGAGGGAGACAAACAGCTGCGCATACTCCGAGCGGATCTCATGTAAAACCGCCCAGAATCCCGTCTGCGGCGGCGTGGGCGGCAGCGGCAAAGGTGACCGGCCGTAGTACAGGGCGATTTTAGTCGATAGCATCGCGACAACCATTTCAATGGCCAGCGGAATAGCCGCCGCGCGAGTTTCCCAGCCTAGGAGAATGAGGCACCCGCCCACGATTTCCACGATCGCGACAAAATGAGCTGTGGGACCGGGGAATGGAAAGCTTAGCTTTGCAAATCTTCCGGGTCCCAAATTCGGCAGCACGAACTTCATCACCCCTTCCCAGAGGAACACGCCGCCCGCCATAGCGCGCAGCCACAACGTCGCCGCCGGTCCATCCACGGGCGGTTGGTTTAACCACTCCCATCCTTTTCGTATAGTCATGTCGAATCTCCTTGAATGCCATATGAATACGCTTCCACCCAAATAGACCGTCGAAGAAGGGTCGCTATTCCCGCGGGAATAAAATGGCCGGCGAAGAAGTCTTTATGCTCAGGAGGACATCTGAACACTTCAGTTGATCAGGGCGCTTTTAACGAAACGGTCTTGCCGCACTTAGATTCGGCCTACACGCTGGCGCGGGGCCTCACGCGCCAGGCGCAGGACGCCGAGGATATCGTCCAAGAGGCCCTTGTGCGCGCTTTCAAATATTTTCCCGGCTACCGGGGCGGCAGCGCGCGGGCATGGTTCTTGGCGATCGTCCGCAACACCGGCTATTCGTGGCTGCAGCGCCGCCGCCCTCTCGAGTCGTCCGCGGACGCGGAGGACCTCGAAGAGCGTCCGGAACAGCGCTCCAACCCGGAAACGTCCGCGCTCGAGAAGGTTTCGCGCCAGGCGGTCCGCCGCGCGGTCCAAGATCTTCCGCTTGAATTCCGTGAAGTGATCATTTTGCGCGAACTGGAAGACTTGGACTATAAGGAGATCGCCGCCGTGACCGGCGTGCCCATCGGCACGGTGATGTCGCGCCTGGCGCGCGGCCGCGCACGCCTGAAGGACGCGTTGGGCGAATTGAGGACGACCCTATGAGCTGCGCTGAATTGAGACCATTAATCGACGGCTATTTTGACGAGGAGCTCGACCTGGTCCGTTCCTTAGAACTCGAAAAGCACCTGGACGCTTGCCCCACCTGCGCCGGCCAGCTGGCCCGCCTCCGAGCGCTGCGTTCCACCCTGCGCGGCGCGCAACTGCACGAAGCCGCGCCGGATTCGTTGCGCCGCTGGGCCGAGTCCTTGAGCGCGCCGCCGGCCGAGCCGGCGCGCGGCTTGATCGGCGGCCCCTTCAGCCGCTGGCCGTGGCTAAGCGCCGCGGCGGCCGCGGTGCTCTTGATCGGATTCGCGGGCGTTCCGCCGCTCTTAAGCAGCCGGCGCGCCGCCGACGAGATCGTCGCTATCCATGTGCGATCGCTGATGGCGCAGCATTTGACGGACGTTGCGTCCTCCGATCAGCACACGGTGAAGCCGTGGTTCAACGGCAAAATCGACTTTGCGCCGGCTGTCCGCGATTTTGCCGAAAATGGATTTCCGCTGAAAGGCGGGCGGCTCGAGTATGCCGGCGGACGCGCTGCCGCCGCGCTCGTCTACGAACGGCATCAACACGTGATCAACCTGGTCCTCTGGCCAGAAAGCTCTCGCGGCGACCAATGGCGCCGGACGCTCACGCGCCGCGGCTATCACCTCGCCCAGTGGCGCCGCGCCGGCATCGTCTATTGGGCCGTCTCCGACCTAAACCAGCGCGAACTGCTGGAATTTTGCGACCTTATCCAAAGTCAACCCGCCTCATAAGATCGCGCCGTCGGTCAGATCGGGGCCTATACCTCCCGCGGGTCTTTTGGGAAGCAAAAGCGCCCTGAGCGGACCTTACGAACATTTCGCATTGCGCTTAAAATGAGATGAATGCGACGAATCCTATGTTGTGTCATGACAGCCTCTATCGCCATGCCTTTCAGACAGCCATGGCCGCAAGGTCTCATTCCCGCATCCGGCGCGCAGGCGCGAGGCTATTTTGCGCAGGAAGCATTGGCGCCGACGCTCGACTGGTCCCGACTTCTGAATTTCTTCCGCGAATCCCGCCATGCATTCCAAATTCGACGCGAGACGGCAGGGGTGGCGGCCGTTGGCTTGGGCATTCAACCGGATCCGCAACGCCACCGCCAAATAAATCAGCCGATACAGGACGCCACGACTCGCGGCCGGTGGGTCGACGCGCGCCGCATCTACCGCCACGGTTCCTGGTCAACGGAAATCACTCTGGGTCCCGCCGTGCGCGCGGAAGAGATTCGGCGCGAGTGGATTGAAGAGGCCCTTCAGATCGCGACCGAGCCGGATGCTCCCGATCGTTACCGGTCGTATTCAAAATCCTTCAGCTGGTTGAAGAAGGGGCGTCTGCGGCTTCTGGTGCCGGAGGCGGGTGCGGAAATGGGGACCCCTTACCTGCTGTATGAGAACCCCGAAACGTTTGCGCTCAGCCACGGCGGGCGGGGGCCGCGCGGCAAGGAGGTCATCGCCTATCTCCCCTATGACCTCCTCGCGCGCATCATGTCCATCCGCGTAAGCGCTCGGCGAGTCGGGGACTTGCGCTATTCCCAGACCGACCGCGCCGTCCGTTTCCTCCTGCGCCACGCCTGGGAGCAGGCACAGCGCAAACGTCGCGGGCAATCGGCATGGGAGAATCCGGTCGAAACGAACGAAATCCTGCAGTTGCTCACGGCGATCGACGTTTTACCGAAGCGACCTACAGACCGCAAGGCCGTCTGGACGGTCGACGAGCTCAAGCGTGCCTACGACGAAGTCTGGACCGAAACCGAAGCCAGCGTTCTGCAGCCGCGCCCTGACCTCCCTTTGCCATCCATAACGTTGGTTTCTGGATCCGGGGATTTTACGTCCGGATTGAACGAAGCTCTGGACGGTCTGGTTGAAGACCTGAGAGTAAGCCATCCTGGTGTTTTCGCCAAAATTCATCCGGTGGCCGCCGGCGAACGCCACGTCAGCCTTTTCACTCTCGTGCCTCCTTGGAGCGGAGGGCCGCTGGGTCTGTCTGCGATTTCCACGAACCAGCGCGCCCACGTTCAGCTCGTCCTGCGACGCCACGGGACCATGACTTTTAAAGTTCGCGGTTTCAACATGGGCAAAGACGGCACCGGATTTGTCGAACTCGAGCCTGTAAATGAAACCGGCATTTTTGATCTTCGTTCTACACTCCAGTGGATGTTTCCCCGGCCTGAAACGCACACGCCGCTCCTCAGCATTACGATATTCAGACTTGAAGCCGATGCCGAATTAAGTGTTCAGGAATCGGATGATCTTAAATCGTGGGTGAGAAAGCATCGCCATTGGAAGGCGGGAGAGCATGATTCGTTGACGGTTGTGCGGCCGTTCTTGCGGCTGGGCGACACGCTTCACGCGTATCGTCATGCCGCACGTGAGCGGGTCCGATTTCACACCGAGCCCTTTGAGGCGTCGCCGAGAGACCGCGTGACCCGCTGGACACAATTGATTCGCGGTGTCCTTCTCGCTTTGTTCGCGTTCGGTGTCAGTCTGGCTGTTGACCAAAAAAAAGGCGTCGAAGAACTTGCCGTCGTGGTTGGGGTAACGTTCTTCGTTCTAAGCTTATTTTATCTCTACCTGTTCATGGCGTATCCGTCGGGCGTCATCGCCGGACAATTTGACGGACAACCCGACCTGCGGACATCCGCCTATCAGAAGTTGGCCGCCGCGGGCCGGCGGCTTGCGTCATTTGCCGTCCTTGCCGAAGCCTCCGTCATCGCGTATTGGGCGCAAGACCCCTGGGGCGAATACAAAGACTTTTACACGGAAGCGACAGGCCGTACGTGGGACGACTTTCGCAATTGGCCGATAGCCCTCTTAGCCTGGAAACCCTTGCTATCGCAGGTCTTTTTGGTCGTCATGACACCGGTCTTGGCTCTCCATTGGTGGATCGACGATCTTCGTGGTTCGAAGGATGGGCTGACCTGCCTCTACGCCGCGCATGCCAATTTGGTCGATTTGGAAATCATTCGCCCAACGCTGCATCGCCTGTTTCGCGGCAGTCACCGCGCCGAGACAACGGCCTACATCGAACGGGGCGGATTCTCTCTGAATGACTTCTTTCGCACCCTTACCGATAAGTGGCGATGGGATGACCGTGATGAAGCGCCCGCGTTGACCGTTCTTAGAAGACGCTGGGGCGCGCTCAGCTGGAACGGTTTCGTTCCCGAAGTTTTTGAAGCCCTAAACCGGCAGGATTTGGAATTCGACGAAGGGTTAGACGCCTTTATCCAATTGAACAACCGCTATTTTACGGAGGCTTTGCAGCAGCTGCTAGAGGGGCATGTTCCCGACGGGGATAACTGGCCGGCGCAAAATCTGCGCCATCTGAGTTACACCGCCCAAGTGGTGAGGCTCGCCGCCCAGATGGGTGTCGATATTCGCGCCGAAGCGCCGACGCTGCGTTCGGTGAAGGATTGGTTTCGCCATAGCTGCCTGCAATTTTTTATCAGCAGGCGAAGAGCTTCCGAAAGTCTCGAGACCCTTGTGGATTTGCAGAGCCAGCTTTTAATCAACAGGAAAGATAATATTTTGCAGCGACGGGACGAAGTCTTGATGCAGGACATCGCCCAACTCAAACGCCAAAATCCGGACCGCCGGGTTGTAATGATCCGGGGAACGGCCCACGAAGGTGGCCATGGCCCTCTGACCGAGGAAGGCTGGCCGGTCGCCGTTTTCCGTGTCGCCGCCTCGGCGGGGCTCCCTCCGCCGCCGTGGTTTGGCGCCTCGGGAGTTCTCGACAGCCGCTGGGCGGCGCTTCCCAGTCTAGCGGACGAATTCATGTTGGATTTTGTTCTACTCCGGCTCTCGGCTTACGGGTACGACCTCGCGCGGCAAATCGTTAACGCTATCCTCGATGGACGACGATTATCGGACGGAAGCCAGGACATGCGGCTAAGACCCTCTGCCGGGGAATTAGCGACCCTCGCTGTTCAGGCGCTAACGTCGTCCGACAAAATCCCGCGCGGCGCTCAGGTGATTCATGGGTTGTTTGCCAACGGTCACGTTGACGCCGATATCCTAAAAATCCTGTTGCAACCTTATAAGATTCTTCCTCTCTTCCGGCGATGGAGCCGTCTGCAGCGGCGTCTCGATCTTCCCTCGGGACGCGCGGCCGCCTGAAATCCGCGGCCTAGCGGACTTCGGCGGGTGAGACGACGGTGCTTTCGAAGATGGTTCCCTTTTCGATGGACACGTCCTTGCCCGGGATGAAGATGAAGCAGATGCAGCAGACCACCGTCAGGACGACGCTTACAAGGGAGCTGCCGCTGTGCTCGCCTTTGACGTATTCGAGCGGGATCCAGGTGCCGTCGGTCGCCTGCACCTTTTGCACTTGAATATCGAGCTGGCCGCCGATGCCGGCGATGAAGCGCTTCGACGCGTTCTGCACGAGCGCAAGCGCGGGCGCGCCGGCGGCGATGACCTTCTGGCCATTCACGACGACGTCGGCGGCGGCCACCATATTAATCGTATCGCCCTTCTTCTGCACGGCCGACGACACCACTTCAACGGTCTTCACGAGGACTTTCGTGCCGGCGGGTACGGTCAGCGCCGAGGCGTCCGGCACTGACGAGGCGAGAACTCCCAAAACCACGAAACAAGACGTCCATTTCTTCATGTCAATCTCCTTACCAGCGTAGTTCGAATGGTCTGACAAAGCGGTCGAGGCGCCCGGCGTTCTCGCGGTGCGCGGCCTGAACGGAACCGTAAATGCCGCCCGTGTACCAGCCGAGCGACAGAAGCGCCAAAAGCGCCGCCACGCCCGGCTCGCCCGCCCGGGCCGCCGAATAGGTTCCCCCGACGGAAAGACCGCAAACCGTGAAGGCCGCGGCGGCCGTCTGAGGACGGTCGCTGTACCAATAGCCCGTTCCCGGGACGACGGCGCTGAGCGCGCCGGCCAACGCGGGCGATTTCCAGCGCAAGGCCGCCCCTTGAGTGCTCTTCACCGCGGCCGCGCTCGCCTGCTCATGCATCGTCGACGCCGCCGGCACCGCCGCAAACTCCTCCGCGGCGCCTTTCCAGTCTTTGACGCGCAGGCGCGCGAGACCGCGCAGGTAGCGGTGCCGCGACGCGTCATCGGCGGGGCAATCGGCCGGAAAAGGTTCGGCGAGCGCCCCCTCGGGATTCTCGAGCTCGGTCAAGGCGCGAAGGGCGGACAACGCGGCCGTGCAGCGCTCCGGTCCGTTCAAGCGCTCACGCCATGCGCGCGCCAGCGTTAGGTCAAAGGTGGGATTGTTCGCCAGATGCGCGGCATTGAACATTCGCGCGAGCGTTTCCGGCCGCCGCGCGTCGCCGGGATAAACGGCCGCCAAACGCTCGTATTCCTGCTCGGCCGCGGCATACCGTTTCTGCATCATGAGGTCGTGCGCGAAAGCAAGCGTCCCGGCATAGACATCGTCGGCCCGCCCCGGCACGGCGCAGGCGGCTGCAAGAGCGCCGGCGAGGACGAGGCGCAGCGCCGCTCTCATCGCACCGGATCGCTGTAGCGCAGGCCCGACCGCGTCTCGACGAGAGGATACGTTGAAAGATCATGGCCGCAGCGGTTCAGCCGGTCAAAGCTTTGCAGCGAGCCGAGAAGAATTCCATTTTTGCGTACGGCTTGGCGCGCGAAAGCCGAGTCGCTTGGCGTCATTGGGCAGCTCGTCCCTTTGGCGGGGCTAAGCCAGCGCTGGTAAACAGTGATCGCGAGGGTGCCCGGCGCGGCAATAAACTCGCCCAGCTCCCGCTCGGCGGCGGAGGCGACCCGGGAAAGAACGGTTAACAGGATGACGAGGCGCGCGAGGATGTCCATCAAGCTGAGGGAAAGCATATCACAATCAAAAAACTAGGAAGCTTGGCGGCTTCGCCGGTCGTATTCGACATTGAGCGCGATAGCCAGGTCCGCCATGGGGGCCATATACTCGACGCGAAATTGCGGATGATTGAGGCGGCTGCGCAACTTGAGCGTCTCCAGATAGTGTTTGAGCGACTCGAAGACGAAGCCAAAACTCCCGATGCCGGTGCCGAAGATCGGGCGCACTTCGACCAGGTCGGCGTCGAATTTTCCTCGGCGCAGGCGCTGAATGATGTCCATTGCCGGCACTTCTTCGACCTCATCGCCAGTGATGAGGAGAACCGGCGCGCTCAAAGCGTCCAGGGTATGCAGAAACTCCAGCGTCAACCGACGTCTAAACTCCTCGTCCTGCCAAAAAAACAAAACCGTATCGGCCGTGTAGCTGTCGAAGGTGGTGGCGCGGCCCAGCACATGCGCGCGCAGGTCGGGAAAGCGGAGGACAAGCTCTCCAAACGTTTGAATCAGTATGAAAAGAGGGCCCGCGGGGGATGTCCGTTCGATCGAGCGGCGTAACAGATCAAAGAGTAAGCGATCCGGGAACAGGTCGTGCGGCCACTGGAGCCAAGGAAGCGCGATGGGATAAACCCGGGATTCTGGCGCCGGCTTTTTGGCTGAGACGGCGGCCGCCTCTTTTGCGGCCGTGCTACGCTCAGCCACAAAGCGAAATAGTTCAGACTGCGATTTCCAAGCGCGCTCCTTTTGCCGTGCCAGTGCAGCCTCACGTACCGCCCGGCCCTCTGCCGAGTCCGCACCGACGTTTAAGAGGCGAAGTTTGAGGCGCACAAGCTCATCCACTTGATCCAGACGAAGAGGCGGGCCAGCCGTCGGATTGAAGAGCGGACGCGTCCCATCCGCCCGGGGCGCTGAGGGCGGCATCTCTTCCGCAGGGGGAAGGAAGCGTTTGGATCCCCGTTGGGGTAAGCCATGCTTAAAGGACCACTCGATATGATGTCGGATGCCGAAGCCCATGGCCGCAAACGAGGCGGCATGCACTTCTCGCATCCCCACACTCTTTGCGCCCGAAAGCGCCTCTAGAAAACCGTCAACCATGACTTTCACCAAACCTCTACGGAATTCCTCGAAAAAGGCTTGATCGCGATCTTCGTCGTATTCGCTCCAGAGGCCGTCGCGCAGGATCATGCCTCCTCGGCGCCCGGAAATTCTTTTATGGGCGTGGCGCAAACCTCTGGTCATCTCCATTGAGGCCGAATACACGGCGTCGGTTAATGCCCCTCTGCTGCGGTCGTTCGGACGCGAAACAAAGGCGCTTCGCAGCATGTCCGCTAATGTCCCAAAGAACTGTTCCTGTTCGGCCGCCGCCCCGCGCCAGAGCGCCTGTTGCATGGCATCCCAACCAGCCTGCTCTTCGGGGCTGTTCGGCGCCGCGGCGTCCCACTGCTTTTTAGCGGCGTCAAATTCGATGGCATACAGACTGTCGTGGATGATGCCCGCGCCGGGAGCGTGGACGGCGTCCCAGACCGGCGCGAAGAGTCCCCAACGGGAGCGCGCCTTCCGGAGGAAGCGTGAGAACTGCGCGGCGGTGAGATAAAGCGAAAAGGCCTCCACCTGGAATTCCGGGGAAGCGCTGACCCGTTCAATCGATGGAAGGGGACGGCCGGGCGCGGCTAGCCCCAGGTCCGACTGGAGCCCGACCGTAAGCCCTAAAGCGATAAGCCGTTTCATCGACTTCATGCGATGGTGAGGGCGCTGGATCAAACTCCCACAGTCTATCGCAGGACCGCCGGGGACACCATGGTGCCGGCGGGCATATTCGTCGACAAAGGGCCTAAGCGAGACTTGGGACGTGACGACGAAGCCAAGAAAGGAGATAACTAAGCGCCGCCTCTTTGCGCCAGCAAGAAGGGTTTCTGAACATATGCCGTCAGAAAATGGTCGCCGCCCACGTCCCGCCAATGACCTACGTCGCCAATTGTCGAGAAACCGTGGCGCCTAAGCAACGCGCGCAGGAGGCGGGGCGTATACAGCTGATAAAGGCGCGGGCCGAATCCGGTCCCGGTATCGATGACCATAAAACCTTTGTGTGTCGGCGTTGCCGCTTTGACCATCACATAGTAGACGCCGCCCGGTGCCAGCACACGGAATGCTTCGCGTACAGCAACGTCCACTCCGAGGTCCTCTGAAATAAGAGGAAGGTGGTGTAGGACCTCGTTTGCCCGCACCGCGTGAAACATCCCAGTGGGGAAATCGGACAGGTCCGTAACATCCATCAAACGGATGTCCAGCGCTGGATTCCTTTTGCGGATGACGCTGACGATCCCCGCCGAGGCGTCAATACCCACTGCCTTAACCACATCCAGCCGGCTGAGAAAAGATAGATCACGCAAACTTGTACCTGCATCGAGCACCTTGAGGACGCCGTCCGGAAAGCGTACGCGCGCCAGGGCCAAATGCCGTAAGAGCTTTTTATACACGTCCCCGGTGGGCAACCTTCCGCGCGAGGCCGTGTAGGGGACGGCGAAGCGGTCATACGTTTGCTTAGTGTATTCCGCGGCCAGGCGCACCATGGCGGAAATCTCCGCATGTCGGCTCGCGGGGTCTAAGGTCTTTTGGGGCTTTGCCGCTTTGGAGAGGACCGCCGCCAAATGCTCCAGGTTCTTGATACGCGCCCGGTCCGAAAGGATCGGCGCCCCGGTCAGATGCGGAACATCTAGCGCCTCACAGGAAAATTGCACCGCCCTTGGCGATGCCAGCGGCCGATGCCCTGTCCATCGGATGAGAGACAAGGGAAGGACAAAAATAACGGCGAACTTCCGCATGGCGCGAAGGTTATGCGTGACGATGCTCACCCTTATACGCTATCACGGGCCGAGGCGAACAGGAATAGAACGATCGGCCGCTCTCTCGGCGCCGAACGGCCCACGAAAGAAGGGGACGGACAGGATGACGTTAGCGGTAACGCTTCGGTTTCGGCGGTTTGTCTTGGAACGCGACCCTGCCGGTCTCGAGCAGCGACTTCAGGTTGGACAGGATCTGCGGCCAGCCGCCTGACACGGCGTCGATGAGTTTGGATTTGGGACGGTCCATCGTATGGGTGATCGTAAGCTTCACCGCCTCTTTCACGGGTTCGAGCGTCATCACACAGCGCGAAAAGCCTTCCGCTTTCAATTTCGGCATGAATTCGTTCCGCCAGCGCAGCACGAGGCGTTTGGGCGGCACGACCTCGAGCACAGTCCCCTGGTCGGTCAAGAGGCCGTCGGGAAATTGCATTTTCCAGCTCGCGCCTTTTTTCCAGGCCGGTTCCGGCGTCATGGCGGCGCCAAAAAAATAGCGCCGCATGAAGTCGGGATCGGTAAGGGCGCGCCAGAGCTTCTGCGGCGTCGTGCGGATGAAGGTGACGTAAACGAACGAAGACTTTTCCATGTTAATCCTCCAGTTGTTTTTTTAAAGCGTGCAGCGCGTCGAGGCGGGCGTGTTCGAAGGGGCGGATCCAGCGCTTGGCTATGTCGTGGATCGGAACCGGATTAAGGTAATGCTCTTTTTCCCGCCCCACCCAGCGCGTGACGACGAGGTTCGCCTCTTCCAGCTGCAGAAGATGTTTCGTCACGGCCTGGCGCGACATGTCCATGCCCGCGCACAGCGCGTTCAACGTCAGGCCGCCGCGCACGCGCAGCCGGTCTAGCAGCCGCCGCCGGCCAGGATCGGCCAGCGCGCGGAACACGCGGTCGGCCGCGGTGCTTGATTCGGTGGCGCTGGGTTGCATGGAGGGATTATATGCAACTTATTGGTTGCATATCAAGAGTGGGGCGCGAACGGCAACGGCCGAACGACGATAACGGCGACGGCAACAGACCATAGCCGATAGCCGAGCCGATCATAGCCGACAGCCGATATTTTGGCCGCACTATCCGCCATGGGCTATGGTCTGCTCAGCTATCCGCTATCCGTTGACGTTGCCGTTTCCGCCCCGTAGTTCACGGCAACGGCCGAACGACGATAACGGCAACGGCAACAGACCATAGCCGATAGCCGAGCCGATCATAGCCGACAGCCGATATTTTGGCCGCACTATCCGCCATGGGCTATGGTCTGCTCAGCTATCCGCTATCCGTTGACGTTGCCGTTTCCGCCCCGTAGTTCACGGCAACGGCCGAACGACGATAACGGCAACGGCAACAGACCATAGCCGATAGCCGAGCCGATCATAGCCGACAGCCGATATTTTGGCCGCACTATCCGCTATGGGCTATGGTCTGCTCAGCTATCCGCTATGATCCGTTGACGTTGCCGTTTCCGCCCTCTGTTATCCCCGACACTCCTTTATCTTCCCCCCACAAATTCCCTCACATCCACCGCTCGTTTTGACGTGCCTCCGCTCTTTCCTTGACGCGCCCGGCCGCGCGCGGTATGCCAAAGCGTCGCACAAGGGAGGCACCACCATGGACTGTATCGTCTGCCATCACTGCAAAGTATATTGGAACCAACCGAAAGGCCAGGCCATCGAAGGCGTCCTGCACCCGGCCTGCCAGAAACAAGTTCGCGCCGTGAAGCGTCCGCCGAAGGATTACGTCCCCGCCCAGCAGATGGCCGCCTGATTTCCCTTCGCTGAATTTTTACGTCTCTGGACCGTGCCGGCGGCCTCGTCAGCACTTCGGCCATCGCCGCGAGGACTGTCGCGGCTTGTTACAATTCGCCCTATGAGCCGATCTTCTGAACCCAGCACGATTCAAGGGTCGTGCCTCTGTGGGGCTGTGCAGTACGAGGCGTCCGGGCCGTTTCCGGATTTTCGCTATTGCCACTGCGAGCGCTGCCAGAAGGCCACGGGCTCGGCGCATTCGGCGATGCTCTGGGTGGGCAAGGACCAGGTGCGCTGGCTGGCCGGCGAAGACAACGTGACGGTGTTTCGCGCGCCAAACGCCGATGACTATCCGCGCGGGTTTTGCAAAACCTGCGGCGGCATGGTCCCGCGCCTCGCCCGCGACGGCAAGCACATGATCATTCCCGCCGGCACGCTCGACACCGATCCCGGCGTGCGGCCCAACAAGAATATTTTCTGGCGCCTAAAGGCCAAGTGGTATGACGGCACCGAAAAGCTTCCCAAGTTCGACGAAAGGCCGTGACGCCTTTCATCGATGTTCCATCTCATGACGTCCTTGCCTTCTTAGCCGCGCACGGCGCGAAAGCCTCCCGGCTCAAGTTTATTTACGACCACCTCTTCCGGCGCCTGACGCGGGACTGGGATGAGATGCAGGAGCTGCCGGCCGCTCTGCGCGGCGCGTTGGCCGAAACCTACGCGCTGCACCCGCTTCGTCTCGACCGTAAGGACGTTTCCGCCCTCGACGGGACCATCCGCTATTTCTTTCGCGCCGGCGACGGAAAAGAGGTGTCGGCGGTTTATTTGCCGGAGCCGGGACGGGTTTCGCTGTGCCTTTCCTCGCAAGTAGGCTGCGCGTACGCCTGCGCCTTCTGCGCCTCCGGCCTTGTCAACTTCCAGCGCCAGCTTAGCGCGGCCGAGATCGTCGATCAAGTCCTCCTCATCGCGATCGACCAAAATCGCTGTCCGACCAACCTCCTATTCATGGGCATGGGCGAGCCGCTCGCCAATTTCGATGAGGTCGTGAAAGCCGTGCGCTGGCTGGCCGAGCTTCCGGGCTTGAACCTCGGGCCCTCGCGGATTTCCTTGTCCACCTCCGGCCTTGTCCCGCAGATCCGCCGTCTCGTCGACGAGAAAGTCCGGCTGCGTCTGGCGATCTCGCTGCATGCCGCCAGCGACGAGGTGCGGCGGCAAATCATGCCGGTCTCGGGGCGCTACGGCGTGCGCGAGCTCGTTGACGCGGCCCGGCAATACAGCGAGACGCTGAAATCCGCGGTCATGTTCGAATACATCCTCTTGGACGGCGTGAACGACGATCCGGCCGAAGCCGCCAAGCTTGCCGGGCTCCTGGCCGGCTTCGACAACCGCGTAAACCTGATTCCTTACAACCCCATCGCGGGACTTCCTTACCGCCGCCCATCGCCCGAGCGAATTCTCGCCTTCCAGCGCCGGCTGACGGAGAGCGGCCTGGTCGCCTTCGTCCGGAAACCCAAGGGCCTCGACATCGGCTCCGCCTGCGGCCAGCTCGGCGCGGCAGTCTGAAGACCGCCTCATAATTCAGCTTGAATTGAGCGGCTTCTGGCGGTATAGAGCACCCATGAATACCACACGCTTACGAAGCCTCGCGGCAGCGGCGGGAGCGATTTTCCTCAGCGCCGGAGTGGCGCTTGCGGCGAAGAGAGCCTCCCGCCCCCCGGCGAAAGCCCCCATCAATCTCGACAACACCCGCTGGAAAATCCACGTCACCGTGGCGCACATCCCAAAATTTGGCAGGGCGTCGAACTTCAACGACGTGCTCGTCTTCCGCAGCGGGACGGTGAGCGGGGAGGCGATGCAGAAGCAGGGACTGGACATGACGCCGTACCACGCCGAACGCATCAAAGGACGCAAGACCGCCCTGCAGTGGAACTTTGAGCAGATCAATTCCGTCGGCGACAAGTACACCTGGCAGGGAACGGCGTTCCCGCGCCAGTACAGCCCGTGGAAATTGGAAGGGACTATGACCATGACCGCCGCCGACGGCCAGATTTTTAAATACCGTCTCAAAGGGACCGGCCAACCTTTCACGCCGGAAGTGCCGGAAGTGACGTCCAGCGGCAAGTAGCGGCGACTCCGCCATCAAAAAGATATAAGGCTCCCTCATCCGCCCTTCGGGCACCTTCTCCCGCAAGCGGGAGAAGGCAAATCGCACCTGCCTTGCTTTTCGAGCTATCATCATAAAGCGGCATACGACACCACACGGAGGAACATGATGATGAGCCCTGCGACGAAAACGTCCCACAAGACCGGAACGCGCGAAGAATGGCTGAAGGCCCGCGTCGAGCTGCTGAAGACGGAGAAAGAGCTGACGCACAAAAGCGACGAGGTGGCCAAACAGCGGCAAAATCTGCCCTGGGTGAAAATTGAAAAGCCCTACCGCTTTGAGACGGACAAAGGCGCCGCCACCTTGGCGGACCTCTTTCAGGGGCGCTCGCAGCTGATCGTTTACCACTTCATGTTCGGCCCGGACTACACGGCCGGCTGCCCCTCCTGTTCGTCGCTCGCCGACAGCTTCAATGGGGTCTACACGCACCTGGCCAACCACGACGTCATGTTTTGGGCGGTCTCGCGCGGGCCGCTGGCCAAGCTCCAGGCCTACAAAAAACGGATGGGCTGGTCGTTCCCTTGGGCGTCGTCGGCGCCAAGCGACTTCAACGCCGATTTCGGCGTCGCCTTCAGCGAAGAGCAGCAGCGCACGGGCGACATCGCCTACAACTACAGCGCGGGCTCGATGACGTCGAAGCAGGGAGAGATGGAGGGCAAACCGGACGTTTCCGAGATGGCCTCGAAAATCGCCGCGACGACCGGCACGGACTGGGCCACCTACTCGCGCGAAGCGCCCGGCATGAGTTCCTTCATTTTGGATAACGGAACCCTTTATCACACCTATTCCGCCTATGCGCGCGGCCTCGATGTCCTGTGGAGCATGTACCAGTGGCTCGACCGGGCGCCGCTCGGCCGCAACGAAAGCGACTTCTGGCTCCGCCGCCACGACGAGTACGGGAAATAGGCGGCCGCATGAACATCGGAATCATTGGAGCCGGACAAATCGGGGGGACGCTCGCGCGGCACCTCGCGAAACGCGGACATACCGTGTCGATCGCCAACTCGCGGGGGCCGGAGACTTTAAAGGAGTTGGCTGTCGAGATCGGCGCCAAACCCGCGACGCCGGCGGAAGCGGTCCGGGGCGCAGACCTCGTCATCCTCTCGATCCCGCTCAAAGCCGTTCCCGATCTGCCGAAGGACCTTTTCTCGAATCTGCCCGCGAGCGTGCCGGTCGTCGATACCGGGAATTATTATCCGGAGCTTCGGGACGGGCGCATTGCCGCGATCGACGCGGGACTGCTTGACAGCCAGTGGACGGCGCAGCAGATTGGGCGACCCGTCATTAAAGCCTTCAATCAGATCTTCGCCGAAAGCCTCCGCAACAAGGGCCTTCCTAAAGGAACGAAAGGGCGCATTGCCCTTGCCATCGCCGGCGACTCCCCGGAGGCGAAGGCCCTCGTGGGGGATTTAATCGACTCGATCGGCTTTGATCCGGTCGACGCCGGCCGGCTGGAAGATTCTTGGCGCCAGCAGCCCGGAACGCCGGCGTATGTCCGCGATCTTGACGCGGCGGCTCTCTGGCGCGCGCTCGGCGAAGCGGACCGGAGCCGGACGGCCGAATACCGCGTCGCGCAGGAAGCGGCCACCCGCAAGCATATCGCGTCGCTGGCGGCGAAATAAGGGCCGCGGCCTCAACCCCATGGAAATCGGCATCGATAGTTTTGCGGCGGTGGTGTCGGACCCGGCCACCGGAAAGACGCTCCTGCCGGCCGAGCGGCTGCGAAACCTCATCGAAGAAATTGAGCTCGCCGACCAGGTGGGCCTCGACTCTTTTGGGATCGGAGAACATCACCGCGCGGAGTATCTAGACTCGGCCCCGGTGGTGATTCTCGCGGGCGCCGCGACGCGGACGAAGACGATTCGCCTGAACAGCGCCGTCACGGTGCTGAGCGCCGCCGATCCCGTGCGCGTGTTCCAAAGCTTTTCCACCCTGGACCTCCTGTCCAACGGCCGCGCCGAAATCGTCGTCGGCCGCGGTTCCTTTACCGAGGCCTATCCGCTCTTTGGGCTCGAGCTCGAGGACTATGACGATCTTTTCGAGCAGAAGTTGGATTTGCTCTTGGCCTTGCGCAAAGCCGACCGCGTGCATTGGCAAGGACGCCACCGGGCGCCGCTCACCGGGCAGGGCGTCTATCCCCGCCCCGTTCAGAATCCCCTGCCGCTGTGGATCGGCGTCGGCGGAAGCCCGGAGTCCTTTGTGCGCGCCGGGCTCCTGGGCCTGCCGCTCATGGTCGCGATCATCGGCGGTCAGCCGGCGCGCTTCAAGCCGCTCATCGAGCTTTATCGCCATGCCGGCGCCAAGGCGGGCTACAAGCCGAAAGAGCTTAAGGTCGGTGTTCATCTCTTTGGATTTGTCGGGGATACGACGAAACAAGCGGCCGATGATTTTTATCCGGGATACGAGAGGATGTTTACGAAGATCGGCGCCGAGCGCGGCTGGCGCCCGGTGACGCGCGCTCAATATGACGCGACGCTGGGCGAGGAGGGCGCCTACATCATCGGCGATGCGAACCGCGTCGCGGAGAAGCTCCTCCGCGTCAACGAAACGCTGGGCGGTCTAGACCGCGTGACTTTTCAGATGATGAACGTCCTATTGCCCCACGCCAAGATGAAGCACGCCATCGAACTTCTCGGCGCGAAAGTGGCCCCGCTCGTCCGAAAGGAACTCGCCGCTTAACGACCGGCCGGCGCGGGGCGATAAACGTGCGCCACGGTTCCCGCCTTGAAGGCCTTTGTCTCGGCGAGCTCGAGCGCCATCGGCTGATCCAACTTGCCAAAAAGACTTAAGCCGGCCCCCAGGGCGACAGGATGGACGACGAGACAAAACTCGTCGACAAGTCCGGTCTGCCGAACGTTTTCTGTCCCATCAGGTGCGCGCCCGAATAAGTTTTCTCACGGGCTGCCTTTTAATTTTCGAGCTTACTTCTTCTTAAGGATAACGTGCGTGGTTTTTTCGCCGGGGAGGGTTTGGGTGACGGTGTAGCCAAGCTTGGAGAGATTGAGGCCGGCGAAAAGCGGTTCGCCTTCGCCTAAAAGGACCGGAGAGAACGCCAGATGCAGTTCGTCGATGAGGCCGACGGCGAGGTACTGGCGGACCGTGGCGGCGCCGCCGCCGATGCGGACGTCTTTTCCGTTGGCGGCCTTTTTCGCTTTTTCGAGCGCCGCCTCCGGGCCTTCGGTGACGAAATAAAAGGTCGTGCCGCCCTTCATCGTCAGCGGCGCCCGCGCGTGATGCGTGAGGACGAACACCGGCACGTGATAAGGGGGCTCTTCTCCCCACCAGCCTTTCCAGCTCTCGTCCGGCCAGGGACCGCGCACCGGGCCGAACATATTCCGGCCCATGATCCAGGCGCCGACGTTCTCGAAGGACTTGAGCGCCATATCGTTATCGACGCCGGTCGTGCCGCCCTTCGACCCGCCCTGCTGGCCGTGCATTTTGAGGAAAACATCCGTCGGGAAAAACCACTGGAAAATTTCCGGGCCGCGAACGCCCAGCGGATTCTGCAGGTCCTGCCGCGGACCCGCGCCAAACCCGTCTAAGGAAACTGAAAACGCCGCCACGCGCACTTTCGACATGAGAGTATTATAACCGGCCGCGGGCAGGAGTCGGTGTCTCCATCCCAATAAATCATGGGTCTTCGCTTTGGGCACACCGGCCTATTTCTTCTCCACCGTCGATGCATTTAGACTATAAGCATGATTCTGAGACGGCGCGCGCGCGCCTGGTTCCTGTGTCAAGTGGCGGCGTTGGGCTTGGCTGCCCTTCAGGCCGGGACCCCATGCCTTGCCGCATCCGCCAATTTTATGGACCGCACCCCTTCGGCTAACGGAGGTGATTTTTCCGCCTCCCTGTTCGCCGGCCAAGCGCTAAGCCATCGGCTGGTGAACGCCTTGCCGGCGCGTTGGGCCCAGGTTCGCATTTGGGTGATTCAGCAAATCCTGATGGCCAGCGGTTTTCTTTTCGTGCTTCCGGGGGACAGCCAATACCGGCAAGGCCCTTCGTTCCCAGTGGAAGTCGGCTTCTTGTCTGAAGCGGATTACAAGCGGGGAGACGGAGATACGCCGGAAGACGAACTTGAATATGCCGTGAAACAGTTTATAGCCGATCCCGCCGTGCTGGCGGCTTTGACCACGCATCTCTTCGGCGAGGCGCTGGACGCCGCGAGCGTAGAGAAGGCGCGCGCCCAGGAGTTTCAGGCCGGACAGTTTTTGCGGATCTTCCGCGTGGACCTGCGGCTGCGCGACGGGCGGCGCGGCACCGTGGTCGTCGACGCGCCCACCTGGCTGGGCACGTTTAAGCTGGCAATCGAAGACTTTGCCCACCTGCAAAAATGGCACGCCTTGCGCCCGGGCCAAGTGGTCAAGCCGATCGTTACGGCGACCGTCCCGCTCGCCGCTAAGGGGCGCCGCTTGTGCCCGCTCTTTGCCTTGGAATGGCTGGGCGATTTCGTCGAACTCAATTCGACCTTCTTTGAAGCCGAGCGTTTTGAACTGAATTATTCAAACCGCCATATGGCGGATCGAGCCGCCCTGCCCGGCGACCGGCGGTCGCAATTCCGCATTGTGCAAGCCATCAGCCGCTGGCTGACCGCGCTTGCGGACTATGATCCCCCGACGCGGCGCATCTCTTTCGTCGATCAAATGTCATTTCGGCGCGGCGACGTCATGGCGCGCGTGGCATCCGACGACACCCTGGACTTTCGGTTAATCACGATCCGGGCGATCGCCGCCGAACGGAACCCGGAAGATTTCTTGGACCTCTTGTTCGGCAACAACCTCTTTGGTGTCTATTCGGCTAAAAATCCCGCCGGAGTGACGCCCGCCGCGGCGATCCTGGAAGGCGTTCGCGAAGGTTTGCTCGACATGTTCCCGGAGGAAGGCGCGAGCGTTTTTCAAGAATGGATGGTTCGCTACCGCCGCCTCTTGGAGGACCGGGCCAGGCTGCTGAGCGATTTCCTTGACGGCGGGGTCATTCATCCGGAACTGCGCGCGTGGCTGGACAAAGAAACCATGGCGTCGCAGCACGTCCCCACGCGTTTTTACGCGATCGAAGAAGAAGCCGTCCGCGACGCGCTGGAATCGGGCCGCGCCGCGGGCCACAGCCGCGCCGTGCTGCAGGACCAAAAAGGTTTGGCGGATCTCGTGGCGGCGGCGATCACGGACTTCCTGCAAGCGCCTCCGGCCGGCTCAAGCGAAAACGCCAATCCCTCGCCGAAAACCGATCCCAGGATCCGCGCTTCCGGCTGATTTCCCGTCGACGCGGGCGATCGGCCCTCAGCCGCGCGCGGGGCGCCGGGATTCGAGGGCTTCCCAGCGGAGAAAAAGCGCTTCGACGGCGCGTTGTCCGGCTTCGACGGCCTCCTGGCGGGCCATGAGCTCGGAAGCATTGGCGGCGACGGCGGGATCCTCAAGCGCGGCGCGCGCCGCCGCCAGCTGCGCCTCAGCCGCGCGCAGCTGGGCTTCCACATTCTTCAATTCCTTGAGTTCCTCTTTGGAAAGGCCGCGCGGCGCTTTTTCGGCAGGGGAGACGCCGCGCGTTTCTTTCACGACGGGAGGCGGCGCGGGCTCCTCGTCCTCTTGCAGATCTTCCCACTGCGCCAGATCCGCGTAATAGCGCGCGTTGCCGCGGCCGTCTAAGGCAAGAATCTTTTGGCTGACGCGGTCCAGGAGGTAACGGTCGTGCGTCACAAGGACAAGCGCGCCAGGAAAGTCCTGCAGGCTCGACTCCAAGATCTCGAGCGTTTGAATATCGAGAGCGTTCGTGGGCTCGTCCAAGAGAAGGACGTCCGCCGTCTTAAGCATCAGCCTGGCGATCAGGACGCGCGCCTGCTCGCCGCCGGAGAGCCGCGCGAGCGACATCTCGAGCTGCTCCTTATGAAAGAGGAAGCGTTCGGCCCAGGCCGTCACGTGCATCGGCCGCCCGCGGAATTGCACATACTCGCCCGAGTCGGAAAGCGCCCGGCGAAGGGTCATCGAGAGATCCAGCTGCTCGCGGTGCTGGTCGAAGGTGACGACGGTGAGGCCGTCGGCCCGGCGCATGGTTCCCGCGTCCGGCTCAAGCGACCCGGCGATGATCTTGAGAAGGGTGCTCTTGCCCGAGCCGTTCCCCCCTAAGAGCCCCAGCTTGTCGCCCGGCCCGAGCCAGAGATCGAGCGGCCCGAACAGTTTTTTCCCGCCCATGCTCTTCTGGATTTGGACGGCTTGGATGAACCGCTTGCTTTGCCGGTCGCTGCCGGCGAAGTCGACGGCCGCCGTGCGGTCCTGGCGGTTGCGGTACTCAAGCTCCCCCAGTTGCTCGATAAGTTCCCCCGCGCGGTCGATGCGCGCCTTTTGCTTGGTCGTGCGCGCCTTCGGCCCGCGGCGCAGCCAGGCGATTTCCTGGCGGACGAGGTTGCGCGTCTTGTCCTCCGAGGCGAGCTGCGCGTCGAAGAGCGCCTGGCGGTTTTCGATGAACCGGCTGTAGTTCCCGGCGCTCGAAAAATAGCCTTCCGGATAACGCTTGTTCAGCTCGATCACCCGGTTGCACACCGCCTCAAGGAACCGCCGGTCATGCGTGACTACCAAAAAGGAAAAGGTGAGCCCCGAGAGAAAGCGTTCCAGCCATAAGACGCCGGCCACGTCGAGGTGGTTCGTGGGTTCGTCTAAAAGCAGAAGGTCCGGCTCCGCCAGCACCTGGGAAAGAATCGCGAGGCGCTTGCGCCAGCCGCCCGAGAGGTTTTTTACCGCCTGCTCCGGAGAAAACCCGGAAGCATCGAGAGCCGCGTCGACGCGCAGCTCGATCTCGTAGTCCTGCAGTCCCAGCCCTTCGAGCGCGTGCAGGAGCTCCTCGCGCACGGTAGCGCCTTTCGGCGCGTCCGCCAGAAAATCCCGCTGCGCGAGATACCGCACGCGCAGGCCCCGCCGCACGGCCAGCTCGCCCGAATCCGGCGTCTCAAGCCCGGCGAGGATCTTGAGCAGCGTGGATTTTCCCGCCCCGTTCGGCCCGATCAATCCGGTCCGCTCACCGTCGAACAATCCGAACGAGAGCCCGTCAAAGAGGGGCCGCGCGCCGTAGCGTTTGGAGAGATCGCGAGTGCTGAGGAGAATGGCCACGCCGGCTATTGTATCAGGGGGCTTCGCCGGAGACGGCGCAGGAGACCCAAAACTTTTGAGCCCTTCGGTTCAGTCAAAAATGAGCCTCAAATTTATGCCGGTTTAACATTCAACGGCTATGCTTATTTATGTCGTGTTCCGCCTTTAGAGGCCGGCCGACCTTCGCATGAAAAAATCAATTCACCGGATCGTGGCGTTCGTCCTGGTTCCGTGTCTTATAGCGGATCCTTCGCTTGCCGCGTCCTCGACTTTTCAGGCTCTTCCGGCGTTTCGGCATCTTTCGGCGGTGGGCATCAGATTTAATGCGCAAGCCCTCGCCTCCGTCGGCTTAGCCGCCCAAGCCACGCGCCTCGCGCGGCCAAACCAAAAGAGGCCGTACAGCTTTGCATCTGTGGGCGCGAGCGCACTGTTAGAGCACAGCGCGGCCGCCGGCGGTTTGGTCGCCAAAATTCGATCATGGTTTCCTTCCAAAAGCGCGGGCAAATGGTCCATCTTAGGAGCGACGCCATTGATGGTCGGCTTTGGAAAGGGATCGGCCGTTCTCATCGGCGCGGCGGGCATCGTCGCCGCGATTCTGGTCGCCCGACTCGTTCAGCTCCGGCGGCGCCGGAACGCGGAAATTGAGGAAGCGCTGATGAGGGCGTTAGACACCCCCGGGACTCGCGACGCGCTGCGAAGCGGCGTAGGGGACGACTACCTTCAACACCTCACGGGTGAAAAACCTCGAGAGGCCGGCATGACGTTTCAAAAGCTGCGCGACACCAAGAAGAATCACGTCGGAAAAACGCTGAACGAAAATGACGTCAAGACAATCCTCGAGACCTGTTTAACGAATATCGAAACCGTATTCGGCGACGATCCGGTCGTCGGCCCCGACGTTCGGCAGGACGCGGACGTGATGAGGGTATTCCTGTCCATCCTGCCCGCCGCGGTGATCCTGCATTTCTTCCGCGATTTTGAGTGGCTGGCTTCCTATCTCGAAGTGATCCTCATGTTCAGGAGCATGCCGACGGCCGAGACGCTTTCGCGGCTCTCCGCGCTCCCCTTTTTCAAGATTACGGATACGCTCAGCGGGCTTCTCGAACGCTTTGTGCTGGTCGTGGAAGGCGCGCGCGTTCCCGGCACCGCGATCCCGGTCATCGATGCCACAAGCGTCCCCATGAGTCCCGGCACGCCGGCGCAGGCGGCATTCATCGGCTCCCTTTTGGATGAGATCAAGGAAGGCGCCCCAGACCATTACCCGTTAATCGTCAAAAACAGCGTGGTCTTTAGAATCCTCCCGCCCGACGCGAAGAGAATTGGAGGGACGATGCCGCACGTCAGAAGGGGTGTCATCGATGTGAACATCGCTGCCCCGGAACCGCTGGTCATGATGACGCTCGTGGAGGAAGCCGACCATACCGAAATCTACGGCCAATACGAAGAAACGGATCTTCAGCGAAATCCGCACTATGTGCTCTCGAAAGAGCTTCAGTCCTATGGCCAAATCCATACGCCATACGTCTATCTCCTGGAGCTGCACGCGGTGCTTACGGTTCGGCGTTTCGCGCTCAAAATGCTGCACCGGACGATGAGCCCGTCGAAGAGAACGCTTTGGATCGAAGCGCTCGCCGAGGACGCGGCGCGGGCGGCGGATATTTCGCGGAGCCTGGAGAGGGCCGGCCCGGAATTTATTTTAACGGAGCGGGGGCTTGCGCTCTTTCAGGAACTCCGGTCGGAAATCGCGCAATCGCCGGTCGCACAACGCGAGGAAACACGCGCCGTGGAAATACCGGCAAGCCATTGGCTAGTGCGGACGTTGAGTTTCACGTTGAGCATCCCGCATCGCGAAGTGTTGGAAGGACTTGCCAGACATCACATCACCGCCGATGCGACCGGCGTGCCGCTCAAGGGACTTTTGCATGCGATCCGCGAGGAATGGGGCGGGCTCCTCAAGGGCGCTGTCCTTCATGCGGACGCCAAAGGGCCTTATGAGATCATGCTCATGTTTTTTGCCGAAGGAAAGGGCCTAACCTTTACCCAAGACGAGCTGTTCCATTGGTCCACGGAAGGACCGGAGCGGCTGCGGATGAAAGCGGCCGATCCCGACGCGCTGGACACTCTAAGCGACGCGATCGATCGCTTGACGCTGTCAGACAAGTTAACGACGGAAAGGCCCGGAATCAAAATGAATTCACATTGGCTCGCCGGCATCGCGATCGCGGCCGTGATGGCGGCGGGGTGGCGGCCGCATGGGCTTGCCATGCCATCCGGCGTCGACGAAATTCTGAAGGGAGCCGGACTCCCGCTCTTGGCAGGGCTTGCGCTTGGGTCCGCGTGGAAAATCACGGCCTTTCTCTTTCCCGGCCCGCAGTCAGAAGCATATCCTGCTCACGCCAGCCTTTTTCTCAGCCCGCTTCGCAGGAATGACTTTGCGGGCATGATGAAGGAAGTAATACGCGAGCGCTTGCTCCGCCACGCGGCTTAAATCAGCGTAAGGCTCTGTCTACGATGATCGCACGATGCGGCGCACGCGCTCGGGAGGCTCCGGCGTCGAACAGTCGAAGGCGAGCCCGTTAAGGGTTCGCGATCAAATCGGATAACAAAAGGTCATTGTTCGTCCGCTGTTCGTCATGAGACATCGCCTCGGCAGACTTTCTCAATGCTTTGTTTAAAGCCCCTGTAAAGAATCTCATCGAAAAGGAAATTCGATGAGTCATTCCCAGAGCCCCCATCGGCACGACGGCGTAATCAAAGGAATAACTCTGCAAGCGTAACCCAAGTCCCGCGGTGGGCCCTGAGAGCCCCTCGATATCGCCTGAACCCCGCCCGTTGTATCCAATGCGGCCGGCCATCGCCCAATCCCTTCGAATCGTCCAAACGTACTCCGATCCGATCGTTGCATAGGGATTATTGTCGATCGGGAAATTTACGTCGAACGCCGCTTTCCATGCCGGGGTCAGGCTCAGCGCGCCGCCTGCCTTCAGGTTAAAAGGCAATTCAAAGGATTGCTCGTCGAAAGTCATGCGCCCGCCAAGATTTGTTTCGACCACTGCGAGCCTCAAACGATCATGAAAATACGCCGGCGTAAGCAAACCCAGGTCTACGGCCATCGCGTGGGCCGATGTCTGCAGTTTCGATTCGACGTATTTTCCGGTTGTGCCGAAACTGTACCCGTAAAAGCTCTTCGCATAACCAAGCGATATGGCCAGATCATATACCGTGAAATTTCCCAACGAAGCGCCGGAGGTATCCGTGCGCGTAATGGCGCCGCCGGTAAAATACTGCATCCCGAGCCCAAAGGCCCCCGCCGTTCCGGCGTTTTGAGCGTAGCCTGCAAAATCAAAGTATGTCGGCTCCAAATAAGGCGCGTGCATCACCATCAGAGTAGCCTCTTTTTCAGGAATCAAGGTCAGCGCGGCGGGATTCCAATAAAGAGCGCCGGCGTCATTTGTAAGGGCCGAACATGCCTCGCCCATGGCCTCGCAACGGGCCCCGACGCCGAGCTTTAGGAAGTTCGCCGTGGTCGTTCCGACACCCTTTGCGCCGAATGCCGCGCCGGCTTTATCCGCCGCGACCATGCCGAAAAGAATCGCCAAGGCAATGCTCAGAGATCCCCGATGAAGATTCCGAATCATCGCTGGATAACCACCCTGAGGCGGCCCTTATCGCCCGCGCCTTCCACCAAGACAAAATAAAGGCCGCTTGCCGCCTCTTGACCGGAACGGTTTGTCACATCCCAGCTCGCCATCCCCGCGGCATTGGCCGACAGATCTTTCACCAGTTCCCCGCCAATCGTGTAAATCCGCGCGCGAGAATTGGCCGGCAAGTTGGAGAGGGTCACGGCCGTATGCCCAAGGGTAGGCCGGAACGGATTCGGATATATCTTGACGTCGTTCAGCGCCGGAGGGGCGATCGCCGACATGATCTGGTAAAGCGAGAAGTGGTCGATGTACGCTGTGACGCGATTTTGCCCGTGATCGACCGTCGAAACATAGGGGATCCAAATGTTTCGAGCCGCGTCGAACCTTCCGATCACCAAAGTATTTTTATCCAGGCCGGCCGTCGCAGAGTCGCTGAAGGGAATTGACAGCAGAGAAGGCTTTGTCGGTTCGCTTGAAGAATCAAAATTAATTTCGATGCCGACGCCCGTGCCATGGAAATTCCCTGCGTTCGCGGCCGCTTGCGGATAGGAGGACGGCTCTTGTATGGAAACCGTGACCGTTTCGGGGAAGCTGCCGGCAGCGATGATGAGCGTTATTGGGCCGTCCGGGCCACTGTAGACGATCGTTTGGCCGGTGCTCGGATCCACCGGCATCGTGGCCGTCGGCTGCGTGACCGTAGACAGGGTGAGATCCGCCGTCGTCTCTATGCCGTCGCCGTTCACGGCGACGACGTTTATGTAGTAAGTCGTGGCATTTGACAGTCCTGTGAACGCCGCGCTCACACCTGTTCCAGTGGCCGTGATCGTGGATCCCGCCGCTTGCCACAAGCGAGCGCTATAAATGGTTCCCGGTGGATTGCCTGGATTCGTCCAGGCCAACGTAATGGACGAGCGGCCGACATCGGTAATGGACGAACCGGTTGGCGCCAGAGCCAGCGTATTTTTTGCGAGCAGCGTCGACGTTGAAGTTCCGCCGGCGTTGAATGCCGCCACGCCGGCCGCGTAGGCCGTATTGGCGGCAAGCCCGGCCTGCACAAAGAACGTCGCCGAAGCACCGAGGTCGCCGGACAAATTGCCCCCCGTCGATGAGACGAGGCGGTAACCCGTCGCGCCGCTCGAGGTATTCCAAGTCCATGCGATGGACGAAATCCCTAAAGCGGTTCCGGTTGGAGCCGGAGCCGCAGGAGGATTGGGAAGCGTTCGCGTGGATGGCAATGCGATGAATGCCGTGGAGATCCCGTCCAAGTTGACCGCCTGCACCCGGGCGTAATAGGTCGTGTCGGCCAGCAGCCCAGCGAGTACCGCCGACGTGGCCGTCGTATGGCTTGAAGCGGCGATCGAACTGAAGCCGGAATCGACGCTCGCCTGAACGAGGAAGGACGTTCCGGCCGGATTATCGTTGGCCCCCCAGGCGGCCGTAAATTGCGAGGACTGTATATTGGAAGGGTTTGCGGACAAGGGCAGGCTGGCCAAAGTAGAGGTTGAAAGAACATTCGAAAACGCACTTTCGCCGAATAAGAGGGCCGTCACCTTCCGGTCATAGCTCGTATTCGTCGATAGATTTATTTCCGTGTAAGAGGGGGAGGCAATACCGCCGGCGATCAAAACCGAGCTGCCGGCGTCGTACAGGTTGAAGGTTGCGCCGGCGATATCGCTCCAGGTCCAAGTGATGCTGGAAACTCCTTGAGCGGTCCCGGATACAAGATTCGTTGCGGGGGTGGAGAGCGTAGTCGTTGATCCCGTCGCGCTAAAGGCCGTGGCGATGTGCTGCGTATTCTCTGCGCGTACGCGGAAATAATACGGGGTCCCGTTCGCGAGATTGATGAACGTTGTCGTCGTCCCGGTGAAATTCGCCGCGAACGCGATGGGCGTGCTGACAGCACGGCTGAAATCCGAAACCGTTGATTGACTGACTTCATAGGGCGTCCCATTCGGATTTGATTGCGCCGGCCAAGTCAGCGTGGCCGACGAATAACGGACGCCGCTGAACGTCGGCGCGCCCGGCGTCGCCGCCCAGGTATACAGAGTGGCCGAGGTCGTCAGTTCGCCAGGCACTATCCCGTTATGGAATGCGCGCAGGTAGCGGACATACGCTGTGTTGGGCGACAACCCGGTTTTTGTATAGACTTGGCCCGATGTTGTTTCAGATGCGGTAGACGTCGAGGAATCAGGATAGAGAGCGTATGAACTCGCGCCCAAGGGGGCATCCCACGACCAGGTGCCCGCAGTGGGTCCCGTGGCATTGGCCGTAAAATTCCGCGGCAGGAAATTGCCGCGCGTGAAAAGAGTGCTGATGGAACTTCGCGTCCGGACGCCAGCGGAATTGATGGACGCGACACTCAAGTAGAAGGAACACCCTTCGGCCAGCCCCGAGAGGAGCGTCGAAGTCGACGACGTTCCAGAAACCAAGCCGCCATACCCGTAATCGAAGGCCAGGGTGTATTCATAAGACGTTCCATCCGGGTTGCCGTTCGCGTCCCAATTCATTGTCGCCGAGGTGAACGCGACGTCCGTAAACGTTGGCGCCCCGGGCGGCGGCGTCAAGGTGTAACTGGATGTGGCTTGGCAAAGCGAATGGTCCGCGCCCCCGATAACGGCGGCGACAACCCGGCCGTATAGCGTATTGATGGACAAGCCCGTCTCCGTGAAACTGCTGTCGACGACGTTCGCGACCAAGGTTGTTGGGGAAGTGGCTTGATAGACGTTATACGCCGTGGCATTCGGAACGGGATTCCAGGTCCAAGTAATGGACGTGCTTGCCACTTGATAGGCGGTCAATCCAGTCACGACGTCCGTGGAATCTGTGAACACGTAGGCAGGGGTCGTCGGCGCATAATTAACCGTTCCAGTCGCGCCATTTCCGGTTGGATAAAGCGCCCCGACCCGGACGTAGTACGTCGTGCCGGCGGCAATCCCTAGACCTGAAATCGAAGCGCTGTTTGATAACGTCAGCGCGCTGACAATAGAACCGGAAAAATCCGATGCCGTCGACGCCTGCACCGTATATTGGCGAGAGCCCAGGCCTTTATTTGAAACAGGCGTTGAAAAGGGCGATGTCCAATTGACGGAAATGGAATTGGACGTCTCGCCGGAAATGATGGGATTAACGACGGCAGGTCCAGGCAGTCCGATGGCGGGAGTCGTCGTAGAGGGCAAATCCGCAAAGGCGGTTTGATTGGGCAACGAATAGTTGGCGGCAACGTGCGCGTAGTAGGTAGTTCCTGGCGTCAGGCCCGTCAGGGTCCATGACGAAAATTGCGTAATGTAATTTCCGAAGTAGGTGGCATACGTGGGGTCGTCGGTAATTTGAAGCCAATACAGGGTCGAATCGAGCGGCCCCGTTGGAACCCAGTTGAATGTAATCGCCGTAGGCCAGACGTTGGGGTTTTCGGGCGCCGGTGGCGCGTCGGCATAAAGCTTCGCGCATAAGCCCACCATGAGCAGACCTCCGAACGCGTGCGCGAACGAGAACCTCGTCGAACGATTCATGCACCTCTTTCTAAGCCCAAAACCACTCCATGTCGACGGTTTATTAAGTTGGTAAGAGCTAGCCTTTTGAGAGCGTCAGGTGCGTCAAAATGGGCCTTAAATCCCGCTCGGTTTAACACCATTAGCGCTGCTTAATTTAGGGTCGGTTCCGGCTGGAGAGGGTTTCCGTCGATCCAGCAATGCGGTCACTGCGGCTAGGGGTTCCGACTACGAGGAGCGCACGATGCCGCGCACGCGGTCGGGAGGCTCCGGCGGGGTATCGGGATGCAGATACCGCTCAATGAAGGCGTGGGCTTTGACAAGAATGCTTTCGCGAATGTTTTTTATGGCCGGCAGTCGCGTAAAAATAATCCGCCGCGCGGCCTGAATATGGCGCTGGGCCCGGCCGAGGGCTTCGTCATATTGATCTTGGGTATAGGAAGGACCGCGGAAACGGAGCGCGTCGCCGAGCGCGCTGTCGGCGTCGGCCAAGCGCGGCCGCATCGCTTGGCGCTCGTCCCCGGTGCCCCGGTCCGCCCATTGGCGGATCACTTTGAGATCGCGCCGCGACTTGCGCAGGTCTTGAACCGTTGGAAAGAATTCGAGCAAAAGCTGCACGTAGCGGATGTACGCCATTTGGTATAGGATCTCGACGGCCGCGCCAAATTCCTGAGCGAGCGTTTTGTACTGGCCGCGCAAGAATTTCCGTACATGATCGTAAACGACGGTCGTTTTTCGGGCAGCCCAAATGCGGCGCGCTTCGTCCACCAAAACCCGCCGGTTCTCGCGGCGCACGATCGGCCCGCCCGGCCACATCCCCGGGATGAGGTATCCGGAGAGGAGCTTGAGCCCTTCGAGCGAGAGAAAATCCCCCAAATTCAGCCGCCGGAAAATGCGCACCCGCGCCCAAAAATATTCGATGCGCAGGCGCCAAATCGATTTGGCCGCGCTGAAGAGGCTGGCCGCGGCCATCGGCCAGTGGCCCCGGCGCAGCTCGCGCTCGGTCGTATCGAGCTGCAGGCGAATGCGCGCGGCGAGCATCCGGCGGACCTGCGCGTTCAGCCTATCCAGGCGCCGCTCGTCGCGCCTGAGCGTCGCTTCGCGAATCGTGACCGACATCTGATCGATCATGACCTCGAGCTGAGCGCTCGACCATTCGACGCCGATGGGCCGCGGCCCGAGGAGTTCTTCCACCCGCCGGCGGAGTCCCGCCAAACGGCGCAGGTACCGGGGGGCGAGCTGCGCCGTGGGATTGCGCTCCATATCGATCTGCAAACGAATCGCTCCCCAGGCCAGGCGCCCGGCCGTTCGCTCGGCGTCGGCGAAATCCCGATCCTCATCCGGCTCGCGAGCCTCCCCGCCGCTCTCCGCCGATTCCGCGACGCTAAAGACGCCCATCCCAAGGTCCGGGCCATAGGCCGCGGCCGGCCGCCCATAAACGCTTCCCGCGAAATTGCCAAAGAGCCGCTCGAACGTCCGGTCAAGCCTCTCAAGAAGGCGGTCCAGCCGCCCAGCTAGGATAGGCGCGCCCAGCGCCGCAGCGGTCAAGCACCCAGGCGCCGGAGCCTCCGCCGCAAAGCGCGCCGGGCGAAGATCGCCAGGCGCGCCCGAAGCGGAAGGTCCGCAAAGGACCCCGATCAAGAGGAGGCGGATAAGAGAGGAGGTTTTCATCACCGGGACGCGCTGACTATTTTACGGGGTGCCATTGCCGCGGATAAATAGGCCCAATGGGGAGAAATGGTTGGGACCGCTAGCCGGACATGAAATATTCGATGGAACGCCTTCTAAATTAGTTTAGCTAGGCGGCTTTTTTCAATTCGATGGCGTGACGGTATGATTTAAAGTCTGAGAAGGAGGTTAGCGCGGCCGTAAGATGAAGAAGTGCATAAATACCCACAATCAATCCGCTCATCGATAAATGGGCTGCAATGAGGGACTGAGCGGAGATTAGCGCACCCATTCCGAAAACAAGATTGGCGAGCGGACCCCGCAGCATTGCAAAGGGGACGGTGACATGGGCTTGTCCGCCGAGAACTGTCTGGCGGAACGACATATTGCGAGGGGCGTGCGCGAATTCATGAAGCGGCGTTACGAAGAAAACCATCCCGAGCAAGGTCTGCCAAACTGCCTCGATGACTCCCCCTTCAAGATGCGTCCCCTTAAACCAGTGAGCCATATCCAGGTTCACATACGCGCCCCCGGCTTCGTAGTTCTGCTTTCGAAGGCCGGCAAAATGCCCGACTCCGAATAGCGTCAATTCTGAATCGTGCTGCAGCAACGTGGGCTCAAAGTCCTTTTGGAAATGTGCAGAATGGTCGTGCTGTTCGTCATACCGGCGAATTTCGGGCGCGGGCATGCCTCGGGCTTGCAACGCGGGCGCTACTTCGGCCAGCCAAAGATCGCGGATCAAGGACTTGGCGGGATGGACGTTGAGCCAACCCAGCTCCTCAAGACCATGACCAGGACCGACAAGATCTCTCAAGCCGAAATTGTCCCCCAACGCGATCACTTTACGATTCAGTTCGTTAGACAAGAACTGCGTCAAAGCTTCGAACCCGTGATAAAGTTTAAGACGATGACTCGCTTCTGCAGCGTCCAGTTCAAAGAGTTCGACGTAAAGCTCATTGCCTTTCACATAGAGCTCAAACTGCAATGTGTCGTCATGGGGATTCGTCGTGTCCGGCACTTGTTCAAGCACCGGGACCAACTCAAGACTTACTGCACCCTGTTGGATGCGAAGGCGACCGTGCAATAAAAGATCGGAGGCAGGGGGATCATATTCGTCAAAGAACTCATCCGTTGGTTGGGCTTGTACGGATGAATGCGCTTCAGCCAGCTTTTGAGTAATGGCTGAAATTTCGAAATCGAGGATCGCTGTCTCATTTGAGGAGAGCGAAAGGCGCCGGGCATTCGTGGAACGTATAGGCGTCTCCGGATTTGGCATAGAGAAGTCCACTCCCATACCGTCCCCGAGCGTTTCCCGGAACTGCTGATACACCTCTGGAAGCGTGGGCGTCCGCTTTAATTTCTTGCGCCAAGCGTCCAGCCCCTGAACGAATAAGGTCACGCCTTGGCGAATTCTAAATTCATTCCTCCGGCGCGCCGCTTGATAAAGGCGTCGATAATCTTCAAGGCGCGACTTCAGTGCGGCGATGGTTTGAGCCGAGGCCGGCGACGGGTTCTTGCCGCGAGTTGTGAGTTGGGCCAAACGCTCATCTAGCTGAGCTTCCGTGTCGGAGAAGATGATCGAACTAAGGGCGGAAAGAACCGGCCCCAATTCCACGTCCAGCTTCAAGGCGAAGAGCGACTGCTGAATCAGCAACTTTTCAAGACGATAAATTTTCTGTTGCGGCTGAACTGTTGCCTGCGATTTAGTGGGTGCCGCAGCGGCTGCCGATTGCTCCTCTGCCCGCGCCGCGGCATGCGCGTGTTGGATCTCGAGGGTGGGCAAGCCTGCCCGCGTAACCACCCATGCTTTCGGAAACGAGAACACGGTATTCCCATCGTTTTCCGACCTGCCGAAATCGTAATACATGGCGCCCCATACTGTTGCGCGTTTCACCGCATTTTCAATTGACCGTTCGGCCACAAAGCTGTTTACATGCTGTGATGCCGAAATCCCACCGGCGGCGGTCGGCGGCAAAATCACCCCAGGGCTCAACAAAGCTAACCGTTTCCAGACCTCGAGCCACGCATCGTCCAGGTACAGATCAGGACGGCTGCTGTATGGCGCAAACACGACGACCCCTTGGTCGGTGAATGCCAGCACGATATTCGCGATCATTTGACCCGAAGCATTGTAGGCGCGGGCGAACATGGCGTTGCCTTCCATTCCGTGAGCCACAGGCATTTCACGGTGGATGCCGTTGACGTTAAAGCAACCCGCCCAGTTGCCGGCGCCCGCCGAAGCCTCTTCCAGAAAGTCCTTACTGATCACGATTCGAATTTGTTCGGCATTCCCGCTGTTAACCATGGGGCGCGAGGCCTCAGCTTCGGCTTGCTTAATATGATCAAGGACTTCGAAAGCGCGCGCCATTTCGGGCTTCCCTTTCGCATGCATCGCCATTTCTTTGACAAACTTTTCAGCGGCTTCATGGCTGTCAAAACGCGTATCGGCGAGCTGGATCGGGGTCATTCCATGAGGCAAAAAGGCAACCTGCTCTGCCACTTCAACAAGCTCCTGCGACAGCATATGGATCGTGCGCACGGCTTGCAGGCGTCGTTGTTCGGCATTCAATCCGGATACGACGGTTGTATACTCCAGGCCTTGTTCGAACAAGGCTCGATCGTAGCCGGCGGCCACAAGCCGATCGATCTCCGCCTTATTTTCCGGAAGATTGAGAATGGTCTCGCGCAGCGCATCGCCGCTTCCGGTTTCAAGGAATTTGCCCAGCATGCGACTGAGATACTCGCGCATACGGTTACGTTCATCGGTGGAGCCGGCGCTGTGATCCGCCAAACGGAAATACAGGGTGACCAGAAGCATGGTGCGTTCGAACGCCCAAGGGGATTGGTCGAGGGCGGCTTGCCATTTTGAAACTCCAGTCACTTGCTTCAAAAGCCCTTTCAAAATCATTTTCTTGAAATCCCCGGCGCGTGCGACGTCGACTTGACCGGCACGAAGCAAGGCCGGGACTCCGGCCGCAATGGCTTTGGCGAATCGGCTCACTTCGGTAATTTTGTGAATACCCGCATAAATTTGGAGAAGCTCGCCCACGATGGTCATGAGCTGAAACCGACGCGATATGGCGGCCGACGACTGAGAACCGGCCATCGTCGCGGAAAGAAATCGTGCCGCATCCAAGCGCATCGCCTTAGCATTCTGGGCCCGCGAAGCGTCTCTCAAACCTTCAAAGAACACTTCGAGATTTTTAGTGTACGACCGGCGACCCGCGCGAAGGACGAAGAGGACAAACGCCTTCGCTTGCGCCGGACCATTTTCGCCTTCAACTTTATAAAGGGCGAAAATATCGCCGACCATCTTGGAAAGCTCCAGCAAGACGCGGGGGTTTTCTTGCCAGACAACGATTTCTTTGTCCGTAAGGGCCAAAACGCTTTCCAGAGAACTGACAGTCTGCCATTCGACGAGAGCATCCAGATAGCCCGCGCGTTGGGCCTTGGGACAAACCGCCAGCTGCCTTTGAATCTCTGGAAGTAAATCAGATTTGTAATTCAGCAACGCGATCCATAAATTAAGCCGTTCGAATCGGCGTTGAACGAGCTGATTTAACACTTCTTCGGGTCCTAAAAGCTGACGGAGGACGTCGAAGGCCGTTTTGAGCTCCGGCGCGGGGCGTTCAAAGAGCTGGAAAGCTGAGGAATCTGGATTGGAAATAAATAGCTCGCGGTGCTGCGAACTATAGACCGCATCAATTTTAGTCTCAAGCTCCGCAACAAACGTGGGAGCGATGTATTCTTTGACCAAACTGACCGATGCTCGATTTCCCAATACGCCATAGCGCAGCATCGCTTCGGCAACCTTCGCGCCATAGTGCTCGGCAAACTGATGAATGCCCTGCCGCACTTCAAGGCTGCCGAGCTGCCGCATCACATCGGTATGGACTCCATTGATCTTCGTAAAAAGCTCTTCGATGAAACTATCCTCGACAGGAAGTTCGATAAGAGCCTGTATTGCATCAAAATAGTCTGACAGACCATTGGTATTTTGAAATCCTTCCTCATTTGTCCCGAAAATCCAGTTACGGATGCGGGTCACGCGGTCGGCTGACGTGGCGGCGAGACGGTCTATGAACTTTGGATTACTAAACCAAGTTTCTACGTTCTGAACCGAAGCTTCATATTCGCGATTGTCCCAGTTCCTGACGAACCGTCGCCACGTCAATGATTTTTGTATTTCATTGATCAGATCGCGCGCAGGACTTTTTCCTAGTGCGCGCGCTTTTTCAAAAAGTGGGCAAATGCTATTGATGAAACTCGCCTCTTGAAGCGCATAGGCGGCTTTATCGGGAGCATGATTCCAGCTCCACCGTCCGGGACCAAATTCGCGGATTCGACCGGCTATCACGTGGTACCAAGCTCCCGACGTATAGAGCCGCGGGTAATGATGGGCGATCCAATCAAGATGATGGCGCACCGCCGACCAATAAATGGACGGTGGAGGTGTCGCGTCGTCCCGGTCCGAGAAAATTCCCGGAATATTGGCCGCCAACCATAATCGGCGCTGCGTTGGAACATTCGCCACGCGTTCTGCCTTTGCAAGTTTGTAGCCGGGCGGGGGGTAAATGAAGTGAAAGACGCCGAGTTCGATTTGTCTATCATCGAGTCTCAATAAATAGTCAGCATCCGGAATATATTCGTGATCGAGCAAAACCTGCAAGGAGGCGGGGTTTTGGCGCGCCGCGGTCTTTAGAGCCTCGATGTTTAATGTTTTTCGCGCGTATGGATCTGTGGGGTTGGCCCAATCTGTCATCCGCTCGAGCAGATTGACAACCTCTTTTTGATTCTCATTCAGCAATTCGGTTGTCGATTGGAGCGTGGCGGCGTCAGAGGGTTCGGTCATGGAGCGCAAAGCCGTTACATAGGCAGGCGCAATCCCTCTTTGACGGATTTGAGCATCTAAAAGAATAAAGGAGAGAAGCGTTTCGGCGTCAGCGGTCCCAGCAGGCATTTCATGGACACCAAAGTAATGGCGATAAAGCTCCCGCGCCATCGCGGCATCAAGATGCCCCCCCTCCATGCGGAGCCTTTGGAGCGCGGCTCGGATAAGATGTTTTGCGTCTTCCGAGGCTAGCGGATGTGAATCATCGATCGACAACTCTCGAAGGATATTGACGACCAACCGCCAACGCGACGCCGGCTCTTCATGAGCGGCCGACGGGGACATGGCGAGCGTGGCCAGATGCATGGCAACAAGCGGCTCGTCTCGAACCAGCTGATGTTGAAACCATTGGTCTGCCGTGAGCAAGACAGAATCGCCTTCGAACATACTGGAATCCGGCAAAAGGGCGCCTTTTGGCAGACCCGACAAGGCAGCGGCCGATCGATCATGCCCCAACTCATGACGGGCCCGGAGGTATAAATGCATCCATTCTCGTGCAATCAAAATGCCCGTGGGATCTTTTAAACGCAAGTAGGACGCTAAGGCCCCGAGGCTCTCTGCGGCGGCAGTCATCGAACCTCCATGAGTTTCACCATAAAGGGCGTCGTGATAAAGCCCAAGCAAGAGATTAACGGCATCGTCTGAAAATATGCGTCTGCGCCCGAGTTCTTCGGCGAGAGTGGCTAAGCTTTCTCCCGCTCGGCGCGGAATATCATTGCTGGCCTCAAACATTTCTTTGCAAAGAGGCACCCATTCGGTCTTTAAAGACTCCAGGGAGGGATCCTCGGCGATAAGCAACTGCGCGAAGCGTCCAAATCCAGCGCTGGATGAACCGGCGACATGATAATCCTTCGGCTGATTAGCCTTCAGGTAGAGGCGCTTAACATCTGGGAAAAGACGGTGTCGGAGTTCAGGCTTGCTGAGAAGCACATCAAAGAGTTCTAGGAATATACCAGCCGCTTCTTTCGCTTCGTCCCCCCCTCGCTCAAGGGAATTGTCTAACGCGCTCAATCCTTTTTTTAAAAAAAGTTCCCCTGTCGGGTCTTGGGCCAGCAACCCCATCGCGTAGCGGTTCACCGCCAGTCCAACGACATCCGCAACGACAGGGTCTCCTTTGACGGATCGCAGATCCTTTAGGCTTTTCCAAAAATAGTCTTCAAGATCCGAATTGCCCACTTGTAAATAGGATATCGCTGCCCCTAGACCCGCCAAAGCCACCGAGGCTTCGGCGTAACCAAAATAGCTTCTAGCTTTGATCGCCGACTCTAATAAGGGTATTCCTCTCGTCGTGAGCAATCGGCCTGTCGGATCAGCAACGGCAAGGAGCTTCAGAAGCCCTCCTAGGTGGATCAGCAGCTCCGTATGGTAAGTCTTCGGTCGTGCCTGCAAGACGGTTTCGAACGTCGTCAATAAATCCCGAACTAAGGGGTCATCTGCAGAAAGACGCATGTGAAACGCCGTTTCTGCAATCGCCTCCAACACAACAGCGTTTGCCCCAATGTCCGTTTGCTCTAAATCGAGTAAACCGGGTTTGATTCGAGCCCAGGTTTCATCCAACAATGGGCGTGCGGGCAAGCCTAGGTCCGCGCTCTTTACGACGGGAATTGCAAGTCTTTCCAGAAGACGCTTTTTGAGGTCATCGTTTTTAGCGACATCCTCGAAGAGCGTTCCCCAATACACTTGACCCGATTCCCGGCCAACCTTGGAATCCCAAAGCTGAATTCGCAACTCATCTAAAGCATCGACAGCAACGGCTGCGGTATCTTGCGTTTTTGACGCCAACGCTAAGCGAAGAAGTGGCTCCCATTTTTCTCGAAGTGTCGTTACATCCTCAGAGGACCGCAAGGTGGCCCGGGCCAAGTTCGACAAAGCTTTGGCCGCCTCATTCTGCGCGGAAGAATAATTCGGATCCTCAAGAGCCCGCTGAAACAAGGGATAGGCCGTTGACAAGATCAGCTGGCCCGAAGGATCGACGTCGAGCAGCCATTGGCATAAAGGGTTCAGCGCCGCCGCCGCTCCGCCGCGAATCCGCCAGTCAGGACTATTCGACCCGTCGAGGATTTCGCGGTAAAGAATGTTTTGGTAAATTTGCGGCCGAGCAGCCAGGCTTTCAAACGACGATTCTTGTGCCAAGGACAGGAGAGCCCAAGGGTGAGTTTCTTGATGCCAGAGATGATAGAGGGCGCTAGAGATCAAGGCGAAGGACAGCGGGACGATGAACGGCTGCGCCGATCCAACGTTCGTGCCTCCGAAGGCAACCGTCACCGCAAATCCGCTAATTGCGCCGAGTAAACCAGCCCAACGAATGCCTCTGATGCCTCTAGATCGAGCCGCATCAATCGCCGAACTTCGGACCTTATGCCAAGACAAATAAATATGTCGCGGCGTGAACCAAATCAGCGCGCTTTCGAGAAAAGCCATCGCCCGACCCAGGGCTCTGTCACCCGGCTTTTTTACACCTATGAGACGGTAGAAAAACCGCCCGGCATTGGGGACGATTTCTACAGCCTTAGGTCTCGTCCGACTCTGAAAAGCATTCGAGACCAAAGAGTCATGCGAAATTTGGGTTGCCTGGCGTCTGAGGACACTCGGAACATGTCGCATGAGGGGCGCGACCATCATGGCGACGCTATTTACTAGAGCCTGCTGTTTGAAAGAAGCGGTTGAAGAGAGTTGCCGATTGAAGCTGTTTGATGGCGCGTACGCCGCTAGGGTCTCAGTGGTACTGCCGAGTCCAACGGTGAGCGACAATAAAACCGCGACGCAGCGGCTTGACGCGGATATAAATGGGCGCTTTGACATGGTTATGCTTTATAAGGGTAGCCGACATGTGTTACAGGCATGTGAAGACTTTGTTGCTTTTTAGATACATTTTTAGTTAGGCCAAGCGACCCAACAAACGCTGGGACCACGAATCGACTAGAAAACAAAGCAATTGCCTGCCGTCTATACATCCCGTCATGGGATCCTCAACCGCAGACTGCGATAGATCTGGAGAAAGGAACGGGCTTTTATCGCGTGCTAAGCGGCGCGCAATACTGGGGTCGATTGCGAATTAGGTGAATGCAACTTCGGGGCTCGGATATTTTCGAGAACGAAAATGGCGGGAGATACGAAAGAAGCATCAACGTATTTGCCCGGCCATAGGAGCTGAGGCAAAGGCATTACGAAAATAAGCATTGAGAACGCCGCCACAAGAAGGGGCCAGATGGGATTCTTTTTTGAACGAACAATTTTAATGTGTTGGCCCGGCAGAACCGTGTCGATGATTCGATCAACCGACTTTCCGTCAATGCGAAGATTCCACATGAAAGAAAGCGCTTCAAGACCCGGGTATTGCTTAACTATTTCTTCAAGAACATGATCAACATCGGGGTATTCGCCTTTTAAATGGATGGTTATCTCCAATTGGCCATGGGTTGCCCGACGCAATAGCGGGTCATTGGCCACCTGTACTTTAAATTCATGCGACATCGTTCGAGCCAGTCTTTGCGCTTCAAATTGTTCCATAAGACAATCTAGCGGGGGAGGCCCAGGTCGCTCAGATGATTTAGCGGCGCGCTCGGTTTCACGATTCTGCTGCAGCCCCTCGAGTATCGACCACTCTATCGGGTCGAGTTTAGGATCCTCGGGAGATTTAATGACCGGCTTAGAATTTGGATTGCTCCTCAGGCTCTCGAGCAGCAGCCGGGCGTATGCGGTTAAGGTCGACGCATTTTCGTCTGTCAGGGCGACCTGAAGGTCTGTGGGATAGCGCTGGTTCCATTTGTCCTTCAGCAGATCAAAATCTCTGCCTGCTTTTTCGAGGTCGGTTATGAGCTCTTCCAGAAGGATGATGGCCGGATAGATTTGCCCATGCTTGAACAATCGGTTTGCTTCAACAATGGCCATATGGATGGACGTCGCGTTGGTGCGGTTATTAGAATGCGGCGCCGGCATCGTCCGGACGCCCGGCCACCAACGGGCTCCATCTGTCCTTGCAAAGAAGTCGCTCCAACTTTTACGGCCCTGCTCTAGCGTGGAAGGATGGTCGAGTTGCTCAAATGTCATGAAATACGCCTTAAGTGAAGAAAGCGCGGGTTCTTTTTCGAGAAGCTGGCGAACTTCCCAGTAATCGCGCTTGCTTTCATCAAAAAGGTTTTTGTGACGTCCGGCGTCTCTTGCGATAAGACGGTTCTCCTCCAACTCATCGCGCGTCATGAGGTATCCCCCGATCGCAAAAGTCAGGAAGCTGAGAGACGCGAGTACGCCAAGCCGCATGACAAATTCCACATTCTGTGGATTACCGTGCAACCGTTGAATAAATATTCCAGAAATTATCGAGAAGAGGCCACCAATCACAGCGATGGGGTTGCCGAGAATTCTATTGGAATGTGACAGTTCGTGCCCAAGCCTGAGATCAAGCAGCCATCGGGCGGCCCGAAAATCCGCTTGGCCTCCTTCCGCATAATAGCGCGCCAGGGTTTCCATTTCGGCTTTATCAAGGACGATCTTCGAGAAGAGAAGACCCGGCTTCTTGTAAGCGCGGGCGGCATTCGGAAACCCTGTCGTATCGACGAGCGCGAATGTGATTTTGCGGCGTGATGCTTGAGGATGGCGCGAATAATAACGTGAAATTCCGTCAATAATAAATCGATCCACAGCACCGCGTTCTTCCACAGGCGGCGCTTCGATCACGCGGCCTCGGGCAGCCGCTATCCTGAGTGGAATAATTTTACCGGCAACCCGCCCTCCTCCCTGAGGCCGGTACCCCTGAAGCGACCTCACAGGGTTGGGAACGTGGCGCAGGATAGACATCCACCGGCCATCCAGGGCTATCGCGCTTAATGCTTGTTCCGCGAACATAGCCCCCGGAAGGCCGGCTAACTGAGTGTTAAGAAATACAGGTCTACTCGTATCGCGCAAAACAACAGTTGCGGGGAAACCGTCACCCAGAAGGAGGAAAACACTTATAAAAACGCCGACTATACGAGTGAAAACTGGTTCAAAACCACAGGATTTAGCCATTTGCTGAAATTGTACCGCCGGGTGAAGATTTAGGGCAGGCCAAAGCTTGCTGCCGAAGGGCCTTCTGTGGAGGGTCATTGGGCCTGAGGCCCCCGTTCTTGCCGACCTTGACGGCCGGCGTCCGCCGAAAAAGCTACCGGCGAGACATATCGATCACGTAGCGGTAACGAGCTTTGCGACTTAAAACGCGTTTCCATGCCTCATTGATTTGGGCGGGCGCGATCACTTCCACGTCGGCGAAAATGCGGTGCCGGGCGCAGTAGTCGAGCATCTCTTGCGTTTCAGTGAGCCCCCCCACAATGGAACCCACGACATGTTTACGCTCTTCGAGCTCCTCGAGAGGGAGCTTGGCATCCTCCGGCGGCTCGCCGATTTGGATAAAGGAACCATCCATACGGAGTAGCGGCAAGAAGCGTGCCAGATCCGGCGCTGCGGGCGTCACGTTCAAGATCACGTCGAGACTATCTTCCAAACGCTTCATCTGCGGTCGATCCGACGTCACGGCAAAATGCGCCGCGCCGCAGTGCCGCGCATCGCCCTCTTTGCGTTTTGATCCGCTTAAAACGGTCACATCCGCGCCCAGCGACGCCGCCAATTTAATCGCCAAGTGGCCCAGACCCCCCATTCCCAGGATCCCTACGCGCGTCCCTTTTCCAACTTTCCATCGCTTCAGCGGGGAATAGGTGGTGATCCCGGCGCACAAGAGCGGCGCGACGCGTTCTAAAGGAAGTTTAGAGCTGATCGGAAAGGCGAACGCCTCATGAACCACCATGTGCGAGGCATAGCCGCCGTAGGTGGGCGTCCCATTGGGCAACGTATCGTTGTAAGTCCACACCACATTCGCGCAATAGGATTCGAGCCCGCGTTGGCACCGATCGCAAGTCCGGTCGCATCCGACCATGGGGCCGACGCCGGCGATGTCCCCCGCGCGAAACCGCGTTACACCGGCACCCGCAAAACTCACCCGGCCGATAATCTCGTGTCCGGGCACCATCGGGAACCGGCCCTCCCCATAATCCCAGCCTTCGTGAATATCGGAGTGACAGACGCCGCAGTATAGGATCTCAACAACGACGTCGCGCTTGCCAGGCGCGCGCTGCTGGAACCGAAAAGGCTTCAACTGTGCGCCCGACCGCGGAACCGCGTACCCTTCCGTCATGACTTTTTGGGCTTTCATTTTCCTTTTAGAGACACTAGATCCGGACGGAGTTACGGGGGGTCGCCCTTGCGTAACGCGTACCCCGTTGAACCGTCTAAAGAGGTATGGCACGCCCGGCACTTATCGCGGGACAGCTCACAGAGCGCCCGGAGAAGCTGACATTGGCACGCGATGGGCCGGCGCGCTGTCGTAAGAAGTTCTTGCGATATTTCCCCCGCGCCTTTGAAGACGCGCGCTACATTGCTTGGGAACGCGGCTATAAAGCCCAAGCGCACGCCCTATGGCAGGAACACCTCAACGAATCGGCGTTTCGCCGCTTGCTGGCGCGCGAAGAGTTCACAACGATCGCCCAGACGGCCGCGCGCATCGAATCCCCGCGAAGCCTTTTATTTTCCTTCGAGAAAATGGCGCTTCGCGACGCGGTTCGCTCGGTGGAAGGAGCGCAGGCCTTCAGCGAAGGTCTATTCGATTTTCTGCACGGCGCAGGCGACATGGATGCCCGGTTCAGCCGGTGGGTCGAAGCGGTGAGTACGCTTCCCCGCAAGCAAACGCGCGTCCTTACTTGGCCGCTCGTGACCGTGTTCGGATTCCTCGCGCAGCCGAAGACGCATCTTTTTCTCAAACCCAACGTGACCCGCCGCGCCGCGACCGCCTTCGGCGTGGAATTCCGTTACGAGTCGACGCCGAATTGGCAAACCTATGCGGAGTATCTCGCCTTTGCCCGCCAAGTCCGCCGGGACATCAGCGACCTCCACCCGCGCGACATGATTGATATCCAATCCTTTCTGTGGGTCCAAGGCTCCGACGAGTATGCATAGCCGTGCGACCCCCGCGCTCGTCGCAGGGGTCGGCTATCAAAAGCTCACATATGAGCACTTTATCACCTTGCTTAGGGCAAAGCGCATTGATCTGGTCGTCGACATTCGCGAGCATGCCTTTAGCTTCCGGCCGCCATTCTCGCGACTTCTCGGCGGAAGCCTCCGCGCCGATGGCATCGATTACGCCCATGTGCAAATCCTCGGCACGCCAAAGTGGATCCGAGCCATGCACCGCCATGGCAAAAACGACGACGAGTTCCGCGCGCTCTACCGGGAGCATCTCCTGGCGCATACCGAAGGCCTGGTCAGTCTCGCCGAAGACTTCGCCGGCCGCCGGATGGCGCTTCTTTGCTATGAGGCGGACCCCGCGCAATGCCACCGGTCTATCGTGCTTGCCGAACTCGCCAAACGCCTACCCAAAAGCACCCCGATTTTTGATCTCAGGAAGGAATCTGATACACATCTGAAACCGGTGCGCTCTTAATTTCCGGCGGACAGGCGTTGTGGATCGTTGTTTGCTGTTCAGCACCAAAGTATACGCCTTGCTCGAAGCTTTGCCGCCCGGCTGCCTAGGCCCCAAAATGCGCGATCAGGTCATGGCGAGCGCAAGTTCCATTGGCGCAAATATGGCCGAAGCCCGCTCCGCTCAATCGCGCGCTGATTACATCAGCAAATTTGAGATTGCGCTGAAGGAAGCTCGTGAGACGGATTTTCATCTTGCGTTTATCCGAAATGTGGCGCCCGAGGCAAAAGAGTTACAGGCGTGGCTTGCAAAGTAATGTTACGAGCTGATTGCTATTTTGGTCAGTTCGGTGAGGACATTGAAAATAACGACAGGAAAGGGCGGATCAGAAATCAGATATCAGAAATAAAATTTGGGGCAGTCTCTCGAGACGAAATCAGAGAGCAGTGATCTGTCGATCTCTGCTCTTTGATTTCTTATTTCTTCCGCCACTAAGTCCTAGGCGGACCCGCCAACGCTGTAGTGGCGGGGATCTGCCCCACATTTTGCGGGGGTATGCATCAAAATGTTTACCCACACCTATACCCGCAAATCCCCATTAAATTCGAGATTTTGGGCAAAAGACGCTGGCCGTTCGGGTATGAGGTGCTGCGGAAGTTTGATCAACCGAAGTACTATTGTTTTCGAAATAAAAAAGATTAAAACACTAGGCCAAACGACGGTAGCTAAAACGTCTTAATTAATTTGGAGTGAAGGACATAAAAGGCTGGTTGTTCGGGTATGAGGTGCTTCGGAACCTGGACTATTCGAAGTACTATTGCCTGCCGGTTAAAGGAGTGCCTGCTGTGATTATGAAACCGTAAAGCGTTTTGGCGGGGTTGTTTTGTCGAAAAGAGTTTTGACTTCGGCAATACTCTCCGGCGCATATAAAAAGCGCTCGGCGTGGCGTAATGTGAGCAGATTGGTTTCCTTAACTCGATCGATATTCGCTTGATGGATGAGCATTTTCAAAGGCGTATCCTTAATACGTTCAGGGATGACAGTGGGATTTGCTAAGAAGAGGATGGTTGACCGGCTAAGCGGAAAAACAATGTTCGAGAATGCAAATCCTCCCAAAAAGGGAGGGTTGTCCATCCGGCGGACCAAAGAGACAGGATGGTCAGAGGTCACAAAGTGCGTTCCCGATACCGTCTTAACCAGCGCCATTTCTTTCACCATCAGATAAGGCATAAGCTCCGCCGCCGGCCCCAAGGCCATGGCCATCGCATATTCTGGATTTGCTTGGAGTTTTATATCTCCTGATAAAAAGGCCTGACGCGCCTCCTCTCGTCCTTCTTTGGGTAGATCAGGATTTTTCTTTTCTATTTCAACCATGACCCGGTCGAAGTAGGCTTTGTTTTCAAATGACGTTTGCATAATACGGGTCATCATGTCAGCCATCGCCTTGCCAATCCCACCACGGTGTGCCGGTGTGCGCAAAGCCTGGAAAGCAAGAAACATTATCAGTAGATGCTTCTCATCCATGGTCAGCCCTAACTCCTGCGAAGCAGCCGCGAGCCTTTGAAGAATAGGCGTTGCCATCTGTTCCAGCTTTCCTAGCGCCTCTTCAACTTGAATGTTCTTTTCGCCTCGCTCATCCTTGAACGTATATAAATGGCTTTCGCGCGCCGCTTTTTCAATGTTAACAGGAACAGGGTCTTTCCCACGCTGATACAGATAAATGAATTCCGGTCGGTCAGCGATCTCAAAGAGCTTAAGATAAGCTCGTTCAGGAAGAAAATGATGCTGGGTGGGTTGGTTTGCCATGAAAACATAACGCGTCTCCCATGGAGTACAAACGCGCTGATTTCAAATCCTATCTAAGGTAGTCTGGGATCTTAAAACTATTCTGCTCCAGAAGTCAGGCGTTAAAGTAAGAACTCTAATCCCATACATGGGCTGAATCAGAATCAAAATAGCCGATCTTAAGCTCATTGCCTGCTCTTAGTTGCTTTCTGCGCTTTTGTATTGCATCCGCCGCGGCACGCACCGCACGATTGGATGCGGATTCCGGATCGCCATGAAGGCCAACAAATATCTGTTCAAGCTTTATATTTTCAGCGATTGCATCGCAAACATGTTGATCGCTCGGACCGAGTGAATGACCAAGAATAATAAGTGGAGCCTCGACTCTCTGAAATTTTGAGAAACAATAAGAGAGATACGCACTTCTCTGAATCTGCTCAAGTTTATTAGTTGGATTTCCCTCAGCGACAAAGAGAGGGTATTCACCTTTTTCTAGAGACTCCTTAACAAGCTCGATGATGCGCTTGTCTGAACGTACCCAACAGTGCTTCAGAACAGCCCCACCAACTACATAGAGGTGTAAACCTCCATGAATGAAAAGCAATCCTCTTTGATCGCGAATGTGTTCCCGGAATTCAAGATATTCGGCATCCGGATCATCAATCGGCGCTCGAAAGCCGTCGCGACATCTCAGCTCCTCGCTTCCAGATAGGGTTACCCAATAAGCCAAGAGATCATAATTTGTAGAGAAAATATTCTTAAAGGGCGCCAGAAACTTTTGACATTTGGAGATACGCTCGCTTGAAATCTTGGCAGGAAAGGGCAAGTGCCTTTCTGTTACTGCCTCAATTAACAGTTTCTTGAGGTCGCGAATATCTTCTTTTATGGCTTTTTCAGCTGAAGTTACTTGCGAAGGTGCATACTCTTTAACGACCCAACGCCCGGTCTCAAGGGCTTGCATAGCAGCTTCGAAGTTGTTGGTGCCTACAAAGTCAAAGAGAGATTTGAGTCGGTTAGACAACCCATGCTCTTCGGCATGCTGGTAAAGCGACGTATACTTGAACACCGGATCGCATGCGATTGAAAATCCGTTACCCAATAGCAAGTGAAACGTCTTTCCCTTCAAGCTATTCAGAATTTCGCTATACCCTTTAATTTCCATGCCCTAGCACTCTAACGGGTTTTATCCTTTTGTGTCATCGACGGACATGTCCCTAGCTTTCAGTTGGATCAGAGCAAGTTCTTCTTTGAATGTATCTGCCGTTATTTGGATTGCTCTCAGCCTTTCTAACTCAGAATTTAGAAATTTGGCTGTCTCCAGACCACCTAATAAACGAATTCGCGGTAATTTTCTATGGAGAGCTGCCTGTAAATCCATTGATTGATAAGCGCGCGATTTAATTAATTCAATCCGGCGTTTAATTTCAGCTGCAGTTTTGTTATTTAGAGTGTCCTTCTCAATCGCGGTTCGTATAGCTTGTATTTCGCTATGGATTTCAGATAGTGCTCTATATGCGGCAATAATTGTCTTTCTAACCATGGGGGCTTCGGGTATGCCCTCAATCAGCATTTGAATTTCTTGCACGGCATCTTCAACACGGAGAGACCCTAAAACCAACCGTCTTCGGATTTCGAGCATCGGTCCAAGTATTACTGGCTCAGTCCGCTGAAAAAACAACCCAATAAGAATAGTCTCGGCTAGTAATAGCAGACTAACTTTTAAGCTGGAGGCATCGGGAGAAAGGCCGAACGCACTGTCAGAATAAAAAAATCCGAAAACAGAAATTTGAAGACACAGAGTTGAGATGCCAATGATAGGCCAGTTTGGAATGATCTTGCTGATCAATTTAGTAGAGATGACCTCTAGGTATATGCCAGCTACCAAGACAGCCATGATCGCCTGGATGATGTAATAGGCCGATGCAAGATACGCAAAATGCCAAGGGATCAGCTTACCAACGAGAAAAGCTGCACATGCTAAAAAAATACAACGGAACAAGAAGAATACCATTCCTGGCAAAGAGCCGGAGAGTTTAAACCATTTCCCAAGCGGTCCTGAGTTTGAAATATGAGATCGCGTGGAGAGAACTCCCATAACTGCATCAGCTACATCAATGACAAATGACCCTAATAAAAAAAAGATGAAGACTTTAGAGATGTCTATCGAGGCCGACTGCAACTCAAGTAGCGCTTTCCATCCAACTAATGCAATAGCCGTAACTATAGTCCATTGCGGTAAACCAGTTCTTCTTATTTCAAAGAACAGTGCATCCAATTCTTTGTCAAGAAGCGCAATCAAACTACTCCTATCGGGAGCAGTTACGAGTTCTTTTTGGCTTTCAAGTGTATTGCTCATTCTTCAGTCGTATAGCGTACAGAACAAGAGGGGCATTTGCTAGTGGTGAGCATCTCGTCTATTTTCACTTGATGGGTCACCTATTGAATTGCGTTACTGTCCATCGCTAAATCTATTTACGGAGGTGCATGATGAATGATATCGAAAGAGACAGAAAGATCCTGGCTAAGTATCCAGTTCATATCTATTAATGGTCAAAGCGGCGGTGAAGCGTATAAAGGAAGGCAAAATGAAAATCGAGAATGGAATGCTCGTTTGGACTGGCGGTGAACACCCGAAGGATAAACAAAAATAATTGCGGGGCCTGATTTGAACCGACAACGGCTTCTCCGACGGAGAAACTTTTTTCACTTTCCGCGTCGAATAAAAAGAAAAACGGCAGCTTCTCAAAGTCGTTGAGAAGCTGCCGTTTTCAATACCCAAATGGTTGCGGGGGTAGGATTTGAACCTACGACCTTCGGGTTATGAGCCCGACGAGCTACCAGGCTGCTCCACCCCGCACGGCTATTATAGCACGGGTTTACGTACCGATCCGGAAGTTTGTCAGAAGGGCTGATTTAACGCGGTGATCGGATCAGTGATCGGCTTGACAGATATACAGAGCCAACTACAGCTAAATCAGGAACCTGCCATGGTTTGGGAGTCATAAAAGTCCGGATCGTCGTTTTCCGGGTCTTTGATGCCGAGTACCTGCTCGTATAGAGCCGTCTTCGCCTGGTCTCCGCCGTCCGACACCAGGAAAGCGTGAATAGCTGCCTCTAGGTCAGCCCTCGTGATATTCCATTTCCACTCTCGTGTTGGGCCAGCCCCCGCGCCAAACGTTATGGAATAATCCAGGCCTCGTTCGATTGGCAGCTTCAAGAACAGTCCGAGCGTGAAGGGTTGAGCGCGAGCCATTGGTGCGAGTTTGTATGAATCGACTGACACCATTTGTATGACTTGATTCCCAAACAATCGATGTCCCGTCCATGAGCGATCCTCCGCTGGCGTCACGCCGATTTCTGTCGCACCACCAGGAGATCGCCAAAGCAAATTCGCAAATAAATCGCGAACAACTCCGGGCCCTCGATTTCCCAACTGAAAGCCTGCCTGCAAATGAATTATGGGGTCACCCTGGCTGCGGTCAGGTTTAGTGGAAACAACCCACTGATGAAATACGAAGGCTTGTGGGGCTTTGCCAAACATTCCGGCCAATACACCATATGGAGTAGGCTCGAAATTTGAGCCCACCCTGATTAAAAACTGCTGAGGCTGGATACATTGATGCGGAGCCAGATAGCTTCTGGGCACAAGCGTCACAACATAACCATACCCGGTCTGCCTGCTTTCGATAACGTGATGCCTAACGGAAGGATGCGGCGGTATCGTGCAGCCCGAGACGGCGTTTTCAAGCCAGCTTTTGAAGCGTTGCGGATCTTGAATAGGCACTCGCCGCGCCGCAACATCGCCTCTCGGGGAGTTCCCCGTACATTCGATACCCCAAAAAACGACCCCGCCTTCAGAATTTCCGAATCCCGAGATGGCGCGTGCTAAATTCTTTCGATCATCTGGGTGCAACCGACTGCCGGAACCCTCGTTATTCGCTCTCTTGAACTCCAAGAACAATTCTTCTGACTGGGCTTCCGCGATTAGGGTGTCGATTTCACTTTCGCCTTGAGTCACCAACCGTTTGAAAAGATCCTCGGCTCGTCCCACTACATTTCCTCCATGCCTGCCGGGATAGACTCAAAACTCTTCGGTATCTTTTGTCTCCAATCAGCTTCGAGCAGGAGCTCAAACCGCATTTCCTGTTGTTTCAGGCCTAGTTTCAATTCGCCCACGGAAAGAGACGTTCGGGATTGCTTCGTGAGCAATTCAAACAACCGGGCCTTGTAGGCCGTGTCCTCGTTGCCAGCTAGATGGAGCCCTTTTGTTTCGAGGACGGTGAATTGCACTTTTCCGTCGCCATTATCGTGGAGGCAAGCGAGAAAATCGGGATAAATCCGGTTCCGCTGCCAGCCCTGCAAGTGCCAGTCCTGATTGACGGCGATTCGATGCCACCAGCGGACGGCCTTGTCGCCGTCCAGATACCAGGCCACGTCTTTCTCAAGGCCGTTTACCTGTTTTTGATAGACGGGTTCAAAGAGACTGTTCTTGAGTGGCTCTCCGTTCTGCCGTCGGAGCAACTTGTCCTCGTCGGTTACGTCCAGTTCCAGAACCTCGGCAAGTTCCCAATTCAGCTTAGAGTCGTTGGACGCCTCAAGCCGGAAGCAAAGCTCGTTGTCCGCTAGCATCCGGCGAAACTCAGCCTCGGACGCCCGGTTCACCTGTTCCTTGAGGTTCTCGCGCATCGCCTTCAAGAGAAAAAGGCGGTTCGTGAAGATGCGTTGCTCCCCGATTCCACGCTTGCGTAATTCGGCCAGCGTTTCGTTAACGATTCGCGCCCCCTGCCAAGGGTTTGGGATCACGTCCATCAAAAGACGCACGAGGGCCGGAATGTCTAATTCTGGTTGAATCTCTTCGTCCGTCGTCTGAGTCTTAGGCAGGTCGCCATCGTCCACGCTGCCGAGGTCTTCGACGCTCACGCGCACGAGTGTCCTTTCGATGGCCTCTTTCTCGTCTGGGGTGAAGGTCGCCCGCTTTGTAAAGCTGAAGCCGTCCCAATGCAGGCGGCTCAAGAGGTCACGGTCGTAGTCGAACGGCCTCCATGCGCCCGAAACGTAATGCCGCGAAAGGACGCGGGGCATGAAAATCTTAAGTCCCGCAAATTCCTTGCGCCGATGAAGTGTCTCGCGGCGGGAAGCCGCCGCCGCGCCCTTGCCCGACATCCGGACGCTGGCGGCTAGGTCGCCCATGCCTTCCTCTTGCAGCCCACGCCGGACGCTATCCACCGCCGCCTGGACCTCCTGGTCGAAGGTGTAAACGTAACACTCATTCAGCGCGGGGGCGGAGGAGGTGAGCCTTGCTTCCGGCTGGCGCAGGATGCGCCCCACCATCTGCGTTAAGGCAGTCGGCGCGGTCGTCTTGGACAGTACCGCCAGAATGTAAGCGAAAGAGCAGTCCCAACCTTCCCGGAGGGCGTCCTTCGTGATGATGTAGCGGACGGGGCAGAGGTCCGAGAATAAATCCACTTTATCCAATTCGTCGAGTTCCGACGACTTTACCTTGATCTGGTCCGGTTGCGCCCCGATCTTCTCAACGAGATACTCGCGCACGTCTTCCGCATGGATGGCGGCCTTATCCCGTTGGTCCGCCCCCGTCCGCTCGACGCGAATCAGCATGATGGGGCGGATATATCGTCCTTCATTGTTGCGGACCTTCCCGGCGTCCTTCTGTAATTCGTCGAGCTTTTCCTTCGCCGCCGAAAGTGTATGTTTCCAATCCGCCCGGCTCTCGTTGACTAGGTTGATGGGCAGCTTGATCATCTGCTCATCCTTCAGAGACGTACCCGTGATGTTCACCAGCACGTTGCTCACGTATTCCTTACCGCTGTTAGGAGTGGCGGAAAGTTCGAGAATAAAACGGGGGTTATATCCGGCAATCGTTTCGAAGGCCGTGTTGGAGTAAGCTTTATGCCCTTCATCAATGACGACGAGCGGACGCACAATGCGTAGCACATTTCCGAGGCTCTGCTTCACGGTCACGCCGCCGATCCGAAAGCCTTCATCGGCAAAATCGTTTAAGTCCAGATTCTTGACCTGCCTAACCAGTTCCTCGTTAGCCGGGGCGTCATCCACATCCGGGAAGAAGCTCGGATATTTGCCGCTGTCCTGAAACATCTTGCGCGCTTCCTTGGATTCTTTCCGCACAGCTCCAGCTTGAAGCATAAGAAGCATCACGCAAAGCTGCGCCTCCACGTCCTTCCGCGTAAAGCTGTCGCCTTTTTCGAGGAGGCGGGCCCGACCTCCGGAGGCGCGTTCAAGCATCTGGCGGTAGGGATGTTCGCGATTGGCAAAGGCTTTCCAGGTTTGGGAGTAGATGGCGTCCGACGGGACGATCCAGAGGACGAGTCCCGTCTGCTTCTTAAAGTATTCGGCGTTGATGCGCTCCACGGCAATCGTTCCGAGGAGCGTTTTCCCGCCGCCCGTGGGAACCTTTAAGCAGATATTTGGAACTGGGCGATCCAAACCGTCTTTTCGCGCGACGTAAGAAGGCGGTATGGCGTTCCCGTCGCCATCCTTGGCCAAGGGCAGAGCCTTCTCGGCATGGAGGGCGTCCCATGTGTCGCGGCAGTAGTCGGCCAGCTTCGCGTCTCGGCCTTTGCTTTTAAGAATTTGAAGGACTTCTTCCGCTTCTTCACGCCGCTGCCCCAACGTTCGGAGGTAGCGGCTCAGGCTTTCCAGAACGTCGGTCTGGTAATCCTTCAGTTGCATCGGCGGTCAGTCTCCCAAGATTCGGTGGATGGCGTAGGGCAACTGGCAGAAATCCACGCCCACTTTTGAGAGCTCCCGTTGGCCCATGAACTTCGCGGCAGCGAAAACGAGCAGCTTCTTTTTTTCTTTGTTGGCGGCCACCATTTCGTCCACCAACTTCTCGGTCAAGGCGGCGTCATTCGACTGTAGCCATGCCTTATCTGGTTGATAGTGCAAATGAACGCGGTAGAGGTCCGTCTCGCCGATGAACCCAAGCCCCGGCCTTTGCTTGGGGATTTCGCTGAGCGTCCGACCCGTTGCGGTGTAAAAAACGTATTTGGCCAGTGCCTCGAACGTCGGCAAGCCGTCAAGCAACAATTTATCCAGCGTCATTTCGGGGCCAAGTTCGGCGAACGTGAAGCTGCCGCCAAGTCCTTCTATTTTTTCGCTAATCTTTTTTTCGCCGGATATTACAAGCTCACCGTTTTCTACCGTTTTAATGACTTTGTCAAAATGACTGCCTTCGAACTTTTCAATGCTGTCGGCCTTTTCCACGAGCCCTGCCGCTTTTGTAAGCTTGGACCAAGTCAAAGGTTCGCGTAGCAGATCTTCTCGTTGGACGCCCTCAAATTTATATCCCTGGATAACGCGGCGCACCCGCTCTGCCGTAACTTTATCTGCATAGCTTTCAGTTTCGACGAGGATAAACTTTCGACATCCCCCGTCCCTTTTGTTGAGGCTCAAGAGCGCATGAGCGGTCGTCCCACTTCCTGCAAAAGAATCAAGGACTATTGAATCCGGCTTTGTTGCCAGATCGAGAACGCGCTGCATAAATTCGATTGATTTCGGGAAATCAAAGAGCCTCTCTCCGAGAATATGATCAAGCTCGTCCGCTCCGCTTTGCCCTTTCAAGTCCGACCAAAAACTTGAAACGGGCATACGCTCTTCTGTTTCCGAAAGAAATCGTTTCTTCCGTGGATTCCCGGTCTTGGGACTCTCGGGCCACCATATCCGTTTATCGTTTAGGAGTGCCCTGAACCCAGTCTCATCAGTAATCCATCCTCTTGCCGGATCAGGCTTGAATACATCGTCAGTGTCCGGATTCACGATGTCGTAATGCAAATTTGGGCGACGTTCAGCCGTGGCCTTCCCGGTCAAAGGGTCGGTGACATAGGGGCCACGTGGATCTTTGTCAGGGTTTTGAAAGTCAGATCTATCAATTACGCGCCCACGAAGCCCCTGTCCGCGACTGTAAACCACGACATATTCATGATCGACCGATAGCTTCGTCTTGACGCGATTGTCCGTGTTGCGGGTTTTCCAGCAGAAAGCACCTAAGAAATATTCCTCTCCGAAAATCTCATCCATAACGTCACGCAGCCGATGAAATTCGTTGTCGTCGATGCTAACGAAAATGCTTCCGTTACTTGAAAGCAATTCACGTAGCAACTGCAAGCGAGGCCACATCATGCAGAGCCATTTGTCGTGGCGTTCGAGGTCTTCTTTTTCAACCGGGTTTGCCGACTTTTTCAGCCATTCGCGCATGAGGGGACTACGGACGTTGTCGTTGTAGCACCAGCCTTCATTCCCCGTGTTATATGGCGGGTCGATATAGATGCAGTCCACTTTTCCAGCATAAACAGGAAGGAGGGCTTTCAGCGCGTGGAGGTTGTCGCCATGGATGATCAGATTGTCATTGAGTGACGGCTTCTGACCTTTCGCAGGCATGGATTTCTTCGCGTCGATGAGCAGTTCGCGGAAGGGCACGGAGAGGTGGTGAGCATATACAAACGACTTACCCTTAAATTCCAAATTTGGCATTAATGCTGAGCCTCCACGAACAGGTATATAGCCTTGCAAGCTACCAGGCTCCCCGATTATTCCCACTATTTTCGCTGTTATTTCGCTGCTTTTCTAGCGGTAACTTGGGAGGAGTTAGGGCGCAGTGATCGATTCAGTGATCGTTCAATCCAAAATTTGGCCGCTTGAGGCAATCGACAACTGTTTGGCTGAAGTTCGCGGATCAGCTTTTGGCCCAGTGGCGAGTGCAGCGGGATGAGTTTGAGGCCCCGGCACCTGGCGCACCGGGGCTTCCGGGTCGTCAGCCGCCACACTGAATAGAAAAGTCCCGGCACCAGAAGGCAGAGCAAAGAAGAAGCTCGATCCCAATGCTCCCGCTCGTGATATTGACGGCTTGGTTGCCGCGCGTTTTACAGATCACTTCGCTCATAAACGCATCCTCCCTGTCTTATTTTTGTTCCATTTCGTAACTTTTCCCCAAAATCCCTGTCCTCTTGCGATGCCAAATGGAACACGTCGCCCTTTTCGCTGTCCCGTAGTTTCATCGGCTGTATTTGTTGCCACACGTTTCGCAATGTCTTATCAATGCGATCAGCAATTTTCTGGTTCTCCGCGATGGCTTAATTTTTCTTTTAAGTTAGCCATATGAGCCGCCCCGCCCCTATTAGCTGCAAGGGGACGTCCTCGAACACCAGGAATGGAGAATCACCGTTCGATTGTTACCGTCGAGGATTTTGATTTGGGTACTTGTGAATTTCCACAACTGCCGCTTTTCCGACGATATTTGTTAGGATTTTGGGGTGACTCCGGACGAAGCACAAAGACTTCTGGCTGACCACCATTACCAAGTTAAGGACGTGACACGCCTGAAGAATAATACGGGTGTCCAAATCCGTCTCAAAACAGGTGAGATCGTTAACGTGTTTGATAAGGGGACGGTGAGCGTGCAGGGAAGAAATTGCGCCGCGCTCCAACAACTTTTTAATGGAAGCGGGGACGGCGCGATGGTCGCCGACCGCAATTTGCTGCGTGGCCAGGTGTTCGTTGTGTACGGTCACGATTCAGTAGCCCGAACGCAACTCGAAGCGATGCTCCGTCGATGGGGAGTCGAACCTCTGATCTTGGATCAGCTTCCATCCGAGGGGCAGACCATCATAGAGAAACTAGAGAGTTCCTTTTCCGATGCTCAGTTTGCTGTCGTTTTGGCAACGCCGGATGATGAAGGCCATCGTGCTGGCCATGCAGATGAAAGAGCCTTTCGCACAAGGCAGAACGTCGTGCTGGAGCTTGGGATGCTCCTTTCACGGCTTGGGAGGAAGAAGGTCGCCATCCTTTTAAAACAGCAAGAAAAGATGGAACGTCCGTCTGACATTCAGGGGCTTATCTACATACCCTTCAAGGATGATGTGAAGGAAGCCGGGCTCCTTCTTGCGAAGGAAATGGCCGCACAAGGCTTTCATATCAACGTAAAGAATATCTAGGTTTTCCCGTTCCCCCGAGTAAAACGGCCTGTTATGTGATGCTGATCGGCTCTCCAACCAGCACAGACCAAGCATGACCAACCCCGGCCAAATGATGAATTCAGTTCGAGATAACAGGCTCAATGGTCGCTACGTTGTCTGGGACTATTAAATAAGACAAGTTTCACCTAAAATATATTTACGGCCAATATTTTGCGATACTTTCGCCGCGCCATAACTATTTTTTAGGTTCCAAAACCAATCGTTTACACACCTCTTAAACTCTAATCTGCCACAAAACTGGATCTAATTTTAATTACTACCCCGTTCTTCACTGCACTGAAGACCTGGTCGAATGAATAAATTTATGGGTTTCGCCTCTAATGGCTGAAGGTCAATTAACAAAAGGAGGATGTACCGTGGAAAATTCAAACGTTGTTCCCGTTGTAGACCAGATTGTGAAGTGCCGCTGGATAATCTCCGCCCGAATCCGTGGAACCGTAAGGGGTTTGATTCGGGGGCGTTGGCTGAGTTGGCGGCGAGCATTAAGGCTAATGGAGTGATCGAAGCTCTTAATGTTAGACCGCTAGGCGGCTCGGGCGAGTATGAAATTTGTTCGGGGAACCGGCGGTGGCTTGCGGCGCGGCAGGCAGGGCTTGAGACCGTTCCCTGCCGAATTCAGAACATGGACGATGACAACGTTCAAGCAATGAATCTGGTTGCTAATATTCAGCGCGAGGAAATAAGCGGGCTAGATAAAGCAATGATGGTGAAAGCATTCATGGATGCGAATAACCTATCGCAATCCCAGACAGCGGAACGGCTGGGCAAGTCTGAAGCATGGCTGGCAGGGCTCATTAGCTTCCTGCGACTTCCGGCCGCCGTTCAGGAAAGCGCGAGGAGCAAAAACCTGCGTTACTATCCGATGCAGGCTATCGCGTCTCTTCCCAATGACGCCTACAAAGTCCAAATCGCCAAGGAGCTAAATGACGGCACCATTCAACCGGAACAGGTCGAAAAGCGTGTGAATGAGTTACGCAACGGCTATAAGGCATCCCAGGCGAAGCGAAACAAAAGAGATGAAAAGAGCATGGAAGTGTCGTCATCGGCTGTCGAGCCTACCGAAGAACTGTCCGACTCAGGCTCACTCCAGGCACAGGAAGAGGCTAATGTCCACACTGAAGCGAAGGCGGAGCCGAAAACACCGACATTTTCCAGCACATTGGGATCCTAAGCTTAGAATTCCACGTGGACAAGTTGTCGCGG
>JADMIO010897335.1_pt1 | contig 60237 bp, 61 predicted proteins | sample 8958161 | NCBI WGS metagenome assembly JADMIO01 (sample SAMN16585339, study PRJNA669376) | soil metagenome | isolation source: Crop rotation soil | place: USA: Cullars Rotation, Alabama | collected 2011
AGGTGAGCCAGTGTGATTACATTTGCGGCCTAACTGTGGCCAGTCCAGTTACGCTGGAGTCACTAGTATTTAGGTGACACTATAGAAGCGGCCGCGACAACTTGTCCACGTGGAATTCTAAGCTTAGGATCCCAATGTGCTGGAAAGGACCTGTTCCTTGGCTTCCGTCAGGACCGTGAGGGTGTCGCCGTCGGACACGCCAACCACCTTGCCGGTGATCGTTGCGGCCTGAATCAAGGGCGTTAGGGCGAAAAAGAGGACCAGGAGCCTCATGCGCCCTTCAAATGGCCGGAAATCAAAAGGAATGCTACGGGGAAAAGGCACCAAATCGCAGGTGATCGATCGATCACGCACCCCATGGGCCCGTTATTGTCTCACGCTGGCGATAACGTCCCGCCATGCCCTACTCGCCACGTGAGATTCGGACAACCCGCGTTTACCGGCTAATCCAGCCGCCCCCTTACGTGGTTAGCTTCCCAAGCATCGCCTACGAAGTCCGGATCCGCCCGGTGGAGGGGTGCCCGCAGATCCGTTTGGAAGCGGTAGCCATGTGCGGGTTCGGGTCGTGGACGCTCTGTCAGTCCAGCGAACGGCTCGCCGTTCTCGAGCGAGCGATCTACGCCGACGGATTCCCGATAATCCACCCGACGGTTTGCAGCCTCATCATGGATCGCCTGTGCGGAGAAGGACGGGCCCAGCGGCTGTCCTCTATGGCCGCCGCCTCGGGCATGTCCGAATCGTTGGCGCGTAGCGTCGCGACTGACACTTTCTCTCCACAGCGAACATCGTGATTACCGCGGCTTGGATTGCGGCCGTCAGGAGGAAAAGCGGGAGCAGAATCTGTCAAGTGGCCGGCTAGACTGTCTCGCATGCCGGGCAACTAGCTGCAGCCGCCTCATTGCTTTGCGCGGAGTTCGGGTGCCACGCCTGCCTGAGGATGGCGTCAAGTTCGGGGACGACGTTCACATTCCACCGCGCAAGCATCTCCCATGCTTCTTCCTGACTCCGGGCAGTCAACGGCGGGTGTTCACCCAAAGCAACGCGGTGCAAATGCAAGATTGCCTTCGCCACGACCGGATTGCCGGGGTACCGCGCCGCGATTTCTTTCGTCGGCGGCGAGTTCAGCCGTTCGGGTCCGATCCGAGCGGCACTGAAGTCAAATGGCGCAAATAGCGTGGCGTGGTAAAACACGTGAGCTCCGAGCGGCAGTGGCGGAGGCGATTTGTGCAATTCCTCGAAGCGCTCGGAATTGCCTACGGCGTGGGCTGATACCGGGACAATACCTGGAACCGGCTCGTGGCCGGCGCTATAGAACTCGCGCCCATCAAGATTGGTGATGCTAAGGTCCAGGACGGTACCTGGCCAGACACCTGCCCAAGCGTGAGGATCGATACGATGTCCGGTCGAGGGCTGGGGTCTGACCCAGGCCACAAGTGCCCGTCCCGCGTAATGGTCCGCTGCGATCCCCTGCAAGCGCGCGAGCCACGCTGTCACGAAACCCTTGGCAAAGCAGTTGTACCCTAAATCGACATTGCCGTTCGGCAGCGTCCCGCCCGCAGGATGTTCGAATAAGAGGCGTAGACCCGCAAACAGTCCAGGCGTGAGCTGAAGCGCCCTTTTTTGCCGGCCAAAGAATCTTCCATCCGTGTACCGCTGCAAAACCATGCTGATACGAAGACGTAGAAAGGGTTAGCATGTTTCTTTTGGGTTGCGCCCAAGTAGGTTATACAAGGACTCCTACTGTTTACGGCTGGAGACTTAACGCAGAACTAATTACGAAAAACATCCCCTAAGAAAAGGCCACGCCATCAGTAGGGCGCGCGTTTGCTCAAAGCTATGTCGGGCGCCGTGGGGCGACGGACGGCGCCACCTGACGTTCCCGGGCGAGCGTCGCAGGGCCGCCTGTAACAGTGCTGGCCCGGAATCCTGTCGCGCCGTCAGGGAACTGGGCCGCGAAACGACGGCCCGGCTTGGCGATCCTGCAACTTTAAGGTGAAGAAGCCTTGGCCCGTCACCAGCCGCAAGAAGGTCATGAGCTGAGTACGGAAGCAGGTTGGACGCGATTAGGAAGCGCGCACCAAAGCCCGCCTGCGCCATATCGCGAGGCTCAACACACCAACGCCTGCGAGGGCGGCGTAGGTGGACGGCTCGGGAACGGCAGCCAAGTAGCCCGTTGGGAAAGTGGCGTACCAACCTTCGAGGTTCCCTGACGGATTCATAGCCGAACCCCAGAGCATCGTCCCATCGCGGTTTACTCCCAAAACGCGCAAGCCCCACCCTGTGACATTCAAGCCTGCGTCTGTGAACACGTCAGAGGCCGAATGAAATCCCGTGGCATTATAAATAATACTCGAGAAACTGCCGTCTCTCATCGTCACAACGTCCCCGGCGTCGGTGGCTGCCATAAATCCCCCGGGCTGCAAACCCGGCGGGGCGCCGAGCGCGACCATACCGGCGCCAGACGTCCACTTGTATAACTCACCGGCGGGGTAAGCGGTGCTATTGGCGAAGCCAAAAACGGTGCTTCCGTCGCTGGTAATTGTAGTGGCGGTCGACCATGTCCCGCCAGGTAGCAGGCCCAGAGACTGAAGTCCCGTTCCGAGCGTATAGGTGAACGCTTTTTGGGTCACAGTGCTGGATCCGCTAGTTCCGACTGCGACGGAGCCATCAGCCGAAACCCCGCCTGGTGCGATCTGACTGCTGGTGTCGGACGGATCGAGAAAACCTAGCCCGACTAGGCCCGTCCCTGCGGTCCAGCGAATCCCCTGATTTTTCCCTGCCGAGTCCGTAGCGTGGCCAAACCCGATCGACCCATCATCCGAGGTGCCGCGGAGGCGGGCTAACGGAGTTGTGGCTCCCGGCAGTGTGCCCAGGTTTGTCAGGACCGTGCCGCCGTTGGTCCATATAGCAGCTTCTTGCAAGCTCGCCCCCGTACCCACCCAGCCGACAATGACGCTACCATCCGGCGTTACCGCCTGGGCACTGTCATTGTACGTTGCTGCCGTGTGCGGCAAGGCCACCAACCCTCCGGCCGTCGTATAATAGACGGCTCGCCCGCCATTCGGGCCGGTCGAGTGGCCAACGGCTATTGCGCCGTTATCGGACGCCGCGATCGCCTCGCTGGAAACTCCACCGCCGGTCAAATCGCCGATGGGGTTGAAAGTTGCTTGGCCATATCCTGTTGAAAAAAGCGCTGCGAATGCGAGCGCCAGGGTAACGCACGGGGGTAAGTTCACGCGTTTAGCGCACGGTACTGCGGTTACCCAAGCAACTTAAAAGATCGCTACCCTGTCCTATCGATACGTAAGAGGCGAAAACCGGGCGTCACTTTTGAAATCAATTCACCGAGTTATTCACAGCGTGAGTCGGCGTAGGCAGGCGGCCGGTCTAAGGACGCATGGCGCGACCAATCTGGAAAGGGGCAATCAGCTTCGGCCTGGTGACGATTCCGGTGCAGGTTATACCGGCGACGGAATCTACCGAGAAGATTTCGTTTAAAATGCTGCGCAAAGGGGACCTGAGCCGGATCAAGTTCAAGCGTGTTGCCGAGGCAGACGAGAAAGAGGTTCCGTGGGACGACATCGTGAAAGGTTACGAGTACGAGAAGGACCACTACGTTGAGTTCACCGACAAGGATTTCGACAAAGTCGAGCTGCCGTCCGTCGACTCGATCGCGATCCAGCAATTCGTCGACTTGGATCAAATCGATCCGATCTTTTTCGATAAGCCGTACTACATCGAGCCACTGAAGGGCGGCGCCGGCGCCTACGGGCTCTTGCGCGAGGTGATGGCCGAAATGAATAAGGTCGGGATCGCGAAGGTAGCCATGCGTGGCCGGCAACATTTGGCAGCCGTGAAGGCCTACGGCGATTTGCTGGTGCTCGAGTTAATGCACTTCGCCAAAGAGATCCGGCCCTCCGCGGATATCAAGGTTCCGACGGCGAAGCTCGGCGCCAAGGAAAAGGAGATGGCCAAGACGCTGGTCGAGCAGATGAGCGGCGAGTGGAACCCCGAGGAGTACCACGATGAATACGCCGAGGCCGTCATGAAACTCATCGAGGAAAAGGTGAAGGCTGGCGGGAAAGAAATCCCGGGGCGTAAGAAGCACGCGGCATCCCCCACCAATGTCATCGATCTGGTTTCGGTCCTGCAGCGCAGCCTGAAAGAAGCCAGCAGCGGAGCGAATAGGTTGGCGAAAAAGCCGATGAAGCGCGCCAGTCCAAAGGGCCGCAGCGCGAAACGGCGGACCCAAAAGCACGCGGCGTAGTGGTGGTCAGGCCGATGCCGTCGCCATCTTCATCCGCTCCTCAACGACCGCACGACCGGGCCAAACGAAACCCGTGAGGGGATCGCGAACGAGTTTTAACACCTTCGCGGATCGGCCAGGGATGTACGGCGAGAACGGGCAGCGTAGGATCAGGCCTTCACCACCGTCGCGCCCAACTTGGCGGAAGATTTTGCCCAAGTGCCGCACGTTCTCGATGAACTGCCACGGGATGGTTGCGGCGAAGCCGGTTTGCACCGCTGCCTCTGCGTGACGGATGCGTTCGGTCCAGGGCCCGGCCACGGCCGGGGCATCGAAGATAACGAAGCCAACGCCCTTCCACTGGTTGCGGACAACGGCGGCGACGGATTTCGCAAACTCACCACGACCAGCGTAGATTTCACCCTCCAGGTGCATCGCTGGCAGCTGGGCCCGCCATTTGTCCGGAATCGGAAATGAACGGCCGGAACGTGACCACATCCGTTCTCCGTCCCAATAGCCGCGGCAGCCGTCGAGCTTCTCGGTGACGATCCACCCACGCACGTCCTCCCCGGACCAATGCCTCCCGTGCATCATTAGCTTTTCGTCGACCATTTTGCGGTCGCAGAATGGCGAGACTGACGGCGATCTCAAACGATCGCACCACTGGCTATTCGAGCCCATGGGTTTGGCTGCAAAATTGTCCAGCGCCACTGCAGGCTAGGTAGAACTCCCTTTCAGGCCTTCATACCGGCTTTCGTACAAGGCCTGAGTGATAGTCTGCCTCGTAGGGTTGGTCAGATTCTCCGGCTAACCTGATTGCATGGCATGGTTGGTGGACCCGGACGCCCGACGCCGTTTCTCCTCGTGGCGGGAAGCGATTCGCTCGGCGTCTGCGGTAATACAGGCGAGGCTTCATACCCTGATCAAAGGCCTGTCCACCTTGACCTGCCCAAGGCCAGGTGTCACCGGAAGCGCAATACGCATGCGAGACCTGTACCGCGGCCGAATCATTTTGAGGGGTCCCCGCCCTCGCCAGATTTCGAGCGAAAAGGCATCGTTCGTTCCGTGAGCAGTGAAGCTCACCGGGCCCTAGTAAGCCCGACAAAAGGATCAATCAATGAGACCAAATAGACCGAATAATTGGGGCCGCCGGAACGCCGCGTGCGATGCATTCGCAGCGGGGCATCTATGCTCCGTTACTAGCGCTGCCTGTACGGCGGTCCCTCTTGTCCGTGGAACCGAAAATGATCGCTTCAGTTGATGACGAACATCCCACCCCGATTGTTCAGCTTACTATTCCGACGAAATGGGCGGCTGCCATTTTCGCTCTCACTCAAGATCGCCTCGAGAGCAACGTCTGCCTCCCGTTCGCGCGTGGCAATAGCCTGGCAGATGAGGCGTTGGCTCAAGCTGACGACGACATCCGGCATATCATCGAGCCGGACGCCATCCTCTTTCGAGCACTGCAGGAGGCCGGCGTTAGTTCGCTCGGAACGACCCATGCATAAGCGTTGTGTGAGGCGCATCAGTATCGGCGTCAGCCCCACTCTTGCCGCTGCATTCATGTCACTGCCGATCAAACGCGCACAAGATCTACGGCCCACTTCGGATGCCGGTGCCAGACATCACGCACGGTTTATCGAGCGCGGCGATGAGCGCTGGTGGTTCAAGTGTGCGTTCGAAGAAGCTATTTACGCATTGGCGGAGCACTTCGAGAATGGTGGCACGACATGGGGAATGCGGTTTGAAGTTGTCGCCGAAAGCCCAGGGCGTCGCGGCTTGGCGCGAGAGCGTCAGCAAGCCCAGGTTTGCCGATTGCTGCATGAGGTCGCAGCTGAGGCAACCGAGAGCGAGGAGGCGGAGCCGTGAACGCATCTACAACCATTCTCGTTTCCATGAGCGACGAGCAGGCCGCGCTCTTCACTGCTATTGGCGAAGCCTACGGAACTAACGCGGGCCTCGCCCTTTTGTCCCTCGCGTGCGATCGCCTGGAATCGCCGCCTTGCGCGAACGCCGAACATGCAATGCCGCTCCTGCTTTGGGAATTCGCCGGCGCCTTCACCATCCCTCAGGTCCACCCAGAGTGGGACTTCAAACCCCTGACGTCGGCGGCCGTGTCCGATGGCGCCTAAACCCTGCAAAACGCCGCAGCCACCGTGAATACCGCCGTAGCTCAACCCTTCCGCACGATCGAATTGTCTATCCTTCCGCCCGAGTCTGACCCGCGCACAATGACGGTGGCTCAGGCCGTCGTCAGATACATGCAGCTACGGAGCAGTGAAGGATCTTTTTCGGCGCGCAACGATCACCAGAAGCGAGTCGCGCGACAACTCGGCCGTCGCTTCTGCGAGGTTGTGGGTATGCGGCCCCTGCCGTCCATCCGCCCCGACGATATCCGCCTCTGGATGCAAGGGCTGCGACACCCTAAGACCGGTGCTCCTGTTGAGCCGGCGACCGCCCGCCATCACCTGAAAGAAGTGAAAATCTTTTTCAAGCGGTGCGTGATCGAGGAGTGGCTTGAAAAGGATCCGACGATCCCAGTCCGCGTCCCGGTGGTGGTGCCAAGGCCCGTGAACATCATCTCGCCCAAGGACGCCTTTCACGTGTTCAAAACGAACATCGACCACCGGAACATTGGGCGCTTGGCCTTGGAAGCTTTCGGCGGCCTTCGATTCACAACTGCATCGAAAATCACGAAGGAGGACATCAAGTGGGAACGGCGCGGGATAGAAATGCCTGCGAACAAGCACAAGTCCGGCAAACGGCAGTACCGCCAGGGACACCCCGCCAACCTGTGGGCATGGCTTTACCATGCACCAGAGGAAGGCTGGGAGATCAGCTGGCAGACCTCACGGAACTGCAAAATGGAAATGCACTTCATCGCGGGCCTACGGAAAACCATGGGAGGGAATTTGGGTGGTCGTTACGCACGCCGCGGCTCCGACAACGAAGAGCGGCAGCGGCTCGACGCCCTGAAGAATGTCTGGCGCCACTCCTTCGCCAGCTACCTGCTAGCGCTCGAGAAGGCATACCCGCGTGTCTCCTATCTGATGCAGCACACCCGCCCAGCGACGACTGAGATATACGAGGGCCTGGCCGACGAGACCGACGCGAAGCTCTACTTCGCAATCACCCCGGACGCCGTTCGCACGATGGAGTGGGAAGACTTCCGAAAATGGGTTCTAGCGCCTCGTTCTACGCTGCTCGAGCCAGAGTCGATCCAGCGGCATTCCGGTCCCAACTTCACGACCCAGCCACGCCAGCCCGAGCCAATGGTGCAGGTGGCCGAGGACTTCCGGGCGGGTTAAGGCCGACCCAGCCTGCGTTCCCATGTCACGAGCCCCGGTCACAACGGCCGGCGCTTTTCTGTTAGAACTCGGCGATTGAGGTGGGCGCGATGGTCGGCATAGGTTCCAGGGGTGGGTCCCGAGGACATCAATCCACGCCTGAAGGAATTCAGCAGTGTCATCCAGTCGCAGGAAAAGGACGTCCTGCTCCTGCTCCGAAAACAGCTCAAGCGTGATCACTGGGACGATCCAGAATACGAGACCAAGCTCCAACTTCTCGAAGGGCAGATTGCTATTCGAGACATGGAATAGGGGTGGGAGCTCATGAACCCAGAGGTTCAGCTAGAGCTGATGTTGGCTTTCCTGACGAAAGAGGCGCGGAATTTCAGCGATCGCGATCTGAATTTCTTGGTGCAGCATTTCGAGGCGATCGGCACCCACGAAGGAGCCACGTTGGCTGAGGTGCTCGACGGCGAGCTAGCGCTCCGAAAGATAGGCCGGTCGACAACTTGACGGCACAAAGCGTTTTCGACTTGGCTGGCGTCGTGTCCGGCTCCACCCCTCCGATCTTTGGCACCACGACGGTGCTTAGTGGCGCGCTGCACGGGACATCGAAACAAAGCGCAGAGATTATCGAGCGGGAAAAATTTAAGGAAAGTACGCGCCGGCCCCGGCGCACGGTTAGGAATCGAGCTTTTTGGCCTTCCGCTTTGCCTTCGTTGTACGGGCCGGCGCTGATCGGAGCAGTGCGTGATTGAACGGTCGCAGTCCGACCTCAAAATGCGGACTGCATGCAACTTCTATCGCAGATCGTGGGGATTCTGCTCGTCGTCGCCGGCTGCACCGGCGCGTGGCTGGTGATTCGCGGGTCCAGGCTCACACTAAGAAAGATTGCCGGCGCGGTTGCTCTTGCCTCGGTATGCCTCCTCGGTGGCGGCCTGCTTATCATGCAGGAGAGGGTGACCAGGCTCTCGATCTCGAAACTGGGCTCGATAGAAGCTAACGCGCAGAAGGCTGCGACGGACGCAAAGGCGATCTCGGACCTTCGGGTTCGGGTAGAGTCGCAAAGCGCTACCGTCGACCTCGTGGCAAAGGACGCTGCGGATGCGCGACGCTCGGTTGGTATAGCCGAGCAGAAAAGTGCGGAAGCTGCTGCGAAGGTTTCAGAACTCGATCGGTCCATCGCAGAGCTCGCTCGCAAGGTCGACGCAGCGCGAGAGGAGACCGATTTTTCATTGCTGGTTGCTCGTGTGAGTCGTGATGACCGCGCGAGCTTCGACCGCCTGCTCGCGATTACCGATTCGCCTAACCACCCAAGGCAGTCAGCGGCGGCTGGAGCAATCCGTTCGATAGTCAGCGACCCGATGCTTGGGGGTATTGGAGGCGAACTGGAATGGAAAGCCCTTGGGGTTGACCCATCCTCAGGCTCGATTGCTGAGCTCGTCACGGCGCTAAGCGGCAAGCTCGGTCCGATGGCGATGCCGAGGTTAATCGACTCTATCTGGGCATTGGATCGGTTCTCGAAATACGAACGACTGGGGTTCTTGGTAGACCTGATACGTGAATCCCCCTCGATCGGCGCCATGCACAGAGCTTGCATGCTCATAAACACTGAAGCTCACCTCGAAAAAAACGTCGTGGGTTACCGGGAATACCTCGCCTGGTGGGACAAGAACTCGATGCGATACAAGGCTGACGCAGTCCACAAATAGGCGTCGGAGTGATCGTCTTCTATGCTTTGGGATTTGGCTCTCGCGCCACCTTCGCCTGAGGCTAGGAGCCCAGTGGCACCGAGCAGGACTACGGGATGAAGTTCAATCACGTTTCACGCTACGGGGAATCGCGCTGGAGGTCCGATAACGGTCTGGCGGCTATGTTCTAACCCTTCGCGCATTGGGACCCCCGGAGATCGCGTCCGCGTAGCCGGCTGCGGAACGAATCGAGAGCCGAGGGAAGACTTTCCTGTCTGATTCCTGCCAGACAGGACACCCATCGCGTGCAACCTCGTGCAACGCCGTTCCACCCTGCCAATAGGGCGAAGGCAATCTCAGAGGAGGACGAACCGAATTCGATTCCCGGCGCCCGCACCATCCTTAGCCGAGCGGAGGATGCGCTCCGTGGTTTTGGCACCGCCGGCGCCAATGCTCGTCTGGCGTCCGGCTGCAGCGGTCAGGCTAAAAACCCACCAAGCTGACACCAATGCGAACGGCAAGCTGGATGGGCCCCAGCGGCCACAATGGACGACGAGGGCCTCGCGGCAGATACTTGAGTTGCCACGGAGCCACCAGCCAGCCTTCATGGCGCATCTCCGCCCCTTCTTTCATGAAAGCGATCCTCCTTGCTGCCTCACCGTTGATGTTGTGCGTCGCGATTTTTGCTTTTGTGACGCAAGCCGTCCCCGAAGGCATCGCGGCGATGTTTGGGGCGGTGCTCCTGGCGGCCGCCTACTCCGTGCTCAACCGGCTGGATCGCATCCGTGAAGTGCTCGAACTGCGCAACCAAGCCTACTCGGGCCAGGGACCGACATTGTCCCGGCCGCCATTTTTCGATCCCGTCCAGGCTACGGAAGAACTGCGTACGGAACCGAAGGCGAAGTCGTTTTTCCGCCGCTAACCCGGGCACCCCGGCGCTCCAGCGCGAAACGGCAAGGCCTACGCGGCTTGCCAAAACGCGCTCGAATCGCGCGTCACGAGTACTTCCGCCGGCTTTCCAGCGCACTTTTCAGCGTCACCGAGTCGGCATAGAGCACGCCGCCGCCGCTCGGGAGACCGAAGCCGATGCGGGTCGTCTTGATCGGTCGCTCCGCCGGCAAATGCTCGGTCAGATAATGACACGTCGCCTCGCCCTCGACGTCGTTGGGCAGCGCGAGGATCAATTCCTCCACCTCACCGCTCTCAACCCGTCGGCGCAGCGGTTCGAAATTCAATTGGTCCGGCCCGATACCGTGAATCGGTGACAGCTTTCCATGCAGGACGTGATAGGTCCCGCGAAAGGCGCCGCTGCGCTCCACGGCCACGAGATCCGGCACCTGCTCGACAACGCACACGACCGATTGATCCCGTTTCCCATCGCTGCAAATCTCGCACAATTCGGCCTCGGCAATGTTACCGCAGCGCGTGCAGCGACGGACCGCCTTCGCCGCTGCCTCGAGCGCCGAAACCAATGCCGGCAGCCGCTCCGGTTTTTCCACCAAGAGATGCAGGGCAATACGCTCGGACGAGCGATAACCCAATCCCGGCAGCTGCTTCAGCGCTTTTAGCAAAGTCTCGAATGCCGAGGGCCTCACGAGCTCACGCTTGTTTTTTCGCCGTGTGAAAAAACCACGGATTTTGGCTGCGCCAAAATCCGGGTCTGTCCGCACAAATTCGCATGTTCGACCGAGTGAATCCCACCGGTTTCGGCGGCGCCGAAACCGCAAGCGCCCGTGAGGAATTACATGAAACCGGGCATGTTGAACGCGCCCGTCACCTTCGCCATCTCGGCCTCGTTGTATTCCTTCGCTTGCTTGGCGGCATCCTGGACGGCGGCGAGGAGGGTGTCGGAGACGAGCTTGGCGTCTTCCTTGAGGAATTCCGGATCGAGAGTCAGCGCGAGGAACTTGCCGTTCCCATTCACCTTGATCTTCACGGCGCCGCCACCGCTGGTGACCTCGATTTCCTTGGCTTCGAGCTGCGCCTGCAGCGTCTCGATGCCCTTTTGCATTTTCTGCGCCTGCTTAACGAGTTTTCCAAGTCCGGCCATAATAGTGATTGTTCGCGACCACTAATGGACACCGTCGGACCCAAATCACGCCAATTTCGCGGAGGTAGCGAAATTAGGCATCGGGGCGCTTCACGCCCGGGCTCGTTATTAAATCGCAGGCTTCAAACGACTGTCCACCTTAGGCCGTGTCGACGATGCCATGCCTTCACTGTCGGATTACGCCAACGACTACCGCTCTACCGCTGAAAACAATGACCGGCTGCACACCGAATTTACGTCGCAGACCTGGGCGGACCCCCTGCTGGCCCAACACCGCAAATACATCGAAGAGCACAAGCTTGGATTCGGAGATCCCGCTTTTCATTTTCTTTGGAAGCTGCTGACTACCGCCGCCGCCCAAAGATTCGCCCGTCCCCGTTGCCTCGAAATTGGCGTTTTCAAAGGGCAGGTAATTTCGCTTTGGGCAGTTCTTGCCCGCGAATTGTCGCTACCGCTCGAGCTGCATGCCGTGACACCGCTACGGGGCAATCCGGCTCCCCCAAGCACGCTCTGGCACAAAATGCGTTATCGATTTTCAGCGTCGTATCGCGAGCAAGTGCAAAACGGCAATTTTTACCCGGTCGAAGATTATGAGGCGGTGGTCCAAAATCTCTTCGCCACGTTCAGCGTGCGCTGGGAGGACGTAAAACTATGGCGAGGGTACTCGACTGATCGCGCAATCCTCTTCCGACTCCCGGAGGAACTTCACCTGGTGTATGTCGACGGCGACCACTCGTACCTGGGCGCGTCGAATGACATCAAGAATTTCGCTCCTCGAATTGTCGCCGGAGGCTGGATGGTGATGGACGACGCATCATGCGACCTTCCCGGCACGGTTTTTTGGAAAGGCCATCCCGCAGTCTCGCGCGCGTGCGAACTGCTGCCCGGTTTCGGGTTTCGCAACATACTCAATATCGGACACAATCGAGTCTTCGAGCGAATGCCCTGAGGTCGGTGCACACCAGACGCCACCCGCAAGTGCGTGTCCGTCCGAAGACGAAGTGCGACCACAGTCAGCGAACACCTTCCAGGACCGACCTATAGCCCTCGCGAAAAGTCCGATGTCGGGGTTGCCACGTCAGCAGCCCTTTGATCTTGGCGTTACTGATAACCCGATCGGGTGAAATGATCATCCGCTGACTCGCAGGCCGGTCGGTAAAGCGGGGCGCTGGCACTTGAAGGTGTTGCGCCAGCCACGCGGAAATTTCCGCCCGCGTAGCGGAACTGTCATCGACGACGTTGAACGTGTCGCTCGGCTGGGAGAGTGAGGCGTTAAAACAAGCCCAGATCGCGGACACGATGTCATCGCGGTGAATCAGGTTGAGGTGATGATCCGGGACGCCGGCGACTTCGCCCAGCCTGACCTGCTCGACGAAGTGAGTCCGGCCCGGCCCGTAGATGCCCGCGAGCCTCAGCACGAACGAGCGACGCCAGGCCATCCCGTCGCCTGCGCGGACGAGATTTTCCGCCGCCACCAGCAAGCGAGGTCTCTCGTCCGCTTCATTCGTTGCGGCCGTTTCATCAACGACCACACCCCCGCCCTGGGGGTAGACCGAGGTACTGCTCGTATAGACCATCGTCTCCGCCGGCGAACCCAACATTGCCCAGGCCGAAATCGATTTCATGCCCTCAACATAACTCCGACGGTAGCCCTCCGCTCCGCCGCCGCCCGAGCTCACCGCATTCAACACCAGGTGGGCAGGGTCCACCTGTTGATGCCATTCGTTCGTCGCCAAATCCGCCACGACCACCTGGAGGCCGGCCTCACGCAGAAAGATCGCTTTCGCTTCGTTACGGGTGAGCGCGGTCACGCGGAGCCCCCGCGCCCTCGCCTCGCGCGCCACCGCCGAGCCCACGTATCCACAACCAAAGATCACCAGGTGTTGGGCGGTTGGAGCCATTGCAGCCCCCAGTGAGGCAGAGCTTTTCGGGCGAAGGGACCTAAAAAATGAGTGTGCATTCGCGGGAATAGCTGGTTTCTCTCTCCCATGCCTACGGTGCTCGTGGTCCTGGCGGAGGGATTCGAGGAAATCGAAGCCATTACCCCCATCGATGTGTTACGACGGGCCGGCGCGACGGTGACGGTCGCCGCCCTCGTGGACGGCATCCACATCACGGGTCGAAACGGTATCACCCTGCACGCCGATGTGCCGCTCTCCGGCGTCGAAGCCCGCGATTTCGACTGCATTTTCCTTCCCGGCGGTCCCGGCGTGAAAAACCTTCGTGCCGACCCGCGGGTTCGCCAGCTCCTACTCCGCCAACAAGCCGCCGGCCGATGGATCGCGGCCATCTGTGCGGCGCCAACAGTGCTCCATGACGCGGGACTGCTGGCGGGGAAGAACTACACGGCCCATTTCTCGGTGGCCAACGAACTTCCAGCAATCAGGGCAGCCGATCGGACCGTCGTTGACGGAAAAATCCTGACCTCGCGCGGCGCAGGCACTGCCTTGGACTTCGGCCTGCTGCTCATAGAACGGCTATTCTCGGCAGAAAAAGCCCAGGAAATAAGCCGATCTATCTGTGCGTGAACCAGTCACGCGATTTCTTTCCGCTCGTAACTCGGTTAGGATTAGGCTTCCCTCGTCTGGGGTATAATCCCTAGATTACCCTTACCGTTGGCAGCGAATTCATTGCGCGAAATTGCTCACTTTTGGTCCGGAAGTGACGGGGCAACGCTTTCATACCTATCCGGGGCGTCCAATTTATGTGCGGGATAGCGGGAATAGTAGATCCAAGTCTTTCCCCCGAAGCGCGCGTGGACGCCATCAGCCGGATGTGTGCAGCGATGGTGCATCGGGGGCCTGACGACGCGGGCATTGAATCGAAATCCGACGCGACGCTCGGCATGCGACGCCTCGCGATTTTCGACCCAGCGAACGGTCATCAACCGATGCGCACCGCGGACGGCCGGCTCACCATCGTTTTCAACGGTGCCATCTACAACTTTCATGAGCTGCGACGGGAACTGGAGAGCGTGGGCCAAACGTTCCGGACCCAGTGCGATACGGAGGTCTTGCTCGCAGCTTACGCGCAGTGGGGAGTAGACTGCCTGGGCCGACTGCGCGGGATGTTCGCCTTTGCCGTTTGGGACGATTCGAAACGCTCGCTCTTCCTCGCGCGCGATCCCTTTGGCATCAAGCCGCTGTATTTCCGGCACCACGGAACGAGCTTCACCTTTGCGTCAGAGGTGAAAGCCCTCGCAGCCTCGCGGACTTTCGCGACGGAAATCGATCTCAACGCGGTGGTCGACTACCTCGGCTGGCTGGCGGTGCCCGCCCCGCGGACCATCTACCGCGACGTGCACAGCCTGCAGCCGGGCGACTCACTCACCTATGCCAACGGCGAGGTGAGCATCCGGGCCAGTTGGTCCTTCGATCAGGCCGCGCATGGCATATCCGCGTGCAAAACCCGGGACGAATTTGTCCGCGAATTGCGAGTTCGGCTCGACGATTCCATTCGGGCTCACGTCCTCGCCGACGTACCCGTGGGCGCCTTTCTCTCCGGCGGACTCGACTCCGCCGCGGTGGTGGGGCTGATGGCCCGGGCGACGACGACACGCCTGCGGACGTTCTCGATCGTCTTCGGCGAAGCGGCATACTCGGAGGCCACGGCCGCGGAGGAAACCGCGCGACACATCGGGACGGAGCACACTGCCTGGCAGCTTGGCGGGACCGAAGTCGCGAAAGACCTGGACGCTATTCTTGCCTCCCTGGACCAACCTACCGGCGACGGCATCAATACTTTCTACGCGAGCCGCCTCGCGCGCGCCGGTGGTGTGACCGCCGCTCTCTCCGGACTTGGCGGCGATGAGCTTTTTGGCGGCTATCCCTCGTTTCGCGATTTGCCGCGGCTCCACCGCTGCCTGCCGGTTTGGTGGGTTCTCCCGTCCGGAGTTCGCAACGGCATTGTGGCGCGCCTCAATCGTGGCGATACGCGCCGCCGCAAGCTCGCCGATTTTCTCGCCCACGCCACCGGGCTCCAGCAACTCGGCGCTCTCCAGCGCCGCGTCTTTTCGGACACCTCGCGTCACAGCTTGCTTTCGCCGCATGTCAGGGCGGTCACGGATCGCGTTTCGCCGTTTCATCCGCAATTGCGCCAGCTCGAGCGCGAACTGGTTCACGCGGGTGTCTTCGAAACGATCAGCGCGTGGGAGCTGCGCACCTACATGGCCGACGTCCTCCTGCGTGACAGCGACGTCATGAGCATGCGTCATTCCCTGGAGCTGCGGGTGCCGTTCGTGGATCGGCCGCTCGTGGAATGGTTGTGGGCTCAACCCGCAGCGTTCAAGGACTCGCCGGCTTCGCCCAAACAGGCCCTGGCCGACGCGACCAAGGACCTCCTGCCCGCCGCGCTCCTGACGCGACCGAAGCGCGGGTTCACGCTGCCCTTTCCGATTTGGATGAAGCGGGAATTGCGACCATTTCTCGCCGAGACGTTTTCGGATTCGTCGGTCGACCGGACGGGATTTTTTGATCGCGCCGCCGTGCAGCAGCTTTGGAACGGCTTCCTGAAACAGGACGATACCCGCGAATGGTCTCGGGTCTGGAGCCTGGCGGTACTGATCGCCTTCTTGAATCGCCCGCTCGCCGCGTGAACACCTTGCTGCTGTTCCCCGCCCTGTTCGCCACCGACGGCGGAATCGAACGAATTCTTCGGCTGTATTTGCGCGCCGTCGGGGAAATTACCCCGAGCGGGGATCATGTGACGGCAGTCGTCCTCAATGACGGAACGCCTGCTCCCGAGAGGCTCTCCCCTTATCTCACGCCCGCGTTACGGCCGCTGATTAATTGCCGCCGGAACAAAATGGCCTGTGCATGGAATACACTCCGGCTCGCTCGCCATCATGAGCGAGTCCTCTGCGGTCACATCAATCTCCTGCGCCTCGCCCATCTCGCCCGCAAATTTTCCTCGCGGCTCGAAGTCTGGCTGATCGCCCACGGGATTGAAGTGTGGCGCGCCTTCACCGCCGCCGAACAGGCGGCCCTCCGCGCCACAACACGCATCCTCTGCGTGAGCGATTATACCCGCCGCCAGCTCCTCGCGCGCTGTGCTGGGCTCAGGGCGGAACAACTGGTCGTCCAACCCAACGCACTGGATCCCGCGTTCCAGCAACCAACGACGAACGCGGCTACCGACCCGGGATTGATTCTCACCGTCACCCGGCTGAACGCCGCCGAAGCCTACAAAGGCATCGACCATTTAATCGAAGCTATGCCGGCGATTCGGCGGGAAGTCCCGAAGGCCCGCCTGCGTATCATTGGCGACGGCGACGATCGCCCCCGTCTCCAGGCCTTGGCCGGTCAAACGAATCAAGACCTGGTGGAGTTCGCCGGCCGAGTGGACGACCGCACGCTGCGAGAGCACTTTTCGCGCTGCCAGCTCTTCGCCTTGCCCAGCCGCAACGAAGGCTTCGGCCTCGTTTATCTGGAAGCCATGGCCCACGGCAAACCCTGCATCGCGGCCGACGCCGGCGGTGCGCCCGAAGTCGTGAATCGCGAGTGCGGTGCGCTCGTTCCTTACGGCGACGTCGCCGCCCTCAGCCGCGCATGCTGCGACGGACTACAACAAACTTGGGATTCAAAGCGGCTGCGCGCTCGCGCCAGCGAATTCAGTTATGATGTCTTCCGACGCGGATTAGCAGACATCTGGTCCGTTGAAGCCTCTTAACAAGGTTTATGCAGGAAAATCCGCGCTTCGTTATTCGCCTGCTTCGACGCCTCGCCGGTTTGATTGGTTTGGAAAATGCCGGCCGGCGACTCTTCCATCGATGGACCCGTCGCGCTGGAAAGGGAGGCATCGAGGCCCTGCGAAGGATCGACGACGCAGCGCGCGAAGTCGGGGGTTACGCGCAGTGGGTAATGGATATCGACCCACATTCTCCCTGGCACAGCCGCGATTTCGTGGTCCAATTCGGAGGCTTCCATCCACCAGGCGAACAGAGAAACTTAATTCGCGAGGGATCGGGTGATCGGGTGCGCACGGATTTCCTTCTTTTGCTCCTACGCGAAATCGTCACCCGCAAAATTCCTGGAGCACTCGCAGAAATCGGAGTTCATCGCGGTGACTCGGCGCGTGTTTTCCATCACTACTGTCCGGAAAGAAAATTGTTCCTGTTCGACACGTTCACCGGATTCGCCCCCGACGACCTCGCCAGGGAAAGCCTTCGCTTTGGCTATAACGAAACCACTCAATTTTCCGACACCAGTGTCGATCTGGCCATCCGCAACATCGCGCCTCGGGGCGATGCGGTCCGTCCCATCGTCGGATGGTTTCCCGAGTCCATCCCTCCGGCACTGCGGACCGAAACATTCGCCTTCGTCCACATCGACGTAGATCTCGAGGCCCCAGCGACCGCCGGACTCGAGTTTTTTTGGCCTCGGCTGTCGCCGGGCGGTTATGTGGTGATTCATGACTACAATGCGTGGCCCGGCCTCCGGCTAGCTGTGGACCAGTTTTGCGCCCAACATCACCTTGTTTTGGTACCGATGCCCGACAAATCCGGCTCAGCCGTACTCGCAAAACCTCTCCCGGCAATCCCCTCGTGAGCGAACCCGTCCGCGAAATCGTCATCCAACCGACCAAGGGCCTCCGGTGGCTGAACCTCGGTGAGCTCTTCGCCTATCGCGACCTTCTCGCCCTGCTGGTCTGGCGTGATTTCGTCGCCAAATACAAGCAGACCATCCTCGGCCCGCTGTGGCACATAATTCAGCCTTTGCTGACCACCCTCATCTTCACGGTCGTCTTCAGTCACGTGGCGGAATTGCCGACCGATGGACTACCGCCGACTCTATTCTATCTCTGCGGACTCCTCGCCTGGAATTATTTTTCCCAGACCTTCAATTCGACGTCCGCCACGCTGGTCGCCAACGCCGCGCTGTTCGGCAAGGTCTACTTTCCCCGGCTGGTCGTTCCGCTGGCGGGGGTGGTTGCGAACTTCATCTCGTTCCTGATCCAGCTCGGGACGTTTTTTATCGTCCTCCTTATTTATCGCGCCAGCCACCCACTGATCACCGTAGGTCCCCGGTGGTCAGCCATGGTCTTCCTGCCTTTTGTACTTCTGCAGCTGGCGGCTTTTAGCCTCGGAATCGGACTGTGGCTCGCCGCGCTGACGGCAAAATTCCGGGATTTCACCGTGTTGGCGGGTTTCTTGATTCAACTTTGGTTCTATGTCACGCCGGTCATCCTGCCGCTAACCCGCGTTCCCGGACAGTGGCACTTTTTCGTGGCCCTCAATCCGGTGACGATGCCGGTCGAGTGTTGCCGTTATCTCCTGCTCGGGACCGGCTGGATCAACGTGTCCCTGCTTATCGTTTCGATCATTGCCACCATCGTCGCCCTTGTTTCAGGCGTCCTCGTTTTCCAGCGCGTGGAAAAAACGTTCATCGACGCCGTATGAGCGCGCCGATTATCGAGGTCGAAAACCTCTCAAAACGATACCAACTCGGCACGATTGGTGCGACCTCGTTGCGCGAAGAATTTAATCGCTATTGGGATCGGCTGCGCGGTGTGCCACACCCGGACGCGAAGGAATTCTGGGCCCTGCGCGATGTCTCGTTCCAGATTCAACCGGGCGATGTGGTCGGGATTATCGGCCACAACGGCGCCGGCAAATCCACGCTGCTGAAAATCCTTTCGCGTATTACAGAGCCTACGACGGGACGCGCCGTTCTCCGGGGCCGGGTGGCTTCGCTGCTGGAAGTCGGCACGGGGTTCCACCCTGAGTTGACGGGCCGGGAGAACATCTACCTCAACGGCGCGATTCTCGGCATGACCCGCGCCGAAGTGCGGAGTAAATTCGACGAAATTGTGGCTTTTGCCGAAGTGGAGAAGTTCATCGACACGCCGGTCAAGCGTTACTCCAGCGGCATGTATGTGCGCCTGGCATTCGCGGTCGCAGCGCACCTTGACCCGGAAATTCTCATTGTCGACGAGGTGCTGGCCGTAGGCGACGTCGCGTTTCAAAAAAAATGCCTGGAGCGAATGCAGCGGATTTCCGCGGAGGAGCATCGCACGGTCTTGTTCGTCTCCCACAATCTCACCGCAATCATGGATCTGTGCACGCAGGCCGTCTTTCTCTCGTCCGGGCGCGTTGCCGCCGTGGGCGCGCCAGTGGATATCGTGCGCGACTATTCGGGTTCGGCCAGCTCGGACGCCACGAATAGCGATCTCAGCGCCCGTCCGCGCACGGGTTCCCTGCGCGGCGCCGCCCGGCTCCTCTCCGGTCGAATGGTTGATGCCGCGACGCAAACCCGCTGGCAGGCCCCCTTCGGCGAAAAGCTCGCCTTCGAATTCACCATCCGGGTCAAGGAGCGGCTCCAGCGCCTCGAGATCGGCCTAGGTCTGTTCAATCTCCAAGGGTTCGAAATTTGCTCGAGTTTAAGCTCCTGGAGCCAGCGGCTGGGTCCAGTGGAACCCGGCGACTATCGCATCGGTGTCCGCTACCCCGACTTGCCAGTGCGTCCCGGCACCTACCGCCTTGGAATCGGACTGCGTTCCGAACGAGACATGGAAGATCATCTCCCCGAGGCCTTCGACATCGAGATCGTGCATTCACCGCGATCCACGCGCGAACACCTGTCGACTGTTCGCGGCGCGCTAATTGTGGATATCACTGCGGAACTCAGCCCCCTCCCGCGAGCAACATGATTACACGGCTGAGAAACGCCGTCGCCGGAACTGTCCGCGGTTGGAAGAAACATCCTCCTATCGCGGGCCGGCATTGGCATCCGACCTGGCTTCCACTCGATCTCTATGTCGGCCTCGAAGCCACCTTCCACCCGCATTCCCCCGAAGAAAGGGCGGACCTGTTCCTCGCCCACAATACGGGTTCAACGGAAATCGAAACCCTCAACTGGTTGCACGCGACGATCTGCCTGACCAAGCCAGCCTGCGTGCTCGAAACCGGCGCCCTCGACGGAATCGGCACCATTGCCCTGGCGGCCGGCTGTCGCGACAACGGCCGGGGCAAGGTGCACTCGATTGAAATCGACGCCGGGGCATGCGAACGGCTCGCCGCTCGTCTCCGTCGCTACCACCTTTCCGATTACGTCGAGGTGCACTGCTGCGACTCATTGACGTTTTTGCAAACAACGGAGCTCCGGTTCGATTTCGGCTTCTTCGACAGCTTGTGCCAAATACGAGCCGAGGAATATCGCGTCTGCGTCGAGCGAGAACTCCTCCGAGGCATCGCGGCCTTTCACGATACCTCGGCGCTGCGCTGCCGAACTCTTCCCCACGACCCTCCCAGCGAGATCCAAGACGAGTACCGTCGCAAGATTCGTGAGCTCGCCAACGGAAGGCATAGCTCCGGCTATTTTGAAAACCCGCTCTCCCGCGGCCTTTTTGTCATTTTCCCCAAAAGTCCTCCGCCCTGCCTTTAACCACGGCCAGGCGGGTTGGCGAGGCAGTGTCCTGGAAGCTGATGCCTGAATCCGTCATCTGGCCGCGTCGGCTGTGGCGCAACGTTTACTGGTGGCGCGAAGACCGTCGCATTCGCGCAAAATATCACGGAGTGCGGCAGCTCGTGTATTTTGGCGGCGACGGCATCGGCGACGAACTCCTTCTTTCGGTGCCATTGCGCGAACTCCGGCGACGGGGAGCGACGGGACTATGCGTTGCCACTTCCCGGCCGGAATTTTTTGAGTATTCCGACGATGTCGATTCCGTCCGGCCGGTTGCTCACGAGGACGTGCCTTTTCTCCTTCGTGTCGGCGTGCGCGTCACCCAAGCCACCTACGTCCAGCGACAATTACCGCCCGACATCGACGTGCCGCCGTCGGTGCACATCATCGGGGAAATGTGCCGGCGGTGCGGCGTGAAGGGTGAGATCGACCTTCGCCCCTGGTTGTCGCTAACACCTACTGAACAGTCGGCCGCCGCGCGGTGGGCCGCCTGCATCGCTGTGCAAGCATCGCGCAAATCGGCTTCGCTTTCCATTGGCAACAAAGAATGGGGCTTTGAACGCTTTCAGGCGGTGGTTGACGTTCTTCGATCAAGCCACCGCATCGTCCAAATCGGATCACCCAGCGATCCCCTTTTGCGCGGCGCCGACGACTTTCGCGGACAAACGGCGCGTGCGAGTGCCGCCTTGCTCGCTCAGGCGCGCGCCTTTCTCGGCTTGGTTGGCTTCCCCATGCATTTGGCGCGAGCCGTTGATTGCCCGGCTGTGATCGTCTACGGCGGACGGGAGCGACCGGATCAAAGTGGTTACATCTGCAACGAAAACCTCTTTACCGCGTTGCCGTGCTCACCCTGCTGGCGCTGGAACAGCTGTGACTATGATCACCACTGCATGACCGAGATCCAACCGCCGATGGTCGTGGGGGCGATGGAACGCTTGTTGTCGCGTCCGCGCGGCCCATTGGCTGTCCAGCGCATTGTGTTGTCATGAATTCTGCCCTGCATCCCATGAGATCCTTTCGGCGATTCCTAGCCGGTCGGTGAAAGCGATTGCTCCAGTCGACCAGAAGTCTGCCAAAGCCGCGCCGGCTTCCGCCCGCTCCACAGGATTCTATTCCGAAGAGCTCGACGGCCTGCGCACGCTGGCCGTCGGCGGTGTCATGCTGGCCCACTTCTCACCGACCCTCGGTCATATTGCTCCATGGGGAAGCATGGGTGTGCGCCTTTTCTTCGTCCTCAGTGGTGTCTTGATCACACTCGTGCTCCTCCATGCGCGCGAACGGATTAGCGCGGGCAAGTCCGTTGGCGGCGAGTTGCAGCAGTTTTTTATCCGTCGGATCTTCCGCCTTTGGCCGCTCTATTTCGCCAGCCTGCTACTGGCTTTCGGATTCAAAGTCTGGGGCACCGAATCGGGCATGCTGTGGCATCTCGGCTTCGCCACTAACTTCTACGTTTTCCTGCATCAAAGCTGGCCGGCACTGCTTTCTCATTACTGGACGCTCGCAGTAGAGCAACAGTACTACGTCGTCTGGCCGTTCATCTTCCTGATGCTGCCGGGGCGGCAGCTTCCGACATTACTTACGATAACGTTCGTCGCCGGCCCACTTTCCCGCGCCCTGCTGGCTGCGCGCCCCGGCGCCAATCCCGAATACGACTACGTTCTCCTTTCCTCGTGCCTTGACTTCTTTGCCCTCGGCAGCGCCGTAGCCTGGTGGCAGCATCGTGGCCGGCTGGAGAATCTGATCTCCGCGCGGGCCCTTCGGCTGATCTTGGCGGCATCGGCCGGCTGGATCGTATGGGCCTCCTGGCGGAGCAACCGGGTTCCGTTACCCACGTACTGGCTCGTTTACGACGGACTCTTCCAAGGCATCGGTTTCGCCACACTTATAATCTACCTCCTGCGCGAACGCCATGGACCGACCGCGCGTTTCCTGCGGCTCCGACCGCTCGTTTACCTGGGGCAGATCAGCTACGGAATTTATATTTTCCACAATCTCATGCACTGGTTCGCGCCGTCGCTTCTCCGGCGCGTACTAGGGTACAATTATTTTCCGAGCGAAACTCTGCACGCACTGTATCTCATGTCGCTCAGCGTTGGCGTTGCCGCCGTTAGCTATCATCTCTTTGAGTCGCCGCTTCGTCGGTTGGGCCGCCGGGTCGCCGGGGCAGGTCAATGAACTGGGTCACTTGAACGGCAAACACCCTCTGCCTCAGGCGGCGCCACCAAGGGTCACTGAAGGATGAAATCCGCGCTTTCCGTCGTCCTCTGCACGCATAATCCGCGTAAGGACTTCCTTCGGCGAACGCTAGAAGCTCTGCGCTCCCAGTCCTATCCCACCAGCAATTGGGAGCTCCTTCTCATCGACAACGTGTCCTCCGAGCCGCCCGCTTCTTCGTCGGACCTGGCATGGCATCCTTCGGCGCGAATGGTGCGCGAGGGCGAGTTGGGGCTCACGTCTGCGCGGCTGCGGGGCATTGCGGAGGTCCGGGGCGATGTTATCGTTTGGGTTGACGACGATAACCTGCTCGCACCGGACTATCTGGCGCAGGCCGCCGCGCTCGCCACCGATTGGCCGCAACTTGGGGTTTGGGGTTGTGGTCATTTTGAGCCGGAATGGGAAACGCCGCCGGACCCCGAACTGGCGCCATTTCTTGCCTACCTGGCCGTGAGCAAGGCGGTCAGCGACCGCTGGACCAATCGTCTCTTTGACTACGAGGCCACTCCGGCTGGCGCCGGATTATGCGTCCGAAAGCCAATTGCAGACACCTACGCGCGAATGGTACGCACGGATCCCAAGCGAAAGCTCCTCGGCCGGACTGGTGGCGGCTTGGGTGCCTGTGAGGACTTCGACCTCGCGTTCTGCGCCATCGACGCGGGACTTGGCACCGGCGTGTTCACCCGGCTGCGACTCACCCACTTGATGCCATCTGGCCGGGTGCAGCCGGAGTACCTCCAGCGCCTGGTCGAAGGGCATTCGTTCTCCAGCACACTAATTCACGCCTGGCGCGGCAACGCCGTTCCCCCACGCCCCGGTTTGGTCGCGCAGATTCGGGAGAGACGACTGCTGCAGTCGCTCAACCCCGTGGAAAAAATGCTGCATCAAGCGAGGCGGCGCGGCGAGAAAAGGGCCTGGGCCCTCTTGGCAGATTCGCCTTCTCCCGGATGACGCCCGTTCCAGGTCGGCGCGATCGGTTGCTGGCGTGGTGGTGGCGGCGCCGGTGGCGTGGTTACCTTACGATTCGGCGCCTGTTTCCTGGCTCGCATCAGGACGGCACGCTGCTTTTCCGAACGCGTTATGGTTCTGCGTTCCTCCTCGATCCGCTTTCCTACGTCGACGGAATCGTGGTCGCGGAGGGTTATTACGAGTCCGAGGTCCTAGCGGCGATGCAACAGCGGCTTCGTCCAAGCGCCGTGTTGTGGGACATCGGCGCCAACTTTGGCCTCCATGCCGTAACGGCCGCCGCGCTCGTGCCCGACGCTACCGTCGTCGCTTTCGAACCAAACCCCGCCGAGCACGCCCGGTTGCTGCGTCACCGCGCATGGAATGCGCCCCACCTCGTTACTTCTGCCATCGCGCTGTCCGACGCTTCGGCAACACTGCCGCTGCACCTCGGGCCGCCAGGCAACTCGGGCATGACGACACTTGCACCGTGGTCCGAGGCAAAGTACGAGGGCACGGTCTTGGTAGCCGCCTCTGCCGGTGACGGCCTCATCGCCAGCGGCGCACTTCCCGCTCCGACACTCATCAAGCTCGACGTCGAAGGCTACGAGGCGGCGGTGCTGCGCGGGCTGCCCGCGGCCTTGCGCGATTCGCGCTGTAACCTCGTCGTCTTTGAAGACGGCCCGGCCACCGACACCGAGGCCAAACAACTCCTGCGCCAGGCGGGTTTCGGCATCAAACCGCTGTCTCGCCAGGAGGATTCCGCGCATGCTCTGGCCAACTTCGTCGCGGAAAAACCGTCCGCCGCGTGATCTCCGTCGTCGTCCCAACACGGAATCCTCATCGTGACCGATGGCGGCGCAGCCTTGCCAGTCTCCAGGCCCAAACGCTACCGCGGGACGGGTGGGAGTTGTTGGTCATCGACAACGGGAGCGAGTCCCCGATTGGGACGGCTACGCAACCTGGGCTCGCCGAGTTGCGCGCGCGCATCGTCGCGGAGCCGGAACAAGGGCTGACCGCGGCACGGTTGGCAGGAGTCCGGGCGGCCCGCGGGGATGTGCTAGTCTTCGTCGACGACGACAACCTTCTCGACGCCGGTTACCTGGCCGCAGCACAACGGTATTTTGCTGTGTCCGCGTCGCTCGGAGCTGCCGGTGGGCCAGTGGTTCCGGAATGGGAGATCACGCCTCCACCATGGACCTTTGAATTTCACGCCCTACTCGCCCTCCGGGACCTTGGCCAGTCTCCGCAAATCGCCCGCGGCCATGCCGAGGCCGGCTGGCCAAGGTTTGCCCCGGTCGGGGCCGGCCTGTGTATTCGCCGCTCGCACGCCGTTGCCTATGCAGATGCCGTCGCTCGCATGCCGCAGCGGCGCACGCTCGATCGCACAGGTAGCAGCCTCGCGTCGGGCGGCGACAATGATCTGGTGTTCACCGCTCTTCATGCCGGAGGCGACGTGGGTTATTTTCCGGAACTGCGACTCACGCACCTGATCCCCGCAGGCCGATTGGCAGCAGACTACTTGGCGTCGCTCAATCGCGGGATCATGCGTACATGGGTGCGAGTGCTCGCAATGCACGGCCAATGCCCATGGCCGGCAATCTCCCGACGGACAGTGCCCTTGCGCGCTGCCCGGGCCTGGCTGCGGCGGCGAGCGTGGAGGTCACCCGCCGCCCGCATCCGCTGGGCTGGCGACCTCGGTCAATTCGAAGGCCAGGCCGATTGTCGGACACTCCATCTCGCATGAACCCAGCCCCCCTAGGAGGTTCGGTCCGGCGCGCCGCTCAAGTGCCCCGGTTCCTGTGGAATCTGGCGCGATGGGGCCGCCCGAAAGAGGCCCTGCTTTTCGGGCCGCTGAGCCTCGGTGATGACCTTCTCTGCACCGCGGTGCTTCGCGAAGCCCGCGAACGCGGCCGGCCCTTCACGATGATGACCGCCCGGCCCGAGCTTTTCACCAATAACCCCGATCCGTTGCGCGTGCTACCGATCGATGATTACTACGTGAACGGGTTGCGGCGACTCGGGACGCGGATCATCTCACCTTACTATGTCCGGCCGGATCCGGCGGATCCGCACCGCGACATCCTGCCGCCTCGGCACGTGATTGCTGAGATGTGCCGGCTGGCCGGATTGAAAGGACGCGTTGCCTTGCGGCCCTACTTGAATCTGGCACCGACCGAACGTCGCGCCGGTCAACGGGTGCAGCGGCAAATCGCTATCCATAGCACGGCCCTTACTGCCGCGTTGCCCTACCACGCGAAGGAATGGGGCCCACCGCGATTGACCGCAGTGGCGCAAGCGCTCGGCGCGGACTTCAACCTCGTCCAAATCGGAACCGCGGGAGATCCCGCGCTTCCAGTCGCCCTCGATTTACGCGGCAAAACTACACTCCGCGAGGCCGCCGCGGTGCTCGCTGGGTCACTGTGTTTTGTAGGCTTGGAGGGCTTTCTCGCTCACCTCGCCCGAGCCGTCGAGTGCCCCTCAGTCATCGTTTTCGGTGGTCGGGCATCGCCCGAGACTTTTGGCTATCCTGCAAATACCAACCTATACGCGCAGGTCGACTGCAGCCCCTGCGGTCTGCGCGAAGGATGCACGTTTGGGATGAAATGCATGTCAGCGATAACCCCGGAGATGGTTATCGCAGCGGTTCGCGACCTTGCCATTCGTCCCCCACGACCGCTTCCGGTTGCCACCACCGACTTGTCGTAGGAGACGGCGAACAGCGTCATCAAAAGCGCAAGCCAGGTTGGAACAGATGCGGCCTCGACATCAAACCAGTCGACCTGGATACACCCAGAATCCTGTCGGCCATCGCAGCCAAGCGTCATGAACGCTTCTTCTGTCGCGGTACGGCCCGATCCCGCGACCTCCGCCAATCGCGGTGGCTACTTTCGTGCGTGGATGGCGTTGGTACTCCTCGTGCCGGTTTGCCTCGAGGCCAGCTACTACCTCGTCGGGTGGGCGCGAGGTGGGGAAACCTCACTGCTCGTGATGTACCGCCCGACGCTCGGCGACCGGGACTACTTTCCCGTCGTCCGCCAAGTCGCCGATCTGCAGCTGGGCGAAGCTTACACGCGCGAATTCCGCGGCCATGGGATGATGAGCTTCCCGTGGGCGTCGGTGCTCCCCCACGCGCTACTCATGGCCGCATTTGGGCCGGTGGGCTTCGCTCTCGCCGACATTTTCGTCCCATGTGGCTACGCGGCGCTGTTGTTTTTATTCCTGATCCGGACGGGAAGTGGCGTTTTTCAATCAGCACTCCTGGCTGTGTTCAGCGCCCTGCTCGGATTTGGCGGCCTGAGTGCCCAACTCATCGCAGCATTTGGCTACCATTTGCGCGGGTTGCCGTTCTATCTCGAGTTTCTGCAGAGCTGGTCACTGCGTTTCCCGCGACCCTTTGTATCGACACTCTACGCGCTGGGGGCCTTGGGATGCTGGATCGGATTGGCTCGGCAGAGCTGGCCGGTGCGTCGGGGCTGGTGGATCGCAACGGCCGCGTGGATGGCGGCAGTGCTCCAGTCGGATATCTATACGTTCTGCGCATTAGGCCTGGCGTTTGTGGCGGTGGCGCTGCTGGGATTCGCATGGGAACGCCGCCTACCGGCGCGCAGAGAGCTCGGGCCTCTCCTGCCAGGCATAGTGGTGTTCCTTGTGCTGGCGCTGCCGTTTCTCCTGGCGCGCCGGTTCGAGCACCCGGATGTCAGCGGGCGATTCGGAATGTTCGTCGTCAGCGGCAGCTCTTTTCCGCTTCTGTCACGTGCCGCACACTTTTTTCCCGCCTCGTTCACCGTTGCCTCGCTCGTCCTACCGCTAACCGCGACAATTATGCTTCGCCGGCGCGGCGCATGGGACGAAACGCTTCCTCCGAGACTCGCCGGAATGCTCATCCTACTGCAGCTCTCCGGATATGTTACGATGTTCCTGTTCGTGATACTCACCGGCAGAGGAATTCAACTCTACCATTTTCGAGATACTGCTCAATTTCTCGTCAGTCTCAGCACCATCGCTTGCTTTGGCCTGTTCTTGACGGCCCTTGGGCGGCGCATCCGTGTTGGCTCGTCCATCCGACGGCTGTTCGCAGCCCTGGCAGTTGGTCTCGTCGCGGTCTCGTCGAGTGCCACGGTCTTACGAACGGTGCGGCAGCACCTCGACAATAGCGGTACTCCACGCAGCGTCCTCGGCCAAGAATTGCCGTGGTCGAAAACCTACCGCGCCGACCTGATGTCCCTGGCCCAAGAACTCGACCGGTTATGGGACGAAGGGTCGCGGGAAATCGCCACATTGGATCCCGAAGTCTATGCCTGGTGGACTGGATTCCGCGGCGGCGCGTCATTCTTGCCACACGCCTTTGTTTCCTCGGTCTCGAACGCCGAAATCGAAAAACGCCTCGGCATCTTCGCACGCCTCAATCAGCTCTCGAGCGACGAGGCGGTGGCGCTGATTGATTATCCGACCTCCAATCGCGTGCTCGAGAGCTTTCACTCTGCCGCTCGCTACCAGGCCACTCGTTTCCATACGTTCGCCCCGCTCGGCGACTACACGCCTGCCGAGCAGGTACGCATCACGCAAACTGATCCACTGGATTGGAACCTAATCGTGCCGGGCAGTGAGAAGCGGCGCCTGGCGCAACTGTTTGCAGCGCAACCCGAGCTCCACCGAGGCGTCGACTGGAATTTCGACCTTCTGGTGACCAGCACGGAGTGGCCACAGCTCGCGCCCGACCCACGCCTGTTCCGGCTCGTGTACCAGAATCCCACATTCAGCGTGCATCAGGCGGTCGCGGCGGCGACTGAGGCGCCGCCGGGTTCTCCCAGGGTGCCGTCCCCGAAAACCGCCGAGTGAGCGCTCCCGATCTTTCCGTCGTGATTCCCGTATACAATCGCGGCGAATTGGTTCGTCATACCTTGCAAAGTGTGCGGCGGGCCAGCGCAGGGCTGGGTATTCAGGTAGTTATCGTCGATGACGGTTCCGAATTACCTGCGAGCGACTCCATTGCCAGGCTCGGCTTTTGCCCCGACAAAATCATTCGTCAGTCAAACCAAGGCCTGCTCTTCGCACGGCTCGCGGGACTTGCTGAAGCCACCGGCCGGTACGTCCTGTTTCTCGATTCGGACGATCTGGTCGCGCCGGAGAAGTTCTTGGCCCACGTCGAGGTAATGGATCGTACCGGCTGCGAAGTCAGCTATTCCGACACGGCGAAGTGCAACCTCGCTGGCGACTACGACGGGTTGGCCATTCAACCCGACGAACCGCTCCGGCCGACAACCGAAGCTGCTGATTTCTTCATCAAGGTTCAGCCGGCACCGCACAGTCCGGTTTTTCGGACAGACTACCTTCACAAGGTGGTGCAGCGGGCATTTTTCCCCCCCTCCGCGCTCTACAACAGCGTCGCTGAGATCTGGTTTTATCATAACGCGGCGCCTCAAACCGCTCGGGTCGTGCACGTACCCGGGGCACTGGCGATCATCGGTAGCCACCCGACAGTCCGCTTGACCAATCATTGGGAGCGGCTGGCCGTGGGCTCGCTGGCCGTGATGGAGGCCTTTGCCAGATCCGTTCCGGCGACCCCGGAAAATGAGCGCGTCCGTCGTCTCGTCGGCGAAAAAGCTTTCGCTGCCTGGCGCCGCTTACCGCGCCATTTTTCACAGCAATTCGATGACCGAATGCTAGCTCTCTGGCGGCGCCTCGCCCCTGGGACGCCGTCCTCTGCCTTGGGAGGAAACGCGTTTCGCCTCGCCGCCTCAATCCTCGGGCCGATTTCCGCCGGCCGCCTGTTCCGCTGGTGGCAGAACGGAACCTACGAATCGATTCGCACCGTTCCGTCCGAGACAATGACCCAGCTCATGTGCATGCTGCCGCCGCCATGAACGCGGCTTCGCGACATCAGGAAACATCCAGCCTGCGAACCCTGGCCCACCGCCTGCGCCTCGGAAAGATCGTGTACGAAATCTGGCACCGCCCGCGGTCCGCCCTAACCCGATCGCGTCGCGAAGGCGGACCATGGCAGCAATGGCTGGACCGGCGCGGCCGCCGGGAAATGGAAGCGGCGGCACGCTATTTGTCTCCCGGACCGGTGGCGCCCCAAGGCGCGCCGGAGGTGGTATTTCTAACCGGGAAGAAATTCTGGTACCAAACCGCGTTCTGCTGCCGCTCCCTGCAACAGCAGGCCGGAAACATCGTGCGCCCAGTTTTCCTCGATGACGGGACCTTGGATGACGCGCTGCATGCGGAATGTCTGAGGATCTTTCCCGGGGCCATGGTGCGGGACCGCGCTGCAATTGAACAGCAGCTTGATTCTCACCTTCCGTGGAATCGCTTCCCGAGCCTCCGAGGCCAGCGCGAAACCTATATTCATCTGCGCAAGCTCACCGACGCCCACGTGGGCGCCTCCAACTGGCGGGTCGTGCTGGATTCAGACATGCTTTTCTTCCGCCGCCCCGTGGCGTTGATGCACTGGCTCAAGGAGCCAACGAAGCCCGTGCATATGATCGACGTCCAGGATTGTTACGGGTACCCCACGTCCAGCTTGGAAAAGCTCGCGGGTGGAAATCTTCCGTCCAAGGTCAACGTCGGCATCTGCGGATTGCGCAGCGATACCATCGACTGGCCTCAGCTCGAGGCCTGGTGCGAATATCTTCTGCAGCGACACGGAACTAGCTACTATCTCGAACAAGCGCTCGTCGCGCTCTATTTCTCCCGCGAATCGCCGGTGCGCCTCCCTGCGGAAGACTACCGTCTGATGCCGGATGAAGACGAGTGTCGCGCACCCCGCGCTACGATGCATCATTATGTCGATCTATCGAAGCGCGGCTATTTCCGTTACGCGTGGCGAAACGTGAAGACATGAATTCGCACCGCGTGCCCGGCGTCGAGGTCGCCTCCGCCCTCGCATTGGGAATCGCACTTTCCTTGGTCGCCGCACGAGGCGGCCGGCTGTTGACGTTCGATGGCTATCACTACTGCGAACTGGCGAAGCAGTTCACCCGCGAGTGGCCGGACCGATTTGGCAATCACTGGCCCTTTGGCTGGCCACTGGCAGGCGCCAGCTTCGCGCGGCTGGGACTATCGGCTTATCCTGTGATGGTGTTTCTAGAATGGATATCACTCGGCGCTCTTCTCGTCCTTGTGAGCCAGATCCTAGCGCCGCACGCATCCAAGGTACTCGTGCTGTGCGCTCTTGCCGTGGCCCCAATTCTCGCGATCGAAATCGGAAGCGTTCTGACTGAGCTGCCCTTCGCAGCCGTTACACTCGGCATGCTGGTGTGCCTGGGCCACTGGCCTTCCTCCGGTGCGATTTGGGGTGCGGCGCTCCTCGCCGTGGCCGCGCTAAGCATTCGATACGCCGGAATCCTGAGCCTGCCGACGTTGATCGTTTGGTGCGCGATACGGTGGCGGCAACTCGGACAAACCGAACACCGCTGGACCGCTGCCCTCGCGACATGCGCTGCCGGCGTCAGCATGGCACTCCTGCTTGCGCTCAACCTCATTAAGAGCGGGCACCTGAGCGGTGCCGCACGTGGAGAGGGCCGGGGCCTTTCGGCACTCCCCGGACAATTGCTCGATCTGGCGTGGTCCGCGCCTTCGGCGCTGCTCGCAGACGGGTTGAGAAACCACTTCGAGCCTTCCTCACCGATCGGCCGCTCGGTTGGGGGCTTGTTGATTGCAGCCATGTTCGCACTCGCGGGGTGGGCTTGGGTCAGGCCGAGGTCGGCTTTCTCGCGTCCATTGGCGCTAGGTGTCACCGGCTATCTTCTCGGGATGGGTGTGCTTAGTTGCATTGGTGAGTTCGATGCCCTGCATAATGGCCGAACCTTTCTCCCCGTCCTTGCCCCTTTGTTGATTCTCGCGGCGGAATGCGCGCGACCGGTGGCACTGGCAGTGGGCTGCTGCGTCCTTGTGGTCGCCGGTGGCGTGGCAGCTTGGCGCGGGATCAGCCGGGGCATCGCCGGCGATGTTCGGCCCGCGGTTGGCCCTATCAAGACCCGCGTGGCCCCGGCCGACCTGCTCGCGATTAATGACGATGCTTTTTCACTAGCTGCGTACTTCGAGCAGCCAACTCGCCGCACTCGGCCGGAAGAGCTGCGTCTCTCTCCGCCGGAGAAATTCCTCGTCGTTGCCGCACACCCCCTCGATCGCGAAGGCAACTTCAGCCCGATCCCAAATGCCTGGCGCGAGTCCTGCGAACGGCGCGTCAGTGCGGGTACGCATCATTACCTGTTGCGAACCGATCAATTGATCGTTCTCGAGCGTTTGCGTCCCGACTGATGACACTGGTTTCAATCATCGTTCCCTGCTACAACAGCGCGCCGTGGTTGGCGGCGACTCTCGAGTCGGCCCTCGCGCAGGACTGGCCTCGACTTGAAATCATCGTGGTGGATGATGGTTCGCGCGACGATGGCCTGACAATCGCGCGACGTTTCGAGGGGCGTGGCGTGCGCGTCGTCACGCAAACCAATCGGGGCGCGGCTGCCGCCCGCAACGAGGGCCTCCGCCACGCCACCGGTGAGTATATTCAGTTCCTCGATGCCGACGACCTGCTGGCTCCGGACAAGATTTCCCGGCAAATGGCGGTCATCGCAACCAAACCACGGGGCACGGTGGCGAGCGCCGCGTGGGCCCGCTTTCACGGCGATCCAGTGAGCGGCACGTTTTCAGCCGAGCCAGCGTGGCGCGATTTCCCTGACCCGGTGGATTTCTTCATTCTTCACTACAATGAGGGCTGGATGATGCCGCCCATCTCGTGGCTCATCCCGCGGGCGGTGTGTGACCGGGCCGGTCCCTGGGACGAACGCCTCTCGCTCAATGACGACGGTGAATATTTTTGCCGCGCCCTGCTGGCGTCTGCCGGGATCGCGTTTTGCTCTGACGCGCGATGCTATTATCGGTCCGGGCTTCCCGCCAGCCTCAGCCGGCGCACTGACCCCAAGGCGCTTCGGTCACTGGAGCTTTCAATCGAGTTGAACAGCGCCACTTTGCTCCGCCAGGCGCCACGGCCCGCGGTTCGGGCGGCCCTGGCCAATGCGTGGCAGAAACTCGCCTACGATCTGTACCCCGATCTTCCCGCCGCCTCCGCTGCCGCCGGCAGGCGCGCCCGTGAACTCGGCGGCGCCACCCGGCCTTGGGAGGCAGGGGGCCGGCTCAAGCTGCTCGCCCGCGTGCTGGGTTGGCGCGGAGCGAAGCGCATCCAGCGGACCTTCGGCAGGTACCTTTCCGGATGACGCCCCCGCAGGTTCGCGTCTATGTCCCCACCTACCGGCGTGCCCATCTACTTCCGCGCGCCCTCCGCAGCCTCCAGGCCCAGACTTTCCCCCACTGGATCGCCGAGGTGCGCAACGATGCTCCCGATGACGAGGCGCCAGCGGCGATCGTTCGTCAGTTGGCCGACTCTCGGATCGGTTACGTGCACCACGCACAAAACCTCGGCGGCGTCCGACTGTTCAACGAGGTTTTCAGCGAACAACGCGAACGTTTCGTCGCCCTCCTCGAAGACGACAATTGGTGGGAGCCGGCGTTTCTGGAACGGATGGTTGCAGCCATGGAGGCGCATCCCGACGTCACGCTTGCCTGGTCCAACCAAAGCGTTTGGCGCGAGTCGCCCGGCGGCGAGTGGTCAAACACGGGAAAATTCGTCGGGCCTACACGCACGACACCCACACCGGTCCCAGTTTCCTGGCCCCATCCAAACCAATGCTTCGGCGCACTCCACGCGAACGGGTCGATGCTGCTGCGCACGCGGCCGGGCGTTTCTTATCCAACACCGCTGATCGAATTTGGCGGGACGGAAGCGGTACGGGAGCGCTCATTCCCTCATCCGCTGCTTTACGTCCCGGAACCCTTGGCCGTGTTCAGTATCACGCAGACATCGCACCGCAGCAACCAGCCGGCGGCGTGGGCCACCATCGAAGTCCTGCTGGCGGCGACATTCCTGAAACATGCGAACGTCGACCGAGAGTATTGGGCGTCCTTGTGGGCCGGGGCGCGAAGAGCGTCGCCCCGCATGACCGGCATCCTGCTGCTGGCCTGCCGCCAGGATCCGCTGCTTCGTCATCACTTGGTTTACGCCACTCCTGGTGATTGGTGGCACCTGGCGGTTCGCGGCCTGCGTCGGCCGTTGGTCTTTACCCAACTGCTGCGCGCCCGGCGGCGAACGAGGGAGCTTTGGGACTTCCTCGACCATCATACTGCGATGCGGGCCCGTGAAGCCGGTTCCCCGGCCGGACTCCCCACGTCTCCGGAGTTTCTTTCGACCGGATGACGGCCCGCATCCTAGTCATCACGAATGGTCATCTCTGCCGGAATCCTCGCGCGCTGAAAGAGGCAGATTGCCTCGCCCGCGCCGGCCATGACGTCACGATTCTGTACGTTCGCAACCACGCTCCGTCGGATCCCGTTGACGACGCCTTGGCGGCGCAGGCGCCTTACCGCCGGGAAACCGTCAACCTGCTGCCCGGCGGCGGCCCGAAAGCTTTTCGACAACGGGTGCTGGTCTGGTTCGCCCGACAGCGGGTAACCCGCCTAGGTTCACAGAGCCTCCAGGCCCTCGGCCCGGCCGCCGCGCTGCGGTCGCGCGCCGCAGCGATTGGCGCAGACCTCACGATCGTCCACAACGAAGTCGCGCACGGTGTCGGCATCCAACTGCACGCCAAAGGCTACCGGGTTGCCGCCGACATCGAGGACTGGCACACGGAGGATCTATTGCCCGCGGACCGGAGGCATCGTCCGATGGAACGATTGCGGCAACAGGAGGAGCGGCTGCTCAATCAGCTCGCCTATACCACCACTACCTCAGATGCGCTGGCCGATGGTTTGCAGGCGCGGTATGGCGGAACGCGGCCGCGGGTCATCACGAACTCCTTCCCGCTTCAATCCGACCCGCGAACAACCCGCGCATCCACCGATCGCCCTCCCGCGTTTTTCTGGTTTTCCCAGCGATTGGGTCCAGGCCGCGGCCTTGAAGCTTTTGCCACCGCATGGGCCAGAACCACGCATCCGAGCCGGCTGGTCCTCCTCGGCGAGCCGTCTCCCGGTTACCGTGACGCATTACGGTCCGCGCTCCCTCCCGATCGCCGTGAGCGACTCGAATTCCTCGATCTTGTCCCGCCCCACCTGCTTCCCGGCGTGATCGCGGCCCACGACATCGGGCTGGCGATGGAACGCGCCGATCTGCTCAGCCGCAATCTGACCATTACGAACAAGATTCTCCAATACCTGAATGCGGGTCTGGCACTCGTGGCGTCAAACACCGCCGGACAGCGCGAAGTGCTTGCCCACGATCCAATGGCCGGCGTGACCGTCGATCTCGAAGACCCGACGGGATTCGCTCGCGCCCTGGACCAGCTCCTGGCGAATCCTGACGTCCTGTCCCGCCACCAGCGGGCCGCCCGCCAGCTGGCAGAGCGGGTTTACTGCTGGGAGCACGAGGCTCCCCGATTGATCCAACTTGTCGAGACGGTCCTGCAGCCCGCTAGTGTGATGTCCCGTAGATAACTTGGATTCTTCGCTGCGCTCAGAATGACACGTGTCTTGGGAGGTCATGTGCAAGAATTCGGCTGCCGTTCCTCGGTCTGAGAATGACAGAAGACTTTCCAAGGTCATCTGTGGGACAGCCCGCTAGCTGTTCCGTGTCCAACCCGCACTCCCGTCTCAAGTGGCTGGCCCGCCGGACGCTTCAACGTTGCTGCCGCTTGTTGCTGGCCGCGTGGGCGCGCCCTCTGCCGCTCGCACCGGCGGATGCCATTCTCGTGATCGCGCCGCACCAGGACGACGAAACGCTTGGTTGCGGTGGGCTCATCGCGACACGGCGCCGACTCGGCGCTCCCGTGGGGATCCTTTATGTTTCCGACGGCGGCGCGTCACAGGCGCATTGCCCGCGAGAGGAACTCGTGGCGACGCGCGAAGCCGAGGCGAGGCGGGCCATGGGGAGTTTGGGCGTTGAGCCAACTGCCATGGTTTTTGCCGGAGCCCGCGATGGAGAATTGGACCGGCTGGCGCCATCGGAACGGGATCGGTGCGTGACGGAAATTCGTGCAGCGATTCGCTCCCTGAACCCCACTTGGATCTTCACGCCCTGCGAGCGCGATGGGAGCACCGAACATGCCGCCGTGTTTCGGATGGTGCGTGAAGCGCTCGCCGGCTTACCCGGCCGCTCCGGCCTGCTCCAATACCCGGTCTGGGCGTGGTGGAATCCGCGGTTTCTCCTTCCGATCATTTTTCGGTGCCGTCGGCGGCATCGTTGCGATTTTCCCGAAGAGCAAGCCGCCAAGGCGGAGGCACTCACCTGCTATCGCTCTCAAGTCGAGCCGTGGGGCCGCGATGGAGCTGTCTTATCCTCCGACTTCCTCCGCTCATTCAACGGCAGCCGGGAATTCTTTTTCGAATCTTGAACTCCGCCGCTGCCATCCCCGCATCGGCCCGGCGCCGCGTTTTGATCGTCAGCCCGCATTTTCCACCGATCAACGCGCCCGACATGCAGCGTGCCCGGATGGCTTTGCCGTATCTGCGGGACCTGGGCTGGGAACCTGTCGTGCTGGCGGTCGCCCCCGAGTATGCGGGCAGCGGGGTGATGGAACCATTGTTGGAGCAAACCTATCCCGCCGACATCGAAATCGTGCGGGTGCGCGGGATTGCCCCGGGAAAGACACGCTGGCTGGGAATCGGCAGCCTGTGGTGGCGCTGCGGCGCCGCGTTGCGTCGGGCAGGCGAGGCGCTGCTTTCCAAGCGTGATTTCGATTTGGTGTTTTTTACCACGACCCAATTCGACGCGTTCTCGCTCGGCCCGCGCTGGCGCCGCCAATTTGGGGTGCCTTACATTCTCGACTACCAGGATCCGTGGCTGAATTCCTACTACCATCGGACCCACACGCGACCTCCCGGGGGCTGGTTGAAGTTCAATGTCACGCAATGGCTGGCCCGGCATCGTGAACCCAAAGCCGTGCGCCATGCGGCAGCGATCGTGTCCGTTTCCGACACGTATGCCCGCGATCTGCGGGCGAATTATCCCGAGCTAAAGTCCGGGCAAGTGACGCTGCTTCCGTTTGGCGCGTCCCCGGCGGATTTCGCCATCGCGGCTCGCCACCAGCCCAATCAGCCGCTGATTCCCTTCGGCGACGGCGGCGTACATTTCGTCTACGTCGGCCGCTGCGGCCCGGACATGAGCTTTTCGCTGGCGGTGCTCTTTCGCGCCGTCCGGCGTTTCCTCTCCTCCCATCCAACGGAAGCGAAAAAAATGCGGTTTCATTTCATCGGCACCGACTACGCCCCACCCCCGTTGGGCCGGGAATGGGCGCTGCCGGTGGCGCGCGCGGAGGGCGTGGACGAATATGTCCACGAACATTGCCATCGGGTGCCCTACTTCGATGCGCTCCATTACCTGAAGCACGCGGATGGCCTCATGATGCTTGGTTCCAACGACTCGTCCTACACGGCCTCCAAACTATTTCCCTATATCCTGGCGGAACGGCCGCTGCTCCTGGTTTTCCACGAGGGCAGCCTGGTCACGAAGCTCGCTGCCGAGGTCGGAGCCGGCCGGCTGTTTCCCTTCGGCGATTCCACCGAAATCGATGACCTGGCCGGCGAGGTCTATGAGCACTGGTTCGTGCGCGGTGGGTGGCGGAATTATCACGCCGTCGACGCGGATAGATTTCAGCCGTTCACGGCGGCAAATATGACCCGGCAGCTGGCGGCCTGCTTTGCCGCGGCTGGCAGCATCGCCACTTGATTCCGATGACGGCTTCCTCCGTTGAAGACTTGTCCCTCGCGCCCGATCCCCAGACGAGCCGCCGGCTTTTTCAGCTCGGACTGGGTGCCCTGCTCGCGGGAATCGCCTGGTTGGTCTATCGATCGAATCTTCAGGACCCGCTGCTCCTGGGCATGGGCGTTCTGGTGATGATCCTGGGCGCCATCCCGGCGCTCGTCTGGGCCCGGCAGGCGTACGTGCATTTTCCGGTGTTCGAGATGTTCATGCTGACGTCGATCCCGTTCTACGCCGTGCCCTTGCTGGCGGGCCATTCCGCCGTCCTCCAGTTCAGCCCGGGCGCGACCTGGAACGCCGCCATCTCAATCGTGCTCTTCCAACTGGCCGCCGTCGGTGCGTTCGCCAAAACCCGGGGCCGCGCTATTCGGGCAGCATCGATGACGGTGTCGCTGTTGCCGGCATCCGCTCTCCGTTACGCGCAGGCCGGAATCTGGCTGAACACCGCCTATCTCTACATCTACAGTTTCACCGACCTCATCCCGCCCGCTTTTGGCACGATTGTGCGGGCGATCTTTTTTGGTATCGGCACCGTTTCGCTTTTTATCGAAACCCGCCGCTGGGGTGCGGCCGCGATGACCTTGCCGGAAAAGGCCGTTGTTGTGCTCAACGTGCTCGCCCAGGTCATGTTTCTTTTTCGAGAACTCTACCTGATTGTGGGCATGTCGGTGCTCCTCCTCGCCCTGATTGGCTACGTTTCCACCAGTCGCCGCATTCCTCTCGTCCTCGTCGGCATCGTGCTCCCGATCATTGCCGTGCTGCACAATGGAAAATCGGTGATGCGACGGGCCTATTGGGAGGACCGGCGCCCGCTCCCCGAGCTCGCTGACACGCCCGCCTTTTTCCAAACCTGGTTTGTCGCGGGCCTGCAGCCGCCGGCAATGGAAGACTCGGCCGCTAGCAATTCCCTCGCCGGACGCCTGTTCGAACGCGCGTCTCTCTTTCAGATGCTTTGCCTCGTGGCCGAAAACACGCCCGAGCCGGCGCCTTATCTCGAGGGCGAATCCTACAAATACGTCCCCATTCAGCTCATCCCCACGCCGCTCTGGCCGGACAAGCCGTCATCCTTGCTCAGCAATGTCCTTCTCGCCGTTCACTACCATCTCGTCTCGGCCGACGCGACCACGACGGTCAGCATTGCCTTCGGAATGATTGCTGAGGCCTACGCAAATTTCGGCATCATGGGCTGCGTCAGCCTCGGCCTGTTGCTCGGCCATGCCTACAAGCGCTTGAGCGTGGCCGCCGTGGGTCGCTCGCAGTTTTCCGCCGTGGGGCTGCTCACCATCCTGCTCGCCGCCTGGAGCTTCCAGGTGGAACAGATTTTCGCCACGTGGTTTGTCTCCCTGCTCCAGGCGGCTGCCGTAGTGATCGGCGGGCCGATGGTCTTCAGGGCTCTCTTTCAACAGGAGTGACGCCTCCCAACAGCCCGCGCCGCCTCGCGGTGGTGTTGTCCCACCCCACTCAATACTACAGCCCTTGGTTTCGCTGGGTGCGGGCGAACACCGACCTCACGTTTCGCGTTTTTTACCTGTGGGATTTTGGCGTCACGACGCAACGGGACCCCAAGTTCGGTACCAGCTTCAAATGGGATGTCGATCTGCTCGACGGTTACGACTCCGAGTTCGCACCCAACACGGCGCAGGATCCGGGCACCCATCATTTTCGCGGGTTGCGCAATCCGGATCTGCTGCGCCGGCTGGAGCAATGGCGACCGGATGCCGTGCTCATGTTTGGCTACAAGTGGGCGACCCATCTTCGCGCCATCGTCTGGGCCCGTCGCCACGGCATCCCGCTGCTCTTTCGCGGGGATTCGCATGTGCTGGCGCGAAACGGGGTCGGGCTTTTGAACGGCCTCCTCTTGCGCGGACTCTTTGCCCAGTTCGCGGCATTCCTGCCCGTCGGCGCAGCAAACCGCGATTACTTCACGCTGCTCGGCGTGCCAGCGCGGAAGCTGTTTTTCGCTCCCCACTCAGTCAGTGAGGCGTTTTTCGATCCGTCGCGGCGCGAGCAGCACGAGGCCGCCGCGGCTTTGCGGGCACAGTTGGGGATTGGTACCGACAAACGCGTGGTCCTGTATGCCGGCAAGCTCGTCGCCGAAAAAGCGCCGCGCGAATTACTCGAGGCCTTCCTGGCCTTGTCGCCGGCGAACGCGGCGCTCGTCTTCGTCGGCGACGGAGCCGAAAAACCCGCTTTGCTTGAGCGCGCCCGCACAGCGCCACCGGGCCTCGTCCATTTCCTGCCCTTCGCCAACCAGAGCGAAATGCCCGCCCGCTACCTGATGGCGGACATCTTCGCCCTGCCATCCCGCGGTGGCTATGAAACATGGGGGCTGGCCGTGAACGAGGCGATGCACATGGGTTTGCCGGCGCTCGTGAGTGATCGCGTCGGTTGCCAGCAGGATCTCGTGACCGACGGCGAGACCGGCTGGGTGTTCCGCGCCCTGGACTCGATCGATCTGCAAACAAAACTGGGAGCCGCCCTCCGAGCCGATCTCTCGGCGTTCAAGCCGAACGTGGCCCGACGGATTTCGGGCTACACCTACAAACAAACGACGCAGGGTCTACTGACGGCGCTCGAAGCAATCACGACAGGGAGCGCGAATTGAGGATTACAATTGTCATGGGTTTCTTTCTCCCGATGCCCCCGGCGGCGGGTGGCGCGACGGAGAAAACCTGGCATCGGCTGGCCGGCGAGTTCGCGCGCCGTGGTCATGAGGTCACAATCGTTTCGCGGACTTGGTCCTCGTGGCCACAGAGCGAGACGGTCGACGGCGTACACTACCTCCGCATCCCCGGTTACGATCATCGGCCGCGGCTGAGTCAAAACATCCTGCTGGATTCGCTCTGGAGCCTGCGCGTCGGCCGCCATCTGCCCGCCGCTGACATCGTCGTTGTCCACGCCGTCACCCTTCCCGTGTGGTTGGGACGACTGTGGGGGCGGGCGGGGCGGGTGGTGGTCATGCCCGGCCGGATGCCACGGGGCCAATACCGTTACTACGGGCGGATTGCGCGCGTGCTCGCAACCAGTCGCCCCGTCGCGGAGCGGGTCCGCGAGGAAAACCCGGCGCTGGCAAACATCACGCACGTCTTCGGCTATCCAATCGCATGGGAACAACTCGCCAGCCACCGGCCCGCGACCGCGAGTGCGGCCGTCCAGATTGGTTATGTCGGGCGGCTACACCCTGAGAAAGGGATCGATCTGCTGGCCGACGCGGTCGTGCAACTGCACCGGGAGGCAGGGCTGCCGCCATGGCAGCTCAATTTGTGCGGACCCATCGACATCGCGGCGGGCGGCGGCGGGGACGCGTTTCGCCAGCAATTGCTCACGCGCCTGAAGGATCTACCAGCCGCCCAATGGACGCTGCAGCCGCCGATTTACGAGGAGGCGAAACTGGCCCAGCTATATCAGTCGCTCGACATTTTCTGCTACCCGAGCCGCGCCGCCGGCGAAACATTTGGCGTCGCCGTGGCCGAGGCGATGGCGGCGGGAGGGGCGCCGGTGGTCTCGGACCTCGCGTGTTTTCGCGATTTTGTGCGGCCCAATCATAACGGCCTGACATTTGACCACACTGCCGCCGACGCCTCACAACGGTTGAGCGCAGCCCTCGCCACCCTGATTCGCGACCCGAAACGGCGCCACGAGTATGCCGCCGCGGCACAGACGGACGTGCGCGAATACGACTACCCGCGCTATGCCGATGCGCTCATCGCCGACTTCGAGGCGCTGCTCGAACAGCCCAATTAGTGTACTGTCCCGTAAATAGCCTTGGAAATCCCGTTCCAAAATACGTGTCATTCTGAGCCACGCGAAGAATCCATGCGTTACGGGTGCTCGATTCCATGGATTCTTCGCTTACGCTCAGAATGACAGTCAGGATTTCTGGAGTTCTTTACGGCAGCCTGACGAGGACGCCTGCAGCATTGCCACTACCCGTGCATTCGGAACGCTCCACTTGATGGCCAGCCCCACGCAATCGAGCGATCGCCCGTATCTCGGCATGGGATGCTCGAGCCCCTACGAGTTTCATGAAACGCTCGCGCGCTGGCTCTGGTTGGTCGTCGAGAAAACCATCTTCCGTTGGAGCCCGCGCCCGTGGCACGCCTGGCGCGCATGGTTGCTCCGTTGCTTCGGTGCCACCATCGTGGAACCGGGCAAGGTGGTGGTGTTCCCCACGGTGCAGGTCCATTTTCCGTGGAAGTTGACGCTCGAACCGCGGGCGATGCTCGGGCCACATGTGCGCGTTTATAATCTCGCTCCCATCCGACTGGAGTTTGGCGCCAACATCAGCCAGTTCACCTATCTTTGTGCCGGCAGCCACGACTACACGCGATGGGAGCTACCGACGACCTTCGGGCCAATAACGATTGGCGCGAATGCCTGGGTTGCCGCCGACGTGTTCGTTGGACCTGACGTTGATATCGGCGAACTGACGGTCGTCGGCGCTCGCTCCGTCGTGATTTCTAGCCTGCCGGCCCGCAAAATCTGTGTCGGTCACCCATGCCGGCCGATCAAGGATCGCCCCGATCCAGCATGAAGGTTGCGCATATCGTCGGCAGCCTCGAGTCGCGCTATGGCGGGCCGAGCCGCTCCGTGCGAAATATTGCGCGCGCCATGGCGGAACAGGGCAACGGAGTCGACTTGCTTACGTCCGCGCCAGCCGCGGTGCCCATGGAGACCCAGGGCAGGCTCAGCGTGCATACCTGGCGTCGCCCATGGCCGGGGGCACTCGGGCGGGTTCCGGAGATGGCCGGCTATCTTCGTTCCGCGGAGTACGACGCGGTACATTATCACGGACTCTGGCTGCGCTCACTCCACTACGCCCGGCGCAAGGCCGCGCAGGACCGCGTGCCCCTCGTGGTTTCGCCGCGGGGAATGATGAGTTCCTGGGCCTGGCAACTCCATCGTGCCCGGAAGGCATTCGCTGCCGCATGCGTTCATCCGGGGGCGTTTGCCGCAGCCTCCGGCTGGCACGCCACGAGCAACGAGGAAGCGGACGAAATCCGTCGCCTCGGCTTTCGCCAACCGATCTGTGTGGCGCCCAATGGGGTCGAATCGCCTGCCGAAGACCAAGTCACCCGCGCCCGGACATACTGGCAGGCCGTTTTGGCCGGAAACGAAGGGCGACGCGTAGCCCTTTTCTACAGTCGTTTTCATTCGAAAAAGCGCGTGGTCGAACTGATCGATCTCTGGACCGGCCTCGCCCCGGCCGGCTGGAGCTTGCTGATCGTCGGCGTCCCCGAAACCTACTCGGTCGCGCAACTGCGCGAATACGTTCACCGGAGTGGATCGAAGTGCCGGATCGAGGTCCACGATGGCACCCATCAACCGCCGCCTTACGCGATGGCTTCACTATTTCTGCTTCCGTCGCATAACGAAAATTTCGGACTCGTGATTGCCGAAGCCGCGGCCAACGGCGTCCCGGCCGTCGTGACCGATACGACGCCATGGATGGCACTGCAGCGTGACGGCATGGGTTGGTGTGTCTCGTGGGACCAGTACCGCAACGCCCTGCGTTCGGCCCTGGCAGAAACCGCCGCCGCCTTGCAGCAGCGAGGGGCGCGCGCGCGGCAGTGGGTCTTGCGGGAATTCTCCTGGGAAAGATCGGCCCGCGATCTCGTGGCCTTCTATCAGTCGCTTGGCGCGAAGACTGCCTGATATGCCCGCCCGACCAAAATCCTTCGATCCGCTGAAGTATGCCGCCGGGGAAAGCGCCCGGCCCGGCCGGCTGACGCCACTACGACCGACAGAGATCCTGGCGTTGTTCCATGCCGCCGTCCTCTACCTTTGGATAACCTGGGGCTTCGGCGGCGGTTCCGAGAGCATGCGGCCGTTTCTCGCTTGGTGGGGCGCGCTCGGCATTTTACTAACCCTGACTGTCATCCAGGATCGCGACTCCTGGAAGGACGGATGGATGCGCCCGCTCACGTGGCTTTGGCCACTGCTGGCTTTCGACGGATTGGCGGTGCTCAGTTTCTTTAATCCCAGTTTTCGCGAATTGGTTTCGGACGGCGAAGTCGTGCTGGTGGGCCGCGATGCCGTCTCGTGGCTGCCCAGTTCCGCGCGTCCGCAACTGACGCTCCAGGGGCTTTGGTATTTCAACGCCCTGTGGATTCCCGCGTTCAACGTGGCCCTGTTGGTGCGCCAACGTTGGGCGTTACGGGGCTTCCTGCTCCTCATCGTCGGCAATGCCTTCGTCCTCTCGATCTTTGGTACGCTCCAAAAACTGGCTTCCGCCAGCGGCATTTATTTCGGCTTGGTGCCCACGCGCCAAAGCTTCTTCTTCTCCACGTTCGTTTACCACAACCACTGGGGGGCCTTTATTCTGCTCAACATCGCAGCATGCCTCGGGCTCACCTGGCATTATGCGCGGCGACATGAATCCCGGGATTTTCTGCATTCGCCCGCATTCATTGGCTTGGTGGCGGTCCTGATTCTCGCTGCCACGCTTCCGCTCAGCGGATCACGATCCTCGACCCTGCTGGCCTTGCTGCTGCTCTCCGGCGCGTTCTGCCATTGGTTGGTCCGCTTCATCCGGACCCGCCGCCGTTATAAGGAGTCGATCGCCCTCCCGCTCACGGGCGTTCTCGCCGCCGTCATCGTCGCCGGGGCGGGTATTTGGTACCTCGCGCGCGACGTGGTGATGAAACGGGCCGAGACCACGCGTGATCAAGTGAGTGCGATGATCGAACGGGGTGGCATCGGCAGCCGGGCCGAAGTTTATCGCAATACCTGGGACATGGCCCGCGCCCGGATCTGGTTTGGTTGGGGGATGGGATCCTACCCTCATGTTTTCCGCATCTACAATCGCCAGCGGTCAGTCGATAACCTGCCGGTGTTTTACCAGGATGCCCACAGCGACTGGCTCCAGTCGTTTGCCGAGCATGGACTGATTGGCACCGCTCTGCTCGGCCTGTGCGCCGTAATCCCGCTGCTTCGCGTGCGACGTGTCCACCTGGCAAGCCCGGTGACCGCGTATCTTTTGGCCGGTTGCGCTTTGATCCTGCTCTACGCGTGGATCGAGTTTCCCTTCGGCAACCTCGCGGTGGTGCTCCTGTGGTGGTTGAGTTGCTTCATCGCCGTCCAATACGCACGGCTGCAGGACCGTGAATCATCGACCGCGGTCAAGCCGACGGCTGGCGCGTCCGCCAGGTCAGCATGAGCGTGGTGGGAACCGGCTATTCCGTGGTGATTCTTACCCTGAACGAGGAACGGGATCTGCCGGCGTGCCTCTCCTCAATCGCATCTTGCGACGATATCGTCGTGCTCGATTCAGGTTCGTCAGATCGGACCGTTGACATCGCTCGTGCAAGTGGCGGCCGGGTGTTCAGCCGGGCGTTTGATAACTTCGCGGGCCAGCGAAATTATGCGCAGACGGAGATTCCCTTTCGCCACCCGTGGGTTTTTCACCTGGATGCGGATGAGCGGATGACGCCAGAGCTGGATGCCGAGTGCCGGCAGATGGCACGACGCGCGGACATCGATGGCTGCTATGTTGCCCCGAAGATGATGTGGGAAGGCCGCTGGATTCGCCATTGCACGGATTTTCCTGCCTGGCAGGCCCGCTATGTTCGCGCGCCGCAATTCAAATTCATCGAAGTCGGCCACGGGCAGCGCGAGGCGCCGGAGATGCGGTTGGCTTACCTTCACTCCAGCTACCTTCACGACCTCTCGTCGGGCGGTGAATCCGAATGGCTCGAGCGACACCGACGCTATGCGCGCGCCGAGGCGCTGAACCTCGTTAGGATCGGCTCCCGGATCCGCTGGCGGGATTTGCTTTCCTCCGATGGACTTCGCCGTCGACGCGCAGCCAAACAGCTGAGTTATCACCTTCCCGCCCGGCCGCTCCTGCGTTTCGTGTATCAATACCTCCTGCGCGGCGGCTTCCTCGATGGACCCCAAGGCCTCCATTATTGCCGCCTTCTGTCGCGCTACGAAGCCCTCACCGGAGCCGAGCTGGCTCGTCTGCGCACGGTCGCCAGCTAGCGATGCGGCTGATCTTCGTAAATCGCTTCTACTGGCCGGAGACTCCCGCCACCGGCCAACTCCTTGCCGATCTCGCAGAATTCATGGCCCGGCAAGGCTACGCCGTGGAGGTCATTTGCAGCCATCCCGGCGGAACCACGTTACCCGCAAGCGAAGTTCGACACGGGGTTTCAATTCACCGCGTTCGCTCGACCCGTTCGGCCAATTCCAGTCTCCGTCACAAGGCGCTCGATTTTGCCACTTTTTACCTGCGCGCGCTGGTGCGCCTTGTCGCTTTGGCCGACCGCAAGAGTATCATCGTCAATCTAACGGATCCGCCGTTGCTCGGCATCGGCGCCGCGGTTGTCGCCGGGCTGCGCGGCTCGCGGCTCATCCACTGGATTCAGGACATCTATCCGGAATTGGCCATCGAGCTGGCAGGCCAGCATTGGTTGCGCGTTATTCGGCCCCTGCGGGACATGGCTTGGCGGAGCGCCGAACACTGCGTGACACTCGGCACCGAAATGGACGCATGCCTGGACGCCGCCGCCGTTCCCGGCGCGAGGCGCACGGTGATTGAGAACTGGTCGCCGGTCGGCGTGACGCGCATGCCGCGGGCCGACAATAGTCCGACGCGAAAAAACCTCGGCCTCACCGGAAAGTTCGTGGTCGGGTACTCCGGCAATCTCGGCCGCGTCCACGATCTCGAACCCATTCTCGCCATCGCGGAGAAGCTTCGCGACCAAGCGGACATTACTTTCGTCTTCGTCGGCGGCGGTCCGCAACGCGACGCTCTCGAGAGCGAGGCGCGGCGGCGTTCGCTGCCCAATGTCGTTTTCCATTCCACCCGTTCGCGCGAAGACTTGGGTGATTCGCTGGCGAGCGCGGACGTCCATCTTGTCACGCTTCGGCCGGGCTGCGAACGGCTGGTCTTCCCGAGCAAGCTGTATGGCAGCGCCGCAGTGGGGCGGCCGATTCTCTTCGTCGGGCCACCCGGAAGCGAAGTCGCCCAACTCGTGCGCCAACATGAAATGGGCTTTGCGGGCTCGCGGGACGATATCGACGGCCTGGCCGCGGCAATCTGCCGGCTGCGCGACGACCCGCCCGCGTGGCAGACTTGCGCGGACGGCGCGGCCAGGTTTGCGGCTACCCGCAGTTTTGCGGTGGCAAGTTCCCGGTGGCGCAGCGTGATTGACGCTACCGCCGGCTTCGACTCGCTGACGCTGGCATCCCCTCGGGTGACCGCATGACCGCTCCGCGCAAAATCTCCGTTGGCCTGCTGGCGCTCGATCTCTGCACGGCCGCGGCGCTGTTCAAGTTCATTGTGTACGTCCGCGGCGCGCCGACCTCTTTCTTTGCCCTATCCGCGCCGGCCGCCGCCCTGGTTTTCTCCATCTATCTCGTCCAAGGCTACAAGCCACAGACCGACATGCTGAGCGTCGACTACGCGAGCCAGCACACAATCGCCATCGTCGGAGCCCTGCTCGCGACAATGTTTGTGACCTTTGCCGTTGCGCCCTCGGGTTTCGAAATGGTCCCACAATCCAGCCGCAGCGTCATCATCCTGACGTTTGCCGCGCTGGTTCCCATTACGATCAGTTACCGGCGCCTGATCTATCTTCGCAATTACGCCGCCCATGAAGAACGCAGCCTCGTGTTTCTCGGCGACACCAGCAGCAGCGAGGCCTTCCGCCAAGAATGCGAGCGCATGCACATGCGCCAGCCGATCATCTACACGACCGCCCATGATGCATCGCAGGCCCCGTGGGACACCGCTGCCGGTGAACGACGTTCCTTCGACGAGGTGCTGGCCGAGGTGGAATCGGGCCGGCTGGCCGTGGAAGCGATCATCCTGCGTGAAACCGCGCGGGAACTGCCAGGTGATGTTTCGCGTCGCCTGGTCCAACTGTATTTCGCCGGAGTTCCGACCTACACGCTCGAGCTTTTTCATCAGGTCTATTGGCAAAAAATTCCCGTGTATCGGCTGAACCAGACCTGGCTGTTTCAGGAGGGGTTCGAGATTGCGCGCGAACCGGTATTCGAGCGGATCAAACGCCTTACGGATATCTTCCTTGCCCTGTTTGGCCTGGTCCTGGCCGCGCCGATCATGCTCATTTGCGGGCTGGCCATTTGGCTGGAAGATCACGGTACGGTGTTTTTCTCGCAGACGCGGGTGGGCAAGAATCATGCGCCCTTTCGGTTGTTGAAACTGCGCACCATGCGCACGACCCCCGCAGCCAACGACGCACTTTATACCCAGCCGGGCGACGCGCGGATCACGCGGGTCGGACGTTTCCTCCGCACCTCGCGGCTGGATGAACTACCGCAACTTTGGAATGTGCTGATCGGCGACATGAGTCTCATCGGGCCGCGAGCCGAGTGGGATCGCCTCGTCGAAACATATGTCCGGGACATTCCTTGCTACCATTTCCGACATCTGGTGAAACCCGGCGTGACGGGATGGGCCCAGGTCAATTATCCCTACGGCGCGAGCACAGACGACACGGTACGCAAGCTGGAATACGACCTCTATTACATCCGGCATTTTTCCTTTCTGCTCGATGCGACCATCGTACTGAAGACGATCCATATCATGGTATTCGGAAAAGGCCGATAGATCATCGTGAAGAGCAAACCTGGCAAACTGCCTTCGTCGGGGATGGACTTCGACTTCGTCGCCATTGGCGGCGGCAGCGCGGGTTTCAATGCGGCGCGCGTGGCCGCATCGCTCGGTCTGAAAACCGCCATCATCGACGGCGCCCGGGAGCTCGGCGGCCTTTGCATCCTGCGCGGCTGCATGCCATCAAAAACGCTGTTGTACATGGCCGAAGTCCTGCACCTTGCGCAGAAGGGCTCAGTGTTTGGACTAAATGTCCGATCGGCGCGGGCCGACATGAAGGCGATCCACCGCCGGAAAAAGAAGATCATCGGCGAATTCGCCGACTATCGGGTGCAGGCACTGCAAAAGGGCCAATTCACTCTGCTGCGAGCCAATGCTGAATTCATCGATCCGCATACCGTGCGACTGAGCAATGGACGCAAGATTCGCAGCCGCTTTTTTCTGATTGGTACCGGCTCGCGCGTGAGCGTTCCCCCAATCCCCGGGCTGGCGGAGGCGAAGGCATGGAGCAGCGATGACGTACTCAATCTCGATTTCGTGCCCAAGAGTGTCGTGGTGCTGGGGGGCGGGATTGTCGCCTGCGAGCTCGCTCAGTTCCTGAACCGGATTGGATCCAAGGTAACATTGGTCCAACGCAGTCCGAACATTCTGCGGGATCATTCGCCCGCCGCATCGGCTGTGGTCCAAACAGCCTTCGTTGACGAAGGCATCGAGCTTTTTGCCGGCACGCAGCTCCAGCGCGTCACCCGTGACCGCCGGGGCTACGCGGTGGAGTTTATTCACGATGGCAAAAAGATTATTCGTCGTGCGGCCCATTTGTTTAATGCCCTTGGCCGGGAGCCCAACACGTCGTTCTTGAACCTCGCCGCCGCGGGGGTACGGACGCGCCCGAACGGCCAGATCGTCATCAATCGCTGGCAGCAGTCGAGCCGACCTCATATCTATGCGGCGGGCGACTGTTCAGGTCCGGCGGAAATCGTCCACATCGCGATTCAGCAGGGGGAACTCGCCGCTCGCCACGCCGCGGACATCGAGAAACTGAAGCCGGTCGATTATTCCCTCCTCCTCAATGTCGTCTTCACGGATCCCCAATTGGCGACGATTGGCCGGTTGGAGCGTGATCTGGACCGCAGCGGCGAGGCTTACCTGTCTTCCAGCTATCCTTTCAACGACCACGGCAAATCGATCCTCATGGACGCGAATTACGGGTACGTGAAGGTCATCGCGGAACCGCGGCGCGGACGAATTCTTGGCGCCGAAATCGTGGGCAAGGACGCCGGCGAGTTGATTCACGCCTTCAGTGGCCCGCTCGCGATGAAGGCGACGGTTTTCGATTTGCTCCGCGCGCCTTGGTACCACCCCACGTTGGCCGAGATCGTCACCTACCCATTGGAGGATCTTGCCGACAAAATCCACAGTGGCGCTTTCGATCCGCCACCAGAGCGGGAACACCCGGGCAAGCGCGCCTGAACGGTCGCGCGCGGCCGCTTAGCGGACCAGCGCGAGCAAGTCGGGTAAGTTGACGCGCTTTTCGTACAGCGCCTTGCCCACGATGACCCCATCGAGATTGGCGTAACGGCGCGCGAGCTCTGCCAATTTGACGACGTCTTCGCGACGGCTGACGCCGCCACTGGCAATCACGCGGAAGTTCCCGGCGTTCAGCATCGCTTCCTGCGCCCCGAAGTTCGGGCCTGTTAACATGCCGTCGGTGCTGATGTCCGTGTGGATGATCGTTTTGACGCCAACTGCCCCCATGCGCTTCGCCAGGGCAAGCGCCCCCGTCCCGGTGGTGTCGACCCAACCCTTGACCGCGACCTTGCCGTCCTTCGCGTCGATCCCCACGGCGATTTGATCGCCAAATCGCTGCACAAGCTCGGCGACAAATGTTTCGCTCTCAGCAGCCCGGGTGCCGATGACCACGCGTTTCACGCCGGCGCTGATCGCCTGCTCCACGGCGTTCCGGTTCCGCATGCCGCCGCCGAATTGGACACTGATGCCGAGAGCCGCAATCTCCGCCACGGCCGCGAGATTCTTCGGCTCACCCGAAAAAGCCCCGTCAAGATCCACCACGTGAACCCAGGGCGAGCCGGCCGCCCGAAATTCCGCGGCAACGGCAGCGGGATTCTCCGCATAAACGGTTTCCTGGCTGGCGCGTCCCTGCAGTAAACGCACACACCGGCCACCCTTGATGTCGATCGCGGGATAAATGGTCATTCGGAAAAACGCTTTGCGCCCCGCTCTTGCGGCGCGAGACTAAAACCCATGTCGACCTATTCGGTGCCTCGGTTTCTGGCGGAACTATTGCATGCGCGTTCGCCCTCCGGCTACGAGGGCGAAGCCCAAGCCGTCTTCGATTGCCACGTGAAACCCTCCGCGGATGAGTACACGGGCGACGCCTTGGGCAACCGGCTGGCGACCCTGAATCCTAAAGGAGACCCCGTCTTGATGCTGGCCGGGCACATGGACGAACTCGGTCTCATCATCACCTACGTCAACAAGGACGGGTATCTTTATTTCGATACCATCGGCGGCCATGATCTCAGCGTGATTTCCGGTCGTCGCGTCATTATCCAGACCGCTCATGGCTTGGTGAAAGGCGTCACTGGCAAGCGCGCCATCCACCTGATGGATGAGGAAGATCGGAAGAAGGTGCCCAAGAAGCACGAAATCTGGATCGATATCGGGGTCGCGTCGAAAAAAGAAGCCTTGGAACGGGTGGCGATTGGCGACGTCGCGACCTACGATCACGAGCTCGAAATCCTGCACAGCAGCATCGGGACCGCGCGGGCCTTCGATAACAAGGTGGGTGCTTATATCGTCGGCGAAACCCTCGTGCGGCTCGCGGCCGAAAAGAAGAAATTCGCCGCGAAGGTCGTGAGCGTCGCCACCGCCCAGGAGGAAATCGGCGTTCGCGGCGCGACCACATCCACCTATGCGGTCAATCCTCATATCGCGGTGGCGGTCGACGTTGGTCATGCCACCGACCATCCGGACTGCGACAACCGGCGTTTTGGCGAGACGAAACTCGGCGGGGGCCCGGTCATCTGCCGCGGAGCGAACATCAACCCCAGGATTTTCGAACGCCTCTTGCGGGCAGCGAAGAAGCTGAAGATCCCATACCAGCTTGAAGCCGACCCGCGCCCGACGGGAACCGACGCCCGGGCGATCCAAATGGCCCGCGGCGGCGTGGCCACCGGCCTGATCAGCGTTCCCCTGCGCTACATGCACACCCCGAGCGAGGTAGTGGACCTGCAGGACGTGGAACGGTGTGTGCAGCTATTGGTGGAGTTCGCGAAAGGCCTTGAAAAGGGCGACTACGGCCACTGGTAATCACAGCTGCCCCGCATGCAAAAGACCCTCCAGCGCCTCGCATTCATCGCCCTGACGCTCGCCAGCGTTTCTGTCACCAAGGCGCTGACGGTTTTCAACTACACCGGTAACGAGGTTAATTACGAGCGCTTCGGCGGGTCCTTCCCTTCGGCGCCTACAATCAACCCGCTTTTTTTTCTTTCGAATTACGACCTGTCGGGGATCGGTTGGAATACCGGCAACTTCGGCATGACCTTGATCTCGCCGCAGCATTTTCTCACCGCGGCCCATGTCGCCCCTGCCAACGGTTCCACCATCAATTTTCTTAGCACCGACGGCGTGCTCAGGACTTACACGGTCGCCAGCACCTATACGGTGCAACATTCAGCAGGCGTCTCAACCGATCTCGTTGTCGGTCGACTGACGGCGCCCATTCAAGCTACGGATCATGTGAACTTTTTCCCGACGCTCGTGCTGAATTCGTCGACGAACTACCTCGGTCTGACCATGGCCGTGTTCGGCTCCGGACAACGCGCGGGAACCAACACCATTGATGTCATCGGAAACGCCGACCTGCTTCCTTTCGGGTCTCCAGATGGATTCACTGACAATTCCCTTATCGTTACCGACTTTGATTCCGTGAGTGGCCAGACCCAAGCCCAGTCGGGCGACTCCGGCAGCCCTTCGTTCATCGACGTGAACGGCACGCTTGCGTTGGTTGGAACCCATTCCGCCATCAACTCAAACTCGCCGCCTCAGACCTTCGACGTATTTATCCCCGCGTACTACACCCAAATTAATAACCAGCTCGGGGCGGATGGGTACTCGTTCGGGGCGTTCACCGCTGTCCCCGAACCTGCCAGCTGGGGCATCGCGTTTGGCGCAATCGCGCTCGGCGCCGGTTATTACCGCCGCCGGCGGTGTAACGGCTGACCGTTATCAAGCCTCTAAGCCGCGTCCTGCTTCGGCTCCGCCTTGCCGGCCCGTCGCAAAGTGGGCCGCCGCCGTCCGGCCACGACCGCGGAATCGATCACGACCTCGGTGACGTCCTCGCGCTGAGGCAATTCGTACATCACTTCGAGCATCAGGTTCTCCATGATGGCCCGCAGGGCGCGGGCGCCGGTCTTTAGATCCACCGCCTTGAGCGCAATCGCCCGGACGGCGTCCGGAGTGAGTTTTAACTGCACGCCGTCCATCGCGAAGAGCTTCGAATACTGCTTCACCATCGCATTCTTGGTGCGCAGCAAAATCTTCACCAGGTCCTCGACGCCAAGTTGATCCAGGACCGAGACCACCGGCAGGCGGCCGATGAATTCGGGAATCATGCCGAAGCGAATCAGGTCTTCCGGCGCGAGCGACTTCATCATCTCATCCGGCTTCAGCACGGACTCGTGCTGGGCGGCGATCGATGAAAAGCCGAGGCTGCGCGTGCCCATCCTTCGCTGCACGATCGCGTCGAGTCCGACGAATGCGCCACCGCACACAAAAAGGATATTGGCCGTGTTAATCTGGATGTATTCCTGGTTCGGGTGCTTGCGGCCGCCCTGCGGGGGAACATTGCACGTCGTACCTTCCAAAATCTTGAGCAAGGCCTGTTGCACGCCCTCACCGGAAACATCGCGCGTGATCGAAACGTTCTCCGTCTTGCGGCCAATCTTATCGATTTCGTCGATGTAGATGATCCCGCACTCGGCCTTCTTCACATCGTAGTTCGCGGCCTGCAGCAGTCGCAGCACGACGTTCTCGACGTCTTCACCGACATAACCAGCCTCGGTCAGCGTCGTCGCATCGGAAATCGCAAAGGGCACATCGAGAATCTTCGCGAGGGTGCGCGCGAGCAGTGTTTTCCCGGATCCGGTCGGACCCACGAGAAGGATGTTGCTCTTCTCGACCTCGACGTCGGTGAACTCCGGCGAGATTGCCGCCGAGTCCTTCGACTGGCCGGCATCGAACATCAGGCGCTTGTAATGATTGTAGACCGCAACCGAGAGGACCTTCTTCGCGTGGTCCTGCCCAATCACGTAGTCATCGAGCGTTTTCTTGATGTCCGAGGGCTTGATCAGCCGAAACGCGGGCTTCGCGTCCACCGCTGGCGCCTTCACTTCGCGATCAATGATCGTCTTGCAGACGTTGACGCAGGAATCGCAGATGTAGACCCCCGGTCCCGCGATGATCTTCTTAACCTCGGCCTGCGACTTCCCGCAGAACGAGCAAAGCGTCATGCGCGCGGATTTTGCCATGGCCGGAGAGTGGATACCGTGGCCGCCGAGTCGAGCCCGAGTTGGCTACCGCTTAGGCGGCAGTTTGCACGGCCGTCTGGGCCTCGCGCGTGGAAGAGACGACGTGGTCGACCAAGCCGTAGTCTTTTGCCTCGGCGGCACTCAGATAGTAATCGCGGTCGGAATCGCGCTCCACCTGCTCGGCCGACTTCCCAGTGTGCTTGGAGATGGCCTCGTTCAAGGTCTTCCGCCAGCGCAGGATCTCCCGCGCTGCGATCGCGATGTCCGCGGCCTGGCCGCCGGCGCCGCCACTAGGCTGGTGAATCATCACCCGGCTATTCGGCAGCGCAAATCGCTTCCCTTTGGTGCCGGCCGCCAGCAGGACCGTGCTCATGCTCGCCGCCATGCCGATGCAATACGTGACAATGTCACACTGCAGGAAATTCATCGTGTCATAGATGGCCATCCCGCCCGTCACCACGCCGCCCGGCGAGTTGATGTAGAGATGGATGTCCTTTTTTGAATCCTCCATCTGCAGATAGAGCATCTGGGCAATGACCGCGTTGGCGACGCCATCGTCAATTGGCGTCCCGATGAAAATAATGCGATCCTTCAGCAGCCGGCTGAAGACATCCCATTGGCGTTCGCCGCGGCCGGTGTTTTCCCAAACGGTGGGAATATAGTAGGTGCTCACGTGTTAGGTCGGATGGTCAACTGTCAGGCCTTCGCCTGAACGTTGGTGACCTTAGCTTTGGACACCAGAAAATCAACCGCCTTGTCGAAAATGATCGATTGCTGCACCGCGCGGAGCTGCTCCCGGTCGCTGCCGAGCGCCTTGGCGAGCTTGTCCGGTTTCTGGCCCGAACGCATGGCCTCGCGATAGAGGAAATTGTTCAGATCGTCGTTCGTAACCGAGATCTTCTCCGCTTCCGCGATCTTCGCCAGGATCAGCTGCATTTTGACCCGGTTGGCCGCGGCTTTCTTCGCATTGGCGAACAATTCGACCTTGTCCTTCTCGAACTGCTCCTGCGGGACGCCACGCCGCATGTTCTCTTCAATGAACTGCCGCAGGACCGACTGCGTCTCCGCTTCGACCAGCGAATCCGGCACGGGAAACTCGACCGCCGCGCCGATTTGCTCCGTCACCTGGCGGCGCTGGGCAACGCGATTCTCATGCTCCTTTTGCAGCTTCAAATTGCTGCGAATGCTGGCCTGCAGAGCCGCGAGATCATCCGCCTGGTGGGCCTTGAAAAACTCCGCATCAAGCGGCGGCAGGGTCCGCTCGCGTACTTCTTGCACGTCGATGGTATATTGCGCCGTTTTGCCCGCGAGCGCCGGCACCGCGGCGAAGTCGGCGGGAAATTCGATGGTGATGTCCTTTTTCTCGCCCGGTTTCAGGCCCGCGAGATTTTTGCCAAGGCCAGGGATAACGCCTTCGTTTGCGCCTTCGACCTCTTCCCAGGTTTGCGGCGCTTTGCCGTAAAGCTGTTTCTCGGGGGCGAGTTCCGTGATCGGCTTGCCGTCGATCTTACCCTCATAGCCCAGCTTCACGTAATCGCCCTTCTGCGCGGCCCGGTCGACCGGTTTGAAATCCGCCCGCTCGGCCCGGAGACCCTGGATAACGTTGTCGACTTCGGCGTCAGTGGGATCCGTCGGCGCAACCTCGGTGTTCAAGTTGCTGTAATCGGGCATCGGAAAGTCCGGACGAACATCAAGGGTGATGGTCACGGCGGCGCCCTGGCCCGTTTCGATTTTGCCTTCCTCGACATTCACCACGTTGAGGACATCGAGCTTTTCCTTCTCCATCGCGCCGCGATAGGCACGAGCGACGACCTTCTGCTTGAAGTCCTCGGTAATCTCCTTGCCGTAACGCCGCGCAATCATCGCGGCCGGCGCCTTGCCGGGACGAAATCCCGGAATCTGCGCATACTTCGTGATTTCACCAATCACGGCCTTATGCTCGGCATCGACCTCGGTCGGATCGAGCGTGACAGTCACGGTCTTGCGCGTGGGTGAAACGGTATTCAATTGGACATTCACGACAGGAAAAACAACGGGCTGATGTTAGAGGAACTGGCCACGCTACGTCGGCGTCTCTCCCGGTCAATTCCGATTCTGGCTTTGGGCGTCGCACGAGCCGGCTACCCGGTTAGAAGCACTTGATTGACCTCACCCAGAGGTCGACCCATCCCGTTGGGTAATGAGGACGCTTCGGCAAATCGTCGCAACAGAGGCGCCTGTCCTGGTCTTGGACGCCGCGTCGACGCGAATCCATGCCGGGTGGCTGGCGGAGCGAACAGCGCCCCGGTGGCAAGTCTCGAGCGCCGAAGCTGGGATCGGAGTGTTTGCCGCCATTCAGGCGCTCGGCGTCGATGTGAATGAGGCAGGCGCTTTCGTCTTTTGTGAAGGTCCCGGGTCCATTCTGGGGGTTCGTACCGTCGCCATGGCGATCCGTGCCTGGTGTGTGCTGAAACCGCGGCCGGTTTTCGCATATTCCAGCATTGGCTTGGTCGCGGAGGCGAGCGGCGATCCCGACCTCGGCGTAATCGTGGACGCGCGCCGCGACTCGTGGCATCATTTCCAAATTGGCCGGGGCTTGCGTCGCGTACGCGCCGCCGAATTGCCCCCCTCTCCTCTCGCGATGCCCGAGCATTTTCGCCATTGGGCGGCGGTCCCTAATCACGCGAAAATTGTCCCCTATAATTTGCCTGACCTCCTCGCGCGCAGCAGCGACCTTCCCCTGCTGAAAAGCAACGACGCCCCCGATGCCTTTTTGGCCGAGGAGCCGGACTACGTTACGTGGACTCCACAAATCCACCGCGCCCCGGCGCCGCGATGATTCCACCCGGCGCGACGAGCGTCCCTCTTCGCTGCTGGGCCGAGATCGATCTGGCCGCACTGGAGAGAAACCTGAAGCTCATCCGTGCCGCGTTACCTGCGGGAATGCGCTACGTCGCCGTTGTAAAGGCCGACGCGTATGGCCACGGGCTGCACCAAGTCGCCGCCCGGCTCATGCATGCGGGCGCTGATCTTTTTGCCGTTGCCAACGTCGCCGAAGCGCTGGCTCTGCGTGAGCTCGGGCCGGGATGGCCCATCCTGATCCTGAGCCCGCTGCTGCCGGGCGAGGAGTCGGCGCTGATCGAGAGCAATCTTGGCGCGACGCTTTCGAGTACCGAAGAACTGAATCGATTTGAAGCCGCGGCCACGGCGGCGCGGCGACCAATCACGGTCCATTTAAAGATCGATACGGGCATGGGGAGGGCTGGGGTGTGGCACGAGCGGGCGCGCGACCTCTTTGCTCAACTCAGTCGCACAAAACACCTGAAGCTCGCTGGGATTTACACGCACTTCGCCAGCCCCGATGACGACCCGTCGTTCACGGCTGAACAGCGCCGGCGATTCCTGGCCGTGCTGGAAAAACTGCCCTCCGCCGACCTGTCCGATCTGTTTATCCATGCTGACAACAGCGCGGGGCTCGAGAGCTTGCCGGGACACGGCGCGTTCAACGCGGTGCGCGTCGGGTTGCTCCAGTTTGGCGTACTTCCTCACCCGAATTCGCTCCTGGCCCAAGTGCGCACTGAACCGGTTTTTAGTTTCCACACCCGGATCGGCCTGGTGAAAAAACTGCCGCGCGGTACGACCATCAGCTACGGCCGCACGCACCGGCTTGAACGCGACGCGGTTATCGCTGTGCTCTGCGCCGGCTATGCTGATGGTTTTCCCCGTGCGGCGAGCAATCGCGCCTATGTCCTGCTGCATGGACAACGCTGCCCTGTCCTCGGCCGCATCACGATGGATCAGACGATCGTGGACATTAGCCACGTGCCCGCCGTCACGGTCGGCGATGAAGTCGTCCTGGTGGGCCAACAGGGAAACGAGGAAATCTCCCTCGGCGAGTTCAGTCGCGCCGCGGATACAATCCCATGGGAAACCTTGACGTCGGTTACCAAGCGCGTCCCGCGCGTCTACAAAACGGCGCTGGGAACCTGACCTCATCGGCAGGCTGGCGTGCCACCACGACCAAGCCTTTTCTTAGCTTAGGGCGCGGAAGAGCCGCTATCGCCCGATTCCCGAAGCGCGGAACCCGATTTCGCGCAGCTTGGCCAGATCGAGGATGTTCCGTCCGTCGAAAATAAAAGCCGGCTGATTCATCGTGCGGTGGATTTTCTGGTAATCCAAAGCCTTGAATTCGTCCCATTCCGTCACGACTGCGATCGCATGCGCTCCGTCGGCTGCCTCGTAAGCTGACTTCGCCACGACGAGCCGCGGATTGTCCACGCCCTTGCCGAGAACATCGGTTCGGATCTCGTCCGCCGGAACTTTCGGATCGTAGACGACCACGCGGGCCTGCTCGGCCAGCAAGTCACGGCAGACTGAAATCGCGGCGGACTCGCGTGTATCGTTGGTGTCTTTCTTGAAGGCGAACCCGAGCACGGCGATTTTCTTGTCGGCGACACTGTTGAACAAGGACCGCACGATGCGGTTGGCAAAGCGGCGCTTCTGCCAGTCGTTCATCTTCACGACGCCTTCCCAATACGCGGCCACTTCCGGCAGACCGAAGTGTTCGCAAAGATAGACGAGATTAAGAATATCCTTCTGGAAGCAGGAGCCGCCAAAGCCGACCGAGGCTTTGAGAAACTTCGGGCCAATGCGCGAATCCTTGCCGATCGCATTGGCGACTTCATCGACGTCCGCACCAGTCGCCTCGCAAAGCGCCGAGATCGAATTGATGGACGAGATGCGCTGGGCGAGGAAGGCGTTCGCGACCAGCTTGGATAATTCAGAAGACCACAGATTCGTGGTGATAATCCGCTCCCGCGGCACCCAATGCGCGTAAACGTCGACCAACGCTTGCAGGGCCTTTTCGCCACCCGGAGTCCGCTCGCCGCCGATCAAAACACGATCCGGGGCAATGAGATCCTGGACCGCCGTACCCTCCGCCAAGAATTCGGGGTTCGAGAGCACCTCGAATTTGTGCCCCCGCGCATTCGCGGACAGGATGTCCTTGATCGTCTCGGCCGTCTTCACCGGGATCGTCGACTTCTCGACGATGATCTTCGGACCATTCGCATGCTCGGCGATCGTCCGCGCCACGGACTCGATAAAACGCAGATCCGCCGCCCGCCCCGCTCCCACTCCGTAGGTTTTGGTCGGCGTGTTAACGGCTACAAAAATCATGTCAGCGGCCTTGATGCCGGCCGCGACGTCCGAGGAAAAATGCAGGTTCTTACCGCGCGTCTGGCGCACGACCTCGTCCAAGCCCGGCTCATAAATCGGCAGGGTGTCGGAATTCCATGCCGCGATCCGGGCCGCGTTCATGTCGACGACCCGCACCTCGATCTCGGGGGCCTTCAACGCCATCATTGCCATCGTAGGCCCACCTACGTAACCCGCGCCGATACAACAGATTTTCATTCGGTTTTCCCGAGGCAGGTTGCGATTGGGACCGGGAAATCCAAGACTGATTTTCCGCGGTCGTTACGAAGCGGCCGTCCAAAAGAAAAGGCGGACCGAAGTCCGCCTTGGGATTGCATCGTGCGCGCTTAAGCCGGCGTCGGTGCCGGAGCCGGCCCGCCGAGTGAGTCGGACGTGCCTTGCGGCTTCTCGGGGGTCTTCTTCGGCGTCGACTTGTCCGGCGGAGGCGGCGGAGAAGCAAAAGGCGAACGAATTTCGCCGAATTGGAGTATTTCCAGCACGTGCTTGCCGTCGATCGTCTCGTGCTCGAGCAGGGCTTCGGCAATCTTGTCGAGCGCTGGCCGCCGCTCGCCGATAATTTGCCGCGCCCGGCTGTACTGTTCGTCGATAATCTTGTGGATCTCCTGGTCGATCAGCCGGGCCGTTTCCTCGGACACGTTTTCGTTCCGGGTGATTTCCCGGCCCAGGAAGACAGTGTCGTGATTGTCGCCATAGGCCACGGGGCCGAGCGGGCTCATGCCCCAGTCGCACACCATGTGACGGGCAATCTTGGTGATCTGCTTGATGTCTCCCGCCGCGCCGCTGGAGATATCGCCGAGGACGAGTTCCTCCGCAATCCGGCCCCCCAGGCCCATCGCAATCTGGTCGAGCATCCGCTTCTTGGCATGGGTGAGCACGTCCTTCTTCGGGATGAACATCGTGCTACCAAGGCTGCGACCGCGGGGAATGATTGTGACCTTGTGCACCGGCATGTGCCCATCATCGAGCACCGCTTGGACGAGAGCGTGGCCGGCCTCGTGATAGGCCGTCAGCTTCTTCTCCTCGTCATCCATCAACCGCCGCCGCTCCCGCCCGAATTGAACCTTCTCACGGGCGTCATCGACATCGATCATCTCAACCTTCTTCTTGCCGCGACGCGCGGCGAGCAGGGCCGCCTCGTTCAGGAGATTGGCGAGCTCGGCGCCGGATAGACCGGGAGTGCCGCGCGCGATCACCGACAAGTCGACGTTCTCCGCCAGGCTGACCTTTTTGGCGTGCACCCGCAGGATCTGCTCACGGCCGATCAAGTCGGGCTTTCCAGCACAGTGGGATCCGAAGCTTGGAATTCACGTGACTTGAAGTCGCGGC